>WBZX01000059.1_pt1 | contig 100076 bp, 95 predicted proteins | sample 5204211 | NCBI WGS metagenome assembly WBZX01 (sample SAMN12344362, study PRJNA552823) | activated sludge metagenome | biome: Activated sludge suspended growth; feature: Nitrification reactor; material: Wastewater; isolation source: activated sludge from nitrification reactor of wastewater... | reverse complement strand
GCGCAGCCGGTCAAGATGTTTTTTACTGCCTATCCAACCAACATCCCGCCTTGTTTCGAGCCGCGCATTATACAGCCAACACACAACTCGTCAATTACTTTTTTGATGCTTTTGCTGGTTGCGGGGGCAGGATTTGAACCTGCGACCTTCGGGTTATGAGCCCGACGAGCTGCCAGACTGCTCCACCCCGCGCCCGACTCGACCATATTGCCGTCGAGAGGTGAAACTATAGCAAAATTCTCCGCTCCCAGTCAACCAGAAACTGTGATTCTGGCAAACTTGCGCTTACCCACTTGCGCAACAACCACGGCCCCAGCATTAAGAATCAAGCCCTTATCAGTGATCTTCTCCCCATTAATTCTGACCCCTCCTTGCTCAATTATGCGCAAGGCTTCGGACGTACTCGCCACCAGAGCCGCCTGTTTAAGCAATTGACTGACAACCAACCCACCGGGGCCAGAACTCAGAACCACCTCCGGCATGCTTTCCGGCAAAGCTCCTTTCTGGAAACGTGCTTCAAAATCGGCCAAGGCCGCCTCAGCCGCCTGCCGGGAGTAAAATCGTGACACCAGTTCCTGAGCGAACACCACCTTTATATCTCTCGGATTGCGGCCGGCATCAACATCCCGCTTCCACTGGCGGATAGTAACGAGCGGCTCAAAAGAGAGCAGCTCTATATAACGCCACATCAACTCATCCGAAACCGACATCAATTTGCCGAAGATTTCCTGAGGCGGCTCGCTGATACCAACATAATTACCGAGCGATTTGGACATCTTGTTTACACCATCCAACCCCTCAAGCAATGGCATGGTGAGAATGCATTGAGGCGGATGTCCAAAATGCTTCTGCAACTCACGCCCCATTAATAAGTTGAATTTCTGATCGGTACCACCTAACTCAAGATCGGCCTTTAATTCGACAGAATCGTATCCTTGCAATAAAGGGTACAGAAACTCGTGAATGGCGATCGGCTGGTTTCCACGATAGCGTTTGCTGAAGTCATCGCGCTCCAGCATGCGCGCTACCGTATGTGTTGCAGCCAGGCGAATCACGCCAGAGGCACCTAGATTTTCCATCCATGATGAGTTGAAAACTACTCGCGTCAATTCCGGATTCAGTATCTTGTATACCTGTTCCGTGTAAGATTTGGCATTCTCTCTAACCTGCTCTTTGGTTAAAGGCGGACGGGTGGCACTTTTGCCTGTAGGATCACCGATCATGCCGGTGAAGTCACCGATCAAAAAATAAACCTCGTGCCCCAAATCCTGCAACTGGCGAAGCTTATTGATAAGCACCGTATGCCCGATGTGCAGATCAGGCGCGGTCGGGTCAAACCCAGCTTTCACTCGTAACGGACGCCCGGTTTTCAGTTTCTCAACAAGCTCCTGCTCGACCAGCAACTCATCGCAGCCGCGCTTGATAACTTCCAATGCTTCATTGATATGAGACATATGCGATTGACACCACTCCAAGGTTTTCTGTTAGCATTCGTGCTGGCAACTATTTGATACTGCTTCAGTTCTTCGCCAGTGCAAAAAAAGACCGATATTCTAACGCAAAACAACACGATAGGCGGGCGCAAGCTTCAACTGCGCTGGCTCATTGTTGCCGCAAGTATCCCCCTGCTAGGGATTGCGGCCGCATTTGGCATTGCACCCCAAACCTTGCCATCCGATGTGTCGGCCGTAGAAATGACTGAGACTGTCGAGTTACCTTCGATCGCCTCGACAGAATCCAACCGCCTCCCTGCGCAAGATGTATCGTTGCTGCAATTCGATCAGGTACAGCGCGATGACACATTGTCAACGCTGCTAGATCGCATGAATATCCAAAACCATGAGGCAATAACGTTTCTGCGAACAGCGGCCGAAGCCAGGGCCTTTCCCACTCAGCTTCGCCCTGGCCGTACGCTGCTAACTAGGACAACCGAAGCTGGTGAACTGCTGGAGCTGCAATTTCAGCTTGACGCAAATCGCGCCCTGCTAATCAAGAAAGCAACGCTCGGCTATACCGCAGAGGAATTGCCGCTGGATTTTGAAAATCGCATCATCGTTAAGTCCGCAGAAATTAGTAGCTCCCTATTCGCAGCCACTGATGAGGCAGGGATCCCCGATCAAATCGCACTCAAAGTTGCCAACATCTTCTCTTCGGACATCGACTTCAATACCGACTTGAGACGAGGCGACCGTTTTACCGTTATTTACGAAGCCAGCTACAGCAATGGCGAACTGATCAAGACAGGCCGCGTATTAAGTACGGAATTCACCAACAATGGCAAGACACATGATGCCGTGCTCTACCAAGTCACTGAGGGAAAGGAAAGTTACTACACTCCTGAAGGCAAGAGCCTGCAAAAGGCCTTTTTGCGATCGCCCCTGGAGTTCTCTCGCGTCAGCTCCGGTTTTTCTCTCGCACGCTTCCACCCCGTACTCAACAAATGGCGCGCCCACAAGGGCGTCGATTATGCCGCCCCCGTCGGTACAAAAGTACGCGCAGTATCCGATGCCGCCGTCACTTTCGTCGGCAGGCAAAGCGGCTATGGCAATGTCATCATACTCCAGCACACCAATGGCGTAAGCACGGTATACGGGCATCTATCCCGCTTTGCCACCGGTTTGCATCGAGGGCAGAAAGTCTCGCAAGGCGATGATATTGGCTACGTAGGCATGACGGGCATGGCAACCGGCCCTCATTTGCATTATGAGTTCCGCGTTAACGGCGAGCACCGCAACCCACTCACTGTTGCGCTCCCCACGGCAACACCTCTACCATCAAATCAACTGGCAGCGTTCACTGCCTATTCCAAACCATTGCTGGAACAACTCACGCTGCTTCGCGGCAGCAATCTGGCATCTCTGGAGTAGCTTGGTGGCTTTCTATGTTGGCCTGATGTCCGGCACTAGTCTGGATGGCGTAGATGCGGCACTGGTTTCATTTTGCGGCGACCTTTGCGAAGTCGTTCGAACCATCTACCTTCCCTACCCTGACGAACTCAGACAGCGCCTACTAGACCTGCATGAGATTTGCGATAACGAGCTCGAGCTTAGCCAAGTACTAGGGTGCCAGTTGAGTCAGCTTTATGCAGAAGCCGTTCATGCGCTCTTGCAAAATTTTGATGAGCCTGTGGTTGCCATCGGTTGCCATGGCCAAACCATTCGACATCGCCCAGATCTTGGATTCACTCTCCAACTGAACAACCCATCCTTACTTGCAGAGCTGACAGGGGTTGCTATCGTTGCCGATTTCAGAAGCAGGGATATCGCTGCCGGGGGGCAAGGCGCGCCATTGGTACCAGCATTCCACAAAGCCGTATTTTGGCACTCAACAAGGCATCGAAATATCGTGAATATTGGCGGCATCAGCAACCTGACCAATCTGCCACCCGACGGGAAAGTCACCGGGTTTGATTGCGGACCCGGAAATTTGTTGATGGATGCCTGGTGCCAACGCCATACTGGCCAGCCGTACGATAAAAATGGCGCTTGGGCCGCAAGCGGAAACCTGATTCAACATTTACTTGAAAAATGTTTGAGTAACCCATTCTTTCATCTCCCCCCCCCAAAAAGCACAGGGCGGGAGACATTCAATCTGCCCTGGCTAGAAACCTTGCTTGACCCCAGCTATCGTCCGCAGGACGTACAATACACCTTGGGGGAACTCACTGCGCGTGGGATCACTGACGCCATTCAGTACTACTATCCGGGAGTTAAGGAAATCTACCTCTGCGGCGGCGGCGCCCATAACCGGTTCCTGCATGCCAGAATTCACAATCATCTGCCTGCTATCCATCTCGCAGAAACCGACGCGCTGGGTATCGCTGCCGACTGGGTCGAAGCTGCCGCCTTCGCCTGGCTGGCAAAACAGACGGTACAAGGCATGCCTGGCAATCTGCCGGCAGTCACTGGGGCGAAAGGTTCACGCATCCTCGGTGCAATTTATGCCTCATAATAGACATCAATATTGACGACAACGCAGCAAAATTACCATGACGAAACCAACCAAAGTTACTCTTTCGTTAGACGCCGGAGGTAAGCCGATTGAACTGCCAGTACTATCCGGCAATTTAGGTGCCGATGTTATCGACATCACCAGCCTGGGCAAGTCCGGCTATTTCACCTACGATCCTGGCTTCATGTCGACCGCCAGCTGCAGCTCCAGCATTACTTATATTGATGGCGACCAAGGTCTTCTTTATTACCGCGGCTACCCGATCGAACAACTGGCAGAGCATTGCGACTTTCCGGAAGTTGCTTATCTGCTGATCAATGGCGAGCTACCCAACGCAGAACAAAAGAAAAAATTTACCGATACCGTGCACAGCCACACGATGCTGCACGACCAGATGAGTAATGTATTCCGTGGTTTTCGCCGTGATGCACACCCAATGGCGGTAATGGTGTCCGTTGTCGGCGCCATGGCTGCGTTCTATCCGGAAAATGCCGACGTATCTGATCCTCGACAACGCGAAATCGCCGCATTCCGTTTATTGGCCAAAATCCCGACTGTGGCTGCATGGAGTTACAAATACAACATCGGCGAACCGTTTGCCTACCCACAAAACCACCTTAACTATGCCGAGAACTTCATGCACATGATGTTCGCGACCCCCTGCGAGCCGTACCATCCCAATCCCGTGCTTGCAAGGGCTCTGGAACGAATTCTGATTCTGCATGCCGATCATGAACAGAATGCATCAACCTCGACCGTACGCGTAGTTGGCTCCAGTGGCGCGAACCCTTTCGCCTGTGTCGCTGCCGGTATTGCTTCGCTCTGGGGGCCACTACATGGGGGAGCCAACGAAGCCACACTACAAATGCTGGAAGAAATAGGCGATGTCTCGCGTATCGGTGAATACATCAAGCGCGCAAAAGACAAGACTGACTCTTTTCGGCTCATGGGTTTCGGTCACCGCGTTTACAAAAACATGGACCCTCGCGCTGCTATCATGCGCCAGACCTGCCATCAGGTGCTTGATGAGTTAGGGCTACACGACGACCCAATGCTCAAACTGGCGCTCAAGCTTGAACAAATCGCGCTTGAAGACGAATATTTTGTCAGTAAGCGACTCTATCCAAATGTAGACTTCTACTCTGGGATCGTGATGCGCGCCATGGGGATACCAAACTCGATGTTTACCGCCATTTTCGCATTGGCTCGCACCGCAGGCTGGCTGGCTCAGTGGGATGAAATGATTTCAAGCCCGGAGCATCGGATCGCCCGGCCGCGTCAACTCTATACCGGAGAGGCTCGCCGGAATTTTGTTCCCATAAACGATCGCTAAAACAAAAAGGCCGTTGCAAATTGCAACGGCCTTTTTGTTTTGCTAAAGATTTTCTATTTTAAGCCGTGAACGAAGACCCGCATCCGCAAGTAGTGGTCGCATTCGGGTTACGAATAACAAACTGGGAGCCTTGCAAGCCCTCGGTATAGTCGATTTCCGCACCGGCCAGATATTGCAAGCTCATGGGGTCAATCAGCAATGTTACGCCATCGCGCTCGACCAGTGTGTCATCCTCATTAGTGGTTTCATCAAAAGTGAACCCATACTGGAATCCGGAACAGCCGCCACCGGAGACGAAAACGCGCAGTTTGAGATCAGGCGCACCTTCCTCTTCGATCAGTTCACGCACCTTGCTGGCAGCGCTTTCGGTGAAAACCAGCGGGCTGGGAATATCGTTGACCGCATTCATATACTTCTCCTTAAATTTCCAAGTAAATTAATTATCCGCCGTTGCTTACGGCAGGTCAATCTTCACTCGCCGCAAGCAGTTTCTGTTCATCAATATAAATCAACCGCCCCTCCACCACTGCACCAATATGTATTTCAAGCATCTTGTAGCTGACATCGCCAGTCACTCGTGCCTTGGCTTGTAACTCAATGAACTCCTCGGCCCGCACCGGTCCAACTAGTGCGCCATTAACGACGGCATGCGAAACACTGATCGCCCCCTCGATGCGCCCTCGCTCACTTAACACCAGCGTGCCGGGCTTGTCGTGGCTTGCCGTCACGTTGCCATTAATCGTGCCATCCACACGCAAACCGCCGCTAAATCGTACATCGCCATCAACAACCGTGTCCGCTCCAATCAATGTGTCGATTCGGCTTTGCGGCTTTTGATCATTTTTAAAAAACATTGTATGTCCTTAATTGGTCAATGGGACTGATTGCGTCAGCTTAGGTTCAGCCGAACCAGCCTGAAAGAATTTTGCCTGCAGGCTTTCTGCCTTCATCTGTGCAGGTACGGTAAAACTACCTTCCAATGGCTGGTAATACTTGAAATTAACTTTACCCCCGCGCCGTGACTTGCCGCCGAGCACCTCCTGCGAGGCAGGTTTACCATCTTGGATACCAATTATGGTCAACTGCAAGCTACCTTGGACATTACGATCATGCTTGCCCGACTGGATCAGCAGCAGACGATACTGATAGTCACCCTCGCGTTCACTGCGGCTCACTTTGAAACTATGCAGTTTAACGACAGCAACACCCGCGCTTTCTTCGAGAATGCTCTTGTAAAAAGTCAAGTCCTCCTTAAGGCGAACATTCTCTTCCTGCAAAACAGCAAGATCTTTTACCAGATCGGTTTGGGCAACACTCGTTACCTGCTGTTGGCGCTCGACATGAATCGCTTGCGTATGCAACGACTTGTTTTCCTGCTCCAATCGTAAAATTTTCTCGCGCTGGTCCCCGGAGCCCCCTCCCATATACTGCAAGGAAGCCACTGCATAACCGATCGCAATAAGAATTGCGGTCCGAGCCGCGCGCCAATACCACGGCATCTCCGCATGTACTGCGACATGCGGCGCGGCAGGTCCAAAATACTTCTGTACCCACCGTGAGAGTCGCCTCATGGCGATAGTGGCACCAGCTCAAGCCCGGCCGTCTCAGGCAATCCAAACATGAGATTCATGTTATGCACTGCCTGACCAGCCGCGCCCTTGACCAGATTATCGATCACGGAAAGTACCACGACTGTGTCGCCTCCCTGCGGCCGGTGCACGGCTATTCGGCACACGTTGGCTCCGCGCACAGACCGTGTTTCCGGATGCGCCCCTTTCGGCATTACATCAACAAATGGTTCGTTGGCGTACCGCTGCTCGAACAGCGTCTGCAAATCGCATTCCGCACTTAACGTTGAATACAGCGTGGCATGGATACCCCGTACCATCGGGGTCAGATGCGGCACAAAAGTCAGCCCAACCGGCTGGCTACCCATCGCAGCCAAACCTTGGCTGATTTCCGGCAAATGACGGTGCCCGGCAACGCCGTAGGCTTTGAAATTGTCGGCAGCCTCGGCGTGCAGGGTATGCGTTTCAGCTTTCCGGCCAGCGCCACTGGTGCCGGATTTGACATCGGCGATCAACCTTCCGGCATCCACCAAACCGGCTTCGATCAGCGGCATGAAACCCAACTGCACGGCTGTCGGATAGCATCCAGGGTTGGCAACCAGGCGGGCATTCCTGATGCTCTCCCGATTAACCTCAGGTAAGCCATACACCGCATCAGCCACCAAATCCGGGCAAGCATGGGCCATGCCGTACCACTTTTCCCAAACAGCAATATCCTTGATTCTAAAATCGGCTGCCAGGTCAATAACGCGTACGCCTGCGTCAAGCAGTTCGCGCGTTTGTTGCATGGCGATCCCATTCGGCGTGGCAAAGAACACGATGTCGCAGGATTTGAGGTTGGCTTGTGCAGGATCAGTAAATGGTAAATCCACTCGCCCGCGCAAACTGGGGAACATATCGCTGACCGACATCCCGGCTTCACCTCGTGAGGTAATGACATCCAATTCAGTCTGCGGGTGCTGTGCCAGCAGGCGCAATAACTCAACACCGGTGTACCCGGTACCGCCTACGATACCTATTTTTATTTTGCTCATTGACTACTCACAAAGAAAATAACACGAATCCGCGCACTATACCGTTCGCAGGTTTGAAGATCAAACGCCTTGAATCAAAAAGAGAAACCGCGTCAGTTCAGCCTGCCAGGCGGGTTGCTATGATAGAATCGCGCCCCATGAGCGAACTAGACAAATCCTTCGAACCCAAGAACATTGAAAACCGCTGGTACCAATTCTGGGAATCCAGCGGGTACTTCTCTGCCGGTCTCGACACAGCAAAATCCGATAACTTCTGTATCCTGTTGCCGCCGCCCAACGTCACGGGCACGCTGCACATGGGGCATGGCTTTAACCAGACCATCATGGATGCCCTCACCCGCTATTACCGGATGAAGGGCCACAACACTCTGTGGCAACCGGGTACCGATCATGCGGGCATCGCGACACAGATCGTCGTCGAGCGCCAGCTCGATGCGCAGGGCGTTTCACGCCATGACCTTGGCCGGGAGAAATTCCTGGAAAAGGTCTGGGAATGGAAAGAGCACTCGGGTTCGACCATCACTCGCCAGATGCGCCGTCTCGGCACCTCCCCTGATTGGAGCCGTGAGCGCTTCACCATGGACAGCGGCTTATCCAAGATCGTTACCGAAACCTTTGTCCGTCTGTACCGCGAAGGCCTGATCTATCGTGGCAAGCGTCTGGTGAACTGGGATCCAAAACTGCACACGGCGGTTTCCGACCTTGAAGTCGTGAGCGAGGAAGAAGACGGCCACCTGTGGCATATCCGTTACCCGCTGGCCGATGGCTCCGGGTCATTGACGGTGGCCACCACCCGGCCTGAAACCATGCTGGGCGACACTGCGGTCATGGTGCATCCCGAAGACGAACGCTACTCTTCGATGCTGGGCAAAAAGGTCAAGCTACCACTCACCGGTCGTGAAGTACCGATCATTGCCGACGAGTACGTAGACAAGGAGTTTGGTACCGGCGTCGTCAAGGTGACGCCAGCACACGACTTCAACGACTATGCAGTTGGCCAGCGCCACCAATTGCCGATGATCTCCATCCTCACACTGGATGCAAAAATCAACAGCCATGCGCCAGAGAAGTATCACGGCATGGACAGGTTTGATGCCCGCAAAGCGATCGTGGCCGATCTCGAAACCATCGGCCTGCTGGAAAAAATCGACAAGCACAAACTCAAGGTGCCCAGAGGCGATCGCACAGGCGTCGTGATCGAGCCCATGCTGACCGATCAGTGGTTTGTTGCCATGAGCAAACCGGGCAACAACGGGCAATCGATTACCGAACAGGCGTTGGAAGTCGTTGCCAATGGTGAAATCAAGTTCCACCCGGAAAACTGGGTCAACACTTATAACCAGTGGCTCAACAATATTCAGGATTGGTGTATCTCGCGCCAATTGTGGTGGGGCCACCAGATTCCCGCCTGGTATGGCACCGACGGATCCGTGTTCGTCGCACACGACGAGGCGGAAGCTCGCCGGTTGGCCGATGAACAAGGTTATGCCGGTGTGCTGACGCGTGACCCGGATGTACTCGACACTTGGTACTCATCTGCCTTGTGGCCGTTCTCCACTTTGGACTGGACGCCGGAATGGCCGGAGAAATCGAACCCTGCGCTGGATTTGTACTTGCCATCCAGCGTACTGGTTACCGGTTTTGACATCATTTTCTTCTGGGTGGCGCGCATGGTGATGATGACCAAGCACATCACCGGCAGAATTCCGTTCAAGGATGTCTATGTGCACGGCCTGATCCGCGATGCAGAGGGCCAGAAGATGTCGAAGTCCAAGGGCAACGTGCTCGATCCCATTGATCTGATTGACGGCATCAATCTCGACGAGTTGATCAAGAAACGTACCACCGGCCTGATGAATCCGAAGCAGGCGGAGCAAATCGAGAAACGCACCCGCAAGGAATTCCCGGAAGGCATCCCGGCATTCGGCACCGACGCATTGCGCTTCACCTTTGCCAGTCTTGCCAGCCCCGGCCGAGACATCAAATTTGATATGCATCGTTGCGAAGGTTACCGCAACTTCTGCAACAAGCTGTGGAACGCCACGCGCTTTGTGCTGATGAATTGCGAAGGCCAGGACAACGGGCTGCAGTGGAGTTGCGGTGCAGGCTTACCGGCAGAGCAAGTAAATCGAAGCCAATGCGGTGCGATCACTAGTGAAGCACTCGACTTTTCGCAGGCCGACCGCTGGATCGTCAGTCTGCTACAGCGCACCGAAGCAGAAATAGCAAAAGGCTTTGCCGATTACCGTTTTGATTACGTCGCCCAGGCCATCTATAAATTTGTTTGGGTCGAATACTGCGACTGGTATCTGGAAATCGCCAAGGTACAGTTGCAAAACGGTAGCGATGCGCAAAAGCGCGCCACCCGCCGCACCCTATTACGCGTGCTGGAAACCGTGCTGCGGCTTGCGCATCCGTTGATCCCATTCATCACTGAAGAGCTCTGGCAAACTGTCGCTACATATACCGGCAAGCAGGGCGACACTCTGATGCTGCAACCCTATCCGGAAGCCAACGCGGCCAAGATCGACGAAGCAGCAGAAGCCTGGGTTGCTACACTCAAGCAATCTGTCGATGCCTGCCGCAGTTTGCGTGGCGAGATGGGCGTTTCGCCTGCGCAACGCGTGCCGTTGGTGGCGGAAGGTGCCAAGCCTGCGCTGGAATCCTTTGCTCCTTATTTCAAGGCACTGGCAAAGTTGGCAGATGTCGCCATCATCGACACCTTGCCGGAAGCCGATGCCCCGGTCGCAGTGGTGGGTGATTTTCGCCTGATGCTGCAAATTGAAGTCGATGTGGTGGCTGAAAAAGAGCGCCTGAACAGGGAAATCATCAGACTGGAAGGCGAAATCGCCAAAGCCAGTGCCAAACTGTCGAATGCAGGCTTTGTCGATCGCGCGCCAGCCGCTGTTGTTGTGCAAGAGCAGGAGCGACTTGCCAACTTCAAGGCCACGCTGGAAAAAGTCCAGTCACAGTTTTCCCGACTGAAATAGGCCCAATCCGGGAGGGATGATGCACGAATTTCTGGTTCTATCCATTGCATACATCGTCCCGCTCACCGAGTTGCTGGGCGCGGCCGTCGTCACTTGGGGTTGTTTGCACGGGTTGGCGATGCTGCTGCAACGCGGCTGGTACTGTGCCAGCCATCAGCCCCAGCACATTGCGCTGAAGGATATCCGCATCGCCATCGGTGAAAAAATGGCACTGGGCCTGGATTTCTTTCTGGCAGGCGACATCATCGGCACCATCGTCGTTCCCAGCCGCGATTCGCTCATGCTGCTGGGCGGTATCGTGGTGATCCGCACCGTCATGGCTTATTTCCTAGCCAAGGAAATCGAGAGGTAAATACCAGGGTGCGTTCGCACTCACTGCCGACACCGGACGTACCCGTTGGGCAGTGAGTGGTCAGGCCAGATTGGGGGCGAGCCAACGTTCCAGAAATTCCTTTGGCACATGGCGCCGCGCCGCCATATCGCTCAACTGGTCTTCCCCGATCTTGTCCACGCTGAAATATCGGGATTCAGGATGCGCAAAATAAAAGCCTGAAACCGACGCGCCCGGGAACATCGCGTACGACTCGGTCAGTTGCATGCCGATCGCCTCACACTGCAACAGATTGAACATGTCGCTCTTGACCGTGTGATCCGGACAGGCCGGATAACCCGGTGCCGGACGGATGCCGCGATATGCCTCCTTGATCAGTGCATCCTTGTTCAAAGTCTCTGCCGCCGCATAACCCCACAGGTCGGTGCGGACCCGTTCATGCAGATACTCTGCGAACGCCTCGGCCAAACGATCCGCCAGCGATTTAAGCATGATGCTGCTGTAATCATCGTGCGCTGCATGGAATCGCTGCTCATGCTTCTCGATTCCAAGCCCGGCCGTTACTGCAAACATGCCAATGTAGTCGGCAATCCCGGATGATTTCGGCGCGATAAAATCCGCCAGGCATTGATTGGGACGCGGCACACCGTCGATCACCGGTTTTTCGGTTTGCTGACGCATGCCGTAGTAGGTAAACGCGACTTGGGTGCGAGTATCATCAGTGTAAATTTCGATATCATCGTCGTTGATCGTGTTGGCTGGCAGCAGGCTGATCACGCCATTGGCCTGTAGCCAGCGGCCTTCGATGATTTTTTTCAGCATCGCCTGCCCTTCGTTGAAGAGTCTGGTTGCGGCCTCACCCACCTTTGTATCTTCAAGAATTGCTGGATACGCTCCGGCCAGATCCCAGGTCTGGAAGAACGGCCCCCAGTCGATGTATTGCGCGATTGCAGCCAGGTCGAAATTCTCCAGCACGCGTCGACCGATAAATTTGGGTTTGACCGGTGCATTCGCACCGGCGAAATCGATCTTTGCCTTGTTGGCCCGGGCAGCAGCCAGCGGCACCAGCGGCACCCCTTTTTTGTTGGCGTGCTGTGCCCGAGCACGCTCATAGTCATTGGCGATTTCTGCAATATATGTATCGCGCTGTTCTGGCGTAAGCAAGGACTGCATTACCGCCACCGAACGCGAAGCATCCGGAACATAGACGACCGGACCCTCATAGTGCGGGGCAATCTTGACCGCCGTATGTGCCCGCGAGGTTGTCGCCCCGCCGATCAGCAACGGCATCTTGAGGCCTCGGAAGTACGGATCGCGCTGCATTTCGCGGGCGACATGGGCCATTTCCTCAAGCGACGGAGTGATCAGGCCGGAAAGACCGATGATGTCGGCGTTCTCTTCCTTGGCTTTGGCCAGGATTTCGGAACACGGCACCATCACGCCCATGTTGACCACCTCGAAGTTGTTGCATTGCAGCACCACCGAGACGATATTCTTGCCGATATCGTGCACATCGCCCTTCACAGTGGCGATCACCATTTTGCCCTTGGGCTTGGCTTTGACGCCGGTTCTACGTTCTTCCTCTGCCTTTTCTTCCTCGATGAACGGAATCAGGTGCGCCACGGCCTGCTTCATCACGCGCGCAGACTTGACTACCTGCGGCAAAAACATCTTGCCCTGGCCAAACAGGTCGCCGACGACATTCATGCCGTCCATCAACGGACCTTCGATCACGTGGATCGGACGGCCTCCACCGGCCATGACTTGCTGACGTGCTTCTTCGGTATCTTCGACGATGAATTCGGTGATGCCATGCACCATGGCGTATTCCAGCCGCTTATTCACCGGCACAGGGTTTTCCGAGGTTCCACGCCACTCCAGCGTAGCAGCCTCTTTCGCCCCACCCGCCTTCAGCGTCCCCGCAATTTCGATCATACGCTCGGTGGCATCTGGACGGCGATTCAGCACCACATCCTCGACGCGCTCGCGCAACTCGGGATCCAAGTCGTCGTACACGCCCATCATGCCGGCGTTGACGATGCCCATAGTCATCCCGGCATGAATCGCGTGATACAGGAATACCGTGTGAATCGCTTCGCGCGCCGGGTCGTTGCCCCGGAAGCTGAAACTGACATTGGAAACCCCGCCGGAAATCTTGGCATGCGGCAGGTTTTCCTTGATCCAGCGCGTGGCGTTGATAAAGTCGACCGCATAGTTATTGTGCTCATCAATGCCGGTCGCAATCGCAAAAATATTGGGGTCGAAGATAATATCTTCTGGCGGAAAATCGGCTTCCTGCACCAGCAGATCGTAAGCACGCTTGCAGATTTCGATCTTGCGCTCGAACGTGTCGGCCTGCCCTTGCTCATCGAAAGCCATCACGATCACGGCCGCTCCATAACGGCGGCATAACCGTGCCTGTCGCAGAAATTCAGCCTCACCTTCCTTCATCGAGATCGAATTGACGATGGCCTTGCCCTGTACGCACTTCAGCCCGGCCTCGATTACCACCCACTTGGACGAATCGATCATGATTGGTACCCGCGCAATGTCGGGCTCGGAGGCGATCAGGTTGAGGAAATGCGTCATTGCAGCAACCGCATCCAGCATTCCTTCGTCCATGTTTATGTCGATCACCTGTGCGCCGTTTTCAACCTGATTACGCGCCACAGTGAGCGCCTCGTCGAACTGCCCGTTCAGTATCATGCGCGCAAAAGCCTTGGAGCCCGTGACATTGGTGCGCTCGCCGACGTTCACAAAGAGCGAGTTTTCATCAATGACGAACGGCTCCAACCCGGAAAGTCTGGTGATTTGAGCAACTTCTGGAACCCTGCGCGGCGGGATCGATTTCAGCGTTTCGGCAATCGCCTGAATATGCGGCGGCGTAGTCCCGCAGCAGCCCCCGGCGATATTGATAAAGCCGCTTTCGGCAAACTCCTTGAGCAAGGCGGATGTATCCGCAGGCTTTTCATCGAATCCCGTGTCCGACATCGGATTGGGCAAACCGGCATTGGGGTAGATGCAGACGAACGTATCGGCAATACTGGCCAACTCCTCCGCGTACGGCCGCATCAGGGCTGCCCCCAGCGCGCAATTGAGGCCAATGGTCAATGGCTTGATATGGCGCACCGAATGCCAGAATGCCGTCACCGTCTGACCGGAAAGAATCCGCCCGGAGGCATCGGTCACTGTGCCGGAAATCATGATGGGCAGGCGTGTACCGGTTTCTTCGAAGAAGGCGTCGATGGCAAACAGTGCTGCCTTGCAGTTAAGCGTATCGAAAATCGTCTCGACCATCAGGATGTCGACACCGCCTGCCACTAGCCCGCGGGTCTGTTCCAGGTACGCTGCAACCAGTTGGTCGAAGGTCACGTTGCGTGCTGCCGGATCGTTCACATCCGGCGAAATGGATGCAGTTTTAGGCGTTGGGCCCAGGGCTCCCGCGACAAAGCGTGGTTTGTCCGGAGCGCTGTACTTATCGCAAGCTGCACGCGCCAGTTTGGCCGCTTCCACATTCATCTCGTAGGCGAGATGCGCCATGTGGTAATCCTCCTGCGCCACGCTGGTCGCACCGAAGGTATTGGTCTCGATAATATCGGCTCCGGCCGCGAGGTATTTTTCGTGGATTTCCTGGATGACCTGTGGCTGAGTCAACGTCAGCAGCTCGTTATTTCCCTTGACGAACAGTTCACGCGGGCTTGCACTGGCCTCTGCGGGTATGTCATGCCCGCCACAGCCGCATCCCTCCTTACCGGATGGGACATGGCCGTCGACAGGCGCCGAAAATTTGGCAAAACGACCGTTCGGCCCACCGCGATAGTCTTCTTCGGTGAGTTTATATTGCTGGATCATGGTGCCCATTGCACCGTCGAGTATCAGGATGCGTTGTGCCAGCAGATCTCGCAATCGGGTTTCGGTCGGGGACATAGTTTTTTGCTTCATGGTGTATTCAGGTGATTTAAATGTAAAGGGCTGGGGCTGGGCTGCTGCACGCATTCCAAGCAGCTATCTATCAGCTTCTTCGCCCAGGCTGGAAACCCACTGCATGGCCTCTTGCGTGGATCGATGAAGATCGGGCCATCCCAGATTCAATTGTTCGAGCAGCGTTGTGGCTGCGGCAAAGTCGCCAGCTTCGGATTTCTCCACAAGCGCCAGCAATAGCCCGGGAAAGCCTTCGCGCCGCAGCACCGCATTTTTGACTTCATCAACCAATCCCAACTGGCCAAGTACCTCATCCATGCGTTTGCCCAGCAAGGCATCGACCAGCGACAGTATCCCGGTCATGAATGCGACATCCCGGGCATCTTCGGAATGGTGTCGCTGGTCGGAATGGCATTGACTCAGCAACTCCATGGTCTTTGCACGTGTCGCCGCCAACTGCATCAGCGGGCTGGTCGCTGTCCCACCGCCATCCTGCGCGTATAGCAACAATTGCACCCAACGCAATAGCTGGCGACGCCCCAGTACAACCAGCGCCTGATGCAGAGAGCCTATCTTATTGCGCATCCCCATCCCCACCGAGTTCACCAAGCGCAGCAAACCCAGGGTAAGGTTGGGGCTTTCCTTGAAAATACGCTCGATTTCCGGAATCTCCCCATCCGCCATGAGCAAGCTCAGGACGCGCATCAGCGTCATCTGATTAGGATTGTTTTTTTTGCCAGAAAGTATGGCTGGTTTGGCAAAGAAGTAACCCTGAAACAGCGCAAACCCTAATTGCTGGTAACGCTCAAACTGTTCCAGATCCTCCACTTTCTCGGCCAGCAGTTGCAGCCTGGGCCAACGTTTGAGCACCTTGAGCGTCTGCTCTATGGTTTGGGCGTCGGACAACATAACATCGAACTTGATGATATCGACCACGTCAAATAGCGGATCGTATACCGGCGCATATTCAAAATCGTCCAAAGCCAATCGGAAGCCCATGGATTTGAGCTCACGGCAACGTTCGATGGCACGGTCGTCGATTTCAACCGTTTCCAATATTTCGAGCACAATGCGCTCACGTGGCAACAACTCCAGCACATCGCTCATCAACAGCTCATACGAAACATTGATAAAGCCGCTTTGCTTGTCGAGTACGTTATCGATGCCCAACTGGCTGATGGTATTGACGATGACGGTCGACGTCGCCAGCTTGTCATCCGTCACCCCTGAAGTTGCCGTCTGCCCCGACCGAAACAGCAATTCGTAAGCAACAATATTCTGTCTTCCATCGAGAATAGGCTGCCGCCCAAGGTAAATCTCCGCCTGCATCATTGGTTATTATTCCTGGTCGGTAATCACACGGTCGCGGCCTTGCTGCTTGGCCTGATAGAGCGCACGATCGGCCCGCGACAGCATGGCCGAGCCATCGTCGTCGTCCCGCATACTGGCAACCCCGCCGCTAAACGTCATTTTTATTTTCTTGCTTCCATGCACCATCGGCGATTTACCCAGCATCTGGCGCAAACGCCCAAACATGAAGATAGCACCCTGGATATCCGTATCGGCCAGAGTTACAACAAATTCTTCGCCCCCATAGCGGTACAAGGTGTCCGACTCCCGCAACACGCTGTTGGAAAGCTGGGAGAAATACTGCAAGGCATGGTCGCCCACCTCGTGACCATACTCATCGTTGATTTGCTTGAAATGATCGAGATCAATCATAGCCAGAGTAAACTTGCTGCCGCTACGCCGTGCCCGCGCGATCTCCTGATTCAGGCTGGCATCCATGCCGAATCGGTTGCGCGCCCCGGTCAGTGGATCGAGTAGCAATTGTCGCTTGGTTTCCTGCAGTTCGCTGCGCATTTCGTCCAGCATGTGCCGGCTGCTGGAAATATCCTTGTGAGCATCCTCTACCGTATTTTGCAACTTATGAGTGGTCGCCAGAATGATGTTCAGTAGCGTGCTGATTTCCTGCTTTCCATCGGCATGTTCCAGCGCGCTGATCGATGCCTGCATATCTCGTGTCTTCTGCCCCAGGTCATCGGCCAGATGCCCGGTTTTTTCTGTCACAGCCGCAACAAGCGTACGCACCAGATCAACCAACTCACGGCTATTATCGAGTCTTTGCTCTGCCGTCAGGCTACCGTAACCTTCTTCGATCGCAGGTTTGGTCGGCTCGCCCAATATCTCGCGATAGACCTGCGTGTAGTTTTCCGGCGTCGGGGGGAGGCCACGCTTTGTCAGCATGTGCAACGCCGCTCGCGCCGTCTTGACAGATTCCGCACTCACGTTGGTTCGCCCATTTATCTACCAAATATCTTATTATACGTGGTTTGTGAGCTACCATTCCGCCCTGTTACAACGCTCAGGAACTGTCATCTGGGACAAAATTAATATCTGCAGCATCATGAGAAGACCGGCGCCACTCGTCACGCCCCACAACACTGAATAGCTTTTACCCGATTGGAGAACCACATGAGAACAACCTGTTTACTCGCGCTGCTATGCAGCATGACACTGGCCCACACCGCCATTGCCAACGAAGAACCCGCCGGGGACGAAGTCAGCCAGCTGCGCGGTATCGTCAAGAACCTGATGGACGACAACAGTGCGTTCGTCAAATCTCACAAGCCGGATTACTACAAACCGTTCGCCGAAAAGCAGCACCCCCGTGCCACCGTGGTGACCTGCTCAGATTCGCGCGTACACATGCACTCACTGGACAAAACACCTGACGGCGATCTGTTCATGGTTCGCAACATCGGCAACCAGGTCGGCACTGCCGAAGGCTCGGTTGAATATGGCGTACACCACTTGCACACCCCTCTGCTGATCATTGTCGGCCATGTGGCCTGTGGCGCAATCAAGGCAGCCGCCAGCAATTATTCCAAGGAGTCCACTTCCATTAAGCGCGAGTTGGACACCATCAAGCTTCCCGCCAAGAACCCAAAAAATGAAGAGACCGAAGAATGGCTGCGCGGGGTCGATGCCAACGTTAACAATCAGGTCGCTTATGCCATTAAAAAATTCGAGGAAGAAGTCAAAGGTGGCAAGCTAACCGTCATCGGTGCCATTTACGATTTCCAGAATGCCTTGCATCAGGGGCAAGGGCGACTCGTGATCACCAATATCAACGGCAACACTGATACCGGCAACATTATGTCCGGCCTGATCAGAATCTCTGGCGCAAGTGCCAAGGTAGAGAAAAAACCCGGGGCAAAGCTACCGATGAAATCACCGGCCACCTCTGAAAAACACGACCACTGATGCATATCCACATTCTCGGCATTTGCGGCACATTCATGGGCGGCATCGCAGCATTAGCCCGCGAAGCCGGGCATCGCGTCACCGGCTGCGATGCCAACGTTTACCCCCCCATGAGCACGCAACTCGAAGCGCACGGTATAGACCTGATCGAGGGCTTCACACCCAACCAGGCCGACATCGGCGCCGACATATTCATCATCGGCAATGTTGTGTCCCGTGGTAACCCGCTGATGGAAGAAATCCTCAACCGCGGCCTGCCTTACATCTCCGGACCGCAATGGCTTGCCGAACATGTGTTACAGAAAAAGTGGGTACTCGCTGTGGCAGGCACCCATGGCAAAACTACAACAACCTCCATGCTGGCATGGATCCTGGAAGATGCGGGAATGAAACCCGGTTTTCTCATCGGTGGTGTTCCGCAGAATTTCGGCATTTCAGCACGGCTCGGCGAAACGCCGTTTTTTGTCATCGAAGCCGACGAGTACGACACCGCCTTCTTCGACAAGCGCTCGAAGTTCGTGCATTACCGTCCGCGCACCGCCGTACTGAACAATCTGGAATTCGATCACGCAGACATTTTCCCCGACCTTGCCGCAATCGAAACCCAGTTTCACCACTTGGTTCGCACCGTCCCGGGGCAAGGCTTGATCGTGGCCAACGGTGCAGAGAAAAGCCTGGATCGCGTCCTGAGCCGCGGCTGCTGGAGCACTGTCGAAAAATTCAACACCGACAGCGGCTGGCTGGCAACCAAAGTCGGCCGGGATGGCAGTTTCGATGTCGTACTTGCCGGCGAAACGCATGCTCGCGTGCAATGGTCGCTGCTTGGTGCGCACAATCGCAGCAACGCCCTGGCCGCCATTGCCGCCGCCCGCCATGTCGGCGTGTCGCCACAAATCGCATGCGAAGCACTGAGCCGATTCGAGAACGTCAAGCGCCGTATGGAAATCCGCGGCAACGTCAACGGCATCACCGTCTATGACGATTTTGCCCACCACCCCACCGCCATCGATACTACGATTGCCGGATTACGCGCCAAGGTCGGCGACGCCCGCATTCTTGCCGTGCTGGAACCCCGTTCCAACACCATGAAACTGGGCGTGATGAAAGCCGCCTTGCCCGGCAGTCTGGCGGCCGCCGACAAGGTGTTCTGCTATGCGGCCAATCTGGGCTGGGATGTCGCTGACACCCTCGCCCCGCTCGGCAGCAAGGCGATCACGCATGCCGACCTTGGCACACTGATTGAAGCCATTGCCGGCGAAGCACGCACTGGCGACCAGATTCTGATCATGAGCAACGGCGGCTTTGGCGGCATCCACGAAAAACTGCTGGCGAGGCTGGCAATTTGATGTTGCAACTGACAGACGATAACCGCCTGGGCGTAATGGTTGCCGCCTCGGTGGTGCTGCATGCCATCGTCATTCTTGGTCTCAAGTTCAGCCCTCCCGACCTCAAAAAGCTAAAAGACAACCTGCCGACGCTGGATGTCATTCTGGTCAACGCAAAATCGCAGTCCCGGCCAACCAAGGCCGAAGCCCTGGCGCAGGCCAATCTTGACCGTGGCGGCAATACCGAAACAAAACGTCGCATGAAGTCGGCTTTGCCTGTCCCCAAAAGCAGCCCCAGGGAAACCGTTTCCAGACCGGTGGCCGAGTCGCAGCAACTGGCGGCAAAAGTTGAAAAGCTTGATCAGGAAGCCATGGCTCGACAACAGCAGGTAGTCGAACTCGAACACCGCGTCCAACAGGCGATGACCCAACTCGATGCAACCAAGGCCATTGAGCAGACGCCTGCCACTTCCTCGTCAAGCAAACCCAAGCTGGACACCAGCACCCTAATGACGCAAAGCCTGGAGGCCGCGCGACTAGAAGCCGAAATCGCCAAGGAAAACGATGCCTACCAAAAGAAGCCCAAGCGAAAATTCATAGGTGCTCGTACACAAGAGTATCGCTTTGCGGCTTACGTCGAAGCATGGCGACAAAAGGTCGAAAAAATCGGCAACCTGAACTACCCAGAAGCAGCCAAAACGCAAAAGCTTTACGGCAACCTGCGCATGACCGTCGCCATCAAATCGGATGGCTCAATCGACTACATTGACATTAACCAAAGCTCCGGCCACAAGATTCTTGACGATGCCGCCAAGCGTATCGTCGAAATGGCGGCACCCTATGCCGAATTTTCATCCGACATGCGCCGCGATACCGATATCATCGAGATCGTCCGCACCTGGACATTTACTCGTGAAGACACCTTGTCAGGACAATAAGCGAAAATGAGTTACTACCAAAGGCACGTATTTTTCTGCCTCAATCAGCGCGAAGACGGTGTTTCATGCTGCACGGATCATGGCGCAGACGCCATGTTCGACTATATGAAATCACGCTGCAAAAAGATGGGACTCTGGGGTGAGGGCAGCCTGCGGGTCAACCGCGCAGGCTGCATGGATCGTTGCTCGGAAGGCCCCGTACTGGTGGTTTACCCCGAAGCCGTCTGGTACACATTTGTCGACCAGGAAGACATCGACGAAATCATCGACTCTCACCTCAAGCAAGGCAAGATCGTGGAAAGACTCAGGATTTGATGTAGCTCTCCAACTGATCGATCAAAAAGCGCTGATAGGCGATGGTTTCCTTTACCAGATCGCCGATGGACACCAGCCCGGAGACCTTCCCTCCCTCCACTACCGGCAAGTGTCGAATGCGCTTGTCGCTTACCAGATCAAGGCACTCCTGAACTGTACTCAACGGCGTGACGGTAATCAGGCAATTCTGCGGGGTCATGATCTCGCTGACCGGCATTTCCTTGGATGATTTACCCTTGAGCGCGACGCCGCGCGCATAATCGCGCTCGGAGAAAATACCGACCAGGGTGTCGCCTTGCATGACCATCAGCGCCCCGACCTGCTTTTCTGCCATCAGAACAAGCGCATCGTAAACGGTAGCATCGGGATGAATGCTCAAAATCTCGTGCCCCTTGGTTTGTAGCAACTGGCCTACCGTCTTCATGATTCTCTCTCCGGTTGTTGTTAGAATGACCGCATGCGCAACCAGTTTAGTCAAATTTACGCGCATGATAAAGAGGCACAATCCCACCCAACAAAATGTCATCCAAATCAAACAACTACACGAATGCGATCATTGCGCTCGCCCTTCTTACCATCATCTGGGGCTATAACTGGGTCGTGATGAAAGTTGCCCTTCAATACTCTACCGCATCGCAGTTTGCCGCCATGCGCACCTTTGGCGGGGGAATATTCCTGCTGGGCCTGATGGCGATCATGCGTAAACCTCTCAGGCCGCGAGAGGTCGGCAGCACCGTAGTGCTCGGGTTACTACAAACGACAGGCTTTACCGGCTTTATCATCTGGGCTCTGGTGCAAGGCGGAGCAGGCAAGACCTCGGTACTGAGCTTCACCATGCCGTTCTGGGTTCTGCTACTGGCCTGGCCGCTGCTGGGCGAGCGTATCCGCGGCCTGCAATGGGGCGCCGTGCTGCTGGCTCTGGCAGGGCTGGTCAGCATCCTGGAACCCTGGAATTTGCGCGGAAGCAAATCCAGCATGGCACTGGCCGTACTGGCAGGCGTCAGTTGGGCGCTATCCGTGATTTACCACAAAAAACTCACTCACCGCGTCCCCGACCTGGATCTGCTGTCATTCACCGCATGGCAGATGCTGTTCGGATCCATTCCCATCGTGCTGTTTGCGCTGAGCGAGCTGGACACACCCATTCAATGGACACCGACATACATCATCACGGTCGTTTACAGCGTCATCCTCGCCAATGCCTTGGGCTGGATGGCCTGGCTATACGCACTGCAACGACTGCCCGCCGGGGTGGCCAGCATGAACTCGATGCTGATCCCTGTCATCGCGGTACTCGCATCCTGGGTGCAACTTGGCGAACGGCCCAGCCCGCTCGAAATGGCCGGCATGACCTGCATCATCGCGGCCCTTGTCATGCTCACCTGGATCAACATCCGCCGTCACGCGGAGGTCGACGCCGCCATGGGGCAGGACTAGCGATGTGGTAGAATTTCGCCATTTTTCAGGCAATTAGATTAGAAGGATAGAACATGGCAGGACATTCCAAATGGGCCAATATTCAGCATCGCAAAGGCCGTCAGGATGCCAAGCGGGGTAAGATTTTTACCCGCTTGATCAAGGAAATCACCGTCGCGGCACGCATGGGTGGCGGCGACCCGGGCACCAACCCGCGCCTGCGCATGGCCATCGACAAAGCCAAGGCCGAATCGATGCCCAAGGACAACATCGAAAATGCGGTCAAGCGTGGCTCCGGCACACTCGAGGGCGTCAACTACGAAGAATTGCGCTATGAAGGCTACGGCATTGGCGGTGCGGCCGTAATGGTCGACTGTATGACCGACAACAAGACCCGCACCGTGGCCGACGTGCGTCACGCCTTCAGCAAATACGGCGGCAATCTCGGCACCGACGGCTCGGTGGCCTTTATGTTCAAGCACTGCGGCACCCTGCTGTTCGCCCCCGGCACCAACGAAGACAAGGTCATGGAAGTTGCGCTCGACGCTGGTGCAGAAGACATCATCACCAACGATGACGGCAGCATTGAAGTCATCACCGCCCCCAACGACTTTGAAACAGTAAAAAACGCCCTCGAAACCGCCGGACTCAAGGCCGAAATGACTGAAGTCACCATGAAGGCCTCTACAGAAGCCATTCTTGCTGGCGAAGACGGTGTGCGTATGCAAAAACTGCTGGATGCGCTGGATGATCTTGATGACGTGCAGGAGGTTTATACGTCTGCCGTCATCGAGGAGTAATGACTGCCCGCATTCTCGGCATCGACCCCGGCCTGCAGAACACAGGCTTCGGGGTCATCGAAAAAACGGGCGAAAAGCTCGTTTATGTGGCCAGCGGCACCATCAGAACCGGGTCTGGGGGCGAGTTGCCCGCCCGCCTCAAGATCATTCTCGACGGATTGGCGGAGGTGATTGCCACCTATCGACCGGAACAAGTGTCCATCGAAAAAGTATTCGTCAACGTCAACCCAAAATCCACCCTGTTGCTCGGGCAGGCCCGAGGTGCGGCAATTTCGGCCTGCGTGTTGCGCAACCTGCCGGTCGCCGAATATACGGCGCTGCAAGTGAAGCAAGCGGTGGTCGGTAATGGCCATGCCGACAAGGAGCAGGTGCAGGAGATGGTCAAGCGGCTGCTTAATCTGCCGATTGCCCCCAAAGCCGATTCGGCAGACGCACTAGCCTGCGCCATTTGCCACGCCCATGGCGGGCAAGGATTGGGCAAGATGGCAACGGCCGGGTTCCGTGTCCGAGGCGGGCGACTGGTTTGACAACGCAAGCCACCATTGCCGCCATGCTCACGCATGGTATCCTGCTGGCTGTTTTGTTGATGTGGAACCGCCCATGATCGGTCGCTTAACCGGCATATTGCTGGAAAAAAATCCGCCGCAAGTGCTGGTGGATGTGAATGGCGTCGGCTATGAAGTCGAAGTGCCAATGAGCAGTTTTTACAACCTGCCGGAAAACGGCGGCAAGGTCACGCTGCTCACCCAGTTCGTCGTGCGCGAAGACGCGCAATTGCTCTATGGTTTCTTCACGCAAAAAGAACGCGAAGCTTTCCGCCAGCTGGTGAAAATTAGCGGCATCGGTGCGAAATCCGCACTTGGCATCTTGTCCGGGCTCTCCGTGGACGACCTCGCTCACGCCATCGCCTCACAGGATGTGGCATTGCTGGTGCGCATTCCCGGTATCGGCAAGAAAACTGCCGAACGACTGCTTTTGGAACTGCGCGACAAACTTCCGACCGGCAGTATCGGTGTCACTCTCTCTGGCGGGCCGTCGTCGCCGCAAACCAGCGGCAATGACGTCCTGAATGCCCTGCTCGCGCTGGGTTATAACGAGCGCGAAGCATTGGCTACCATCAAGCAATTGCCAGCAGGCGTTTCCGTTTCTGACGGTATTCGCCAAGCTTTAAAACTGCTTTCCAGGACATAATCGGACATCATGATAGAAACCGATCGCCTGATTGCCGCCGAGCCACTGGGGCGCGAAGAGGAAGCGCTGGAGCGGGCCCTGCGACCAAAGGTGCTGGATGAATACATCGGCCAGGAGAAGGCGCGCGGACAACTTGAAATCTTCATCAACGCCGCTCGCGGCCGTTCTGAAGCGTTGGACCACGTGCTGCTGTTCGGGCCGCCCGGATTGGGCAAGACCACGCTGGCGCACATCGTTTCGCGTGAAATGGGCGTCAATCTTCGCCAGACCTCGGGGCCGGTGCTGGAACGAGCAGGCGATCTGGCCGCATTGCTGACCAATCTTGAGCCCAACGACGTATTGTTCATCGACGAAATTCACCGCCTGTCACCTGTCGTCGAGGAAATTCTCTACCCCGCAATGGAAGACTATCGCCTGGACATCATGATAGGCGAAGGCCCTGCTGCAAGGTCAGTCAGGCTGGATTTGCCGCCATTCACACTCGTTGGCGCCACCACGCGCGCGGGCATGCTGACCAATCCACTGCGTGACCGCTTCGGCATCGTCGCCCGACTGGAGTTTTACACACCGGAAGAATTGGCGCGCATCGTGCATCGGTCCGCTGCGTTGCTGGAAGTTCCCATGGAAGAAAGCGGCGCGCTGGAAATCGCCCGCCGTTCGCGCGGTACTCCACGGATTGCCAATCGCCTGTTACGTCGTGTGCGCGATTATGCGCAGGTCAAAGCCGACGGCACGGTATCGGCAGAAATCGCCGATCTCGCTCTGAAAATGCTGGATGTGGACAAACTCGGCTTCGACGTCATGGACAGAAAACTATTGCTGGCCGTACTGGAAAAATTCGGCGGCGGGCCGGTTGGGGTGGAAAGCCTGGCCGCCGCCATCGGCGAAGAACGCGACACGATCGAAGACGTGCTGGAACCCTATCTCATCCAGCAGGGCTACCTGATGCGCACCCCGCGCGGCCGTGTTGCCACCCAAAGCGCTTACCAACACTTCGGCCTGCCGCAACAAGGCACCGCACCCAATCGCGAGTTATGGGACCAGTGAGCACGGTCAACGAATTCACCTGGCCGGTCCGGGTCTATTACGAAAGTACCGATGCGGGCGGCGTGGTTTATCATGCCGAGTACCTCAAGTTTTTCGAACGCGCCCGCACCGAGTGGCTACGCAGCCTGGGATTTGAGCAGACCGCCTTGCGCACCGATGACGGCGTACTGTTTGTCGTACACAGCATGCAAATAAAATATGTGCTTCCGGCAAAATTCAACGAATTGCTGCAAGTCAAAAGCCGCCTGGTGGAACTCGGCCGCAGCCGTTTTGTCTTTGATCAGAAACTGCTGCGAGAAGATCGCATCCTCAATCAGGCAGTTGTAGAAGTAGTTTGCGTGGCTGATGCCACATTCAAACCAACCGCGTTGCCCACTCATATTCGTCAAAAATTCGAAGGTGTCTTATCGTGAACGTAAGCCAAGACCTATCCCTGTTAAGCCTTGTTACCGGCGCCAGCCTGCCGGTGCAAGGCGTGATGCTGATCCTGCTCATCTCGTCACTGATGTCATGGTGGTACATTTTCATCAAGATATTGATGCTCTCCCGCGCCAGCGCTGAGGCCGATGCGTTCGAACACACCTTCTGGACCGGTGGCGACCTTAACCGGCTGTACGAGAGTGTGAGTGCCGGACGGCGTAGCGCACAGGGTATGGCCAGCATCTTTGAAGGGGGCTTCAAGGAATATGCCCGCCTGAAGAAGCAGGGCGGCATGGAGGTCAGCGACCTCATGGAAGGCTCTCGCCGCGCCATGCGGGCCGCCTATAACCGCGAGATGGACGAACTCGACTCACACCTGCCTTTTCTCGCCTCGGTCGGCTCGGTCAGCCCTTATATCGGCTTGCTCGGCACCGTGTGGGGGATCATGAATGCCTTCCGCGGACTGGCCAACGTGGCGCAAGCGACACTCGCCCACGTAGCCCCCGGTATTGCCGAGGCCCTGATCGCAACCGCTATCGGCCTGTTTGCGGCAATCCCCGCCGTGGTCGCCTACAACCGCTTCACCGCCAACGTGGACAGGCTGGCCACTCGCTACGAGTCGTTCATGGAAGAATTCACCAACATCCTTCAGCGCAAGGCATAAATCGTGGCCCGTACACGCACCCGTCGCAAGATGATGAACCAGATCAACGTCGTGCCCTACATCGACGTGATGCTGGTATTGCTGGTGATTTTCATGGTCACCGCACCCATGACCAATCCCGGCGTCGTGGAATTGCCGCAAGTCGGCCAAGCGCTGAAGCAGACGGCGGCTCCGCTGGTGATTACGGTCAAGACCGACAAAACCATAGAACTGGACGGCAAAACGCTGCACCGCGACGAGATCCTCACTGTCGTACACGACAGCCTTGGCAAGAATCCGGGGCAGTCTGTTGTGATCGCCGCTGATAAAGCCGTACGCTACGAAGAAGTGATTGGCATCATGGATCTCCTGAAGCAGAACAGGATCGACAAGGTCGGGTTGCTGCTCAAACCAGCGGCTTGACCGACGCACGGGCAAAACATGATCCGCACTCGCGAAAATCCGGTGATGTGGCAAGCAGGCGCATTGTCTTTGCTCGTTCATGGCCTGTTTTTCCTGATTCTGGTCATGACGTTCAGCTGGAAAAACGTCCAGCCCATGCAGGTCGCGCAGGTCGAGTTATGGGATACGCTGCCCACACCCAAGACCACGCCACCACCCGAGCCACCGAAACCAGAACCCAAGGTCGAACCTCCTCCACAGCCTAAACCGGAGCCTCCGCCAGAACCACCCGAACCCAAGGCAGAAATTCAGGTCAAGCCCAAACCGCCAGTACCGGAAGTGAAGAAACCGCCCAAGGAGCAGCCGAAAAAACCTGATCCCGCACTAAAAGCCAAGGAAGAGGAAAAGAAACGCAAGGAAGCCCTGCGCAAGCTGCAGGAGGATCTGCTCAAGGACGAACAGCCGGTTGACCATGATGCCGACAAAGCCGCATCGGAAGCCAAAGCTGCGACCGAGGCCAAGCGCGCTGCAGACGCCTTGGCGGCATCCAGCGGCGTTGTAGACGAATACAAGGCACGCATCGTGTCCAAGATCAAACGCTACGTAAATAAACAGCTATGCGGCACAGGCAAACCGGAGCTCATCTTCGCGATCGCCATGATGCCCACCGGAGAAGTCAGCGGAAATCCACAACTGGTCAAAAGCAGTGGCATGCCGGCTTGTGACCAGGCCGTGGAGCGCGCCATTTTGCAGGCTCAGCCGCTGCCTTTGCCGCCGCAACCGGAACTCTTTTCGCAGTTTCGCGATCTGAATTTGAAATTCAGGCCCAACGAATAACGCCTGATCGCATAAGATTCATTCATTTCGTTTTATAATCAAGCCATGAAGCGATTCCTGCTCGTTCTTATTTTATTGCTGCCATCGCTGGCACGCGCACTCGATATCGAAATCGTCGGCGGTGCCGCGCAGCAAATCCCGATTGCGGTTGCGCCGTTCGCACAATCATCCGCCCTGCCGGAAAGCGTTTCCATGGTAATCAGTGCCGATTTGCGCCGTAGTGGCTTGTTCCGCTTGCTGGAAACCCGCGGTGTTGCTTCCATTCCTCACGAGTTATCCGAAGTCAAATATCCGGAATGGTCGGCTCTGCAAGCGCAGGCACTGGTAATCGGCAAGGTCGAGCCTTCATCCACCGCGGGCAAACTGAAGCTCTCTTTCCGCTTGCTCGACGTGCTCAAACAAACCACGCTGGCAGGACTGGAATACGATATCGCACCTGCCCAGTTGCGCCAGACTTCGCACAAGATCGCCGATATCATTTACGAAAAACTCACCGGTGAACCCGGCGTATTTGCGACGCGCATCACCTATGTCAACAAGTCAGGCAAACGATTTACGCTGGTCGTGGCCGACGCCGACGGCGGCAACCCACAAACCATCCTGTCGAGCGCCGAGCCGATTATCTCTCCCTCCTGGTCGCCCGATGGCACCCAGTTGGCTTACGTCTCCTTTGAGAAAAAGAAGCCCGTAATCTTCGTTCAATCGCTCACTAGCGGTAAACGCTATGTGCTGGCAAACTTCAAGGGTAACAACAGTGCTCCCGCCTGGTCCCCCGATGGCAAACGGCTGGCCATCGTCCTCACCCACGGCGCCAACTCTCGTTTGCATTTGATCAATGCTGACGGCACCGGCATGCAGCCGCTCACGGCAAGTAGCGCGATCGATACCGAACCCGACTGGTCACCCGACGGCAAGTGGATCTATTTCACCTCCGACCGCGGCGGTAGCCCGCAGATTTATCGCGTATCGCCGCTGGGTGGCGATGCCCAGCGCGTGACTTTCGATGGCAGCTACAACGTCAGCCCGGACATCTCTCCAGATGGCAAACTGCTGACCTATATTCGCCGCGAAAACGGCAAGTTTCAGGTGGCCGTGCGCGAACTTGCCAGCAACCAGGTACAAACTCTGTCCGAATCGTCGCAGGACGAGTCCCCCAGTTTCGCACCTAATAGCCGCATGATCATTTATGCCACCAACAGCAACAACCGCGGCATTCTGGCGGTTGTTTCGGCGGATGGCCGCGTGAAACAAAGATTGAGCGAGGCAGGAGACGTCCGGGAACCTTCCTGGGGACCCGTTACTAATTAATTAGTCGTATTTCATCCAGAGGAGAGTAAAGTATGAACAAGCAACTGATAGGTAGCGTAATACTGGCTGCGATGCTGGCCGCATGCTCAAGCAAGGCCGTCAAGGAAGAGCCTAAGCCTGCTGTCGAAGACAAGAGTCCCGCCGTGACCACTACCAAAGCCCCGGAAACGACAACCGAAGCGCCATCCGCAACCACTGCACCAGCCACCGAGCAGGCTGTCAGCGTCAATCCGTTGAAGGACCCGAACAATATCCTGTCAAAACGCAGCATCTACTTCGATTTCGACAAGGACGAAGTCAAGGCTGAATTTCGCCCACTGGTTGAAGCACATGCCAAATACCTGACATCGCACGCCGATGCCAAAATCATACTGCAAGGCAACGCAGATGACCGCGGTAGCCGTGAATACAACCTCTCCCTGGGCCAGCGCCGTGCCGTTGCGGTGAAAAAAGTCATGAACGTATTGGGCGTCAATGACAAGCAAATCGAAACCGTGAGCTACGGCGAAGAAAAACCACAATGCGCAGACAAGACCGAGGCCTGCTGGGCGCAAAACCGTCGTGCTGACATCGTGTACGAAGGCGAATAATTCATGCTGCAACGGCTGGTTCTGGTTGTGTGCCTGACACTGGGCAGCATGCACGCTGCCCAAGCGGCATTTTTCAGCGACGATGAAGCGCGCAAGAAAATTTCCGAGTTGCAGCAGCAACTGACTCAACTTCAGACTCAGGTCCAAGGCAAACTGGACGACGAGGCCAAGCAGCGGCAAACGCTGGAAGGCCGCGTCACACCGCTGGAAAACCAGCTTAAAAGCCAGGGCATGATCGAGTTGCTGAACCAGATCGAACGCATCAATGCCGACGTTGCCAAGCTCAAGGGGCAACTCGAGGTCATTACACACGACGTAGAAGTAACACAAAAGCGTCAGCGCGATCTTTATACCGACCTCGACGGCCGGTTGCGCAAGCTGGAAAGCGGGGTTTCCGCAGCGGCACCAGCGGCCACCCCAGCCACACCACCGCAAACAGCAGCACAGCCTGCAGCCGCCCCCATTGCTCCTGCAGCAAATCCGGCAACTGCATCTGCCGACCCGGCTGACGAACTAAAAGACTATGAAGCTGCGCATGCCCTGTTCAAATCAGGCAAGCATGCGGTATCTGCCGAAGCATTCGAGAAGTTCCTGGCCGCATACCCCGACAGCAAGTTTGCGCCGAACGCGCAATACTGGATCGGTTACGCACACTTTTCACAAAAAAATTACAAGGGTGCAATCGCAGCCCAGCAGAAGCTGCTGCAGCAGTACCCCGATCATCAGAAAGCACCCGATGCGTTGTATAACATCGCCAACAGTCAGATCCAGCTTGGCAATGTCGATGATGCCAAGCAATCCCTGAGAAATCTGATTTCAAAGTACCCGATGAGCGACACGATCCCGCTGGCCAAGAAGCGTCTTGCGGCAATCGAATCTCTTAAATCAAAAAATTAAGCACGCGCACGTCTTAGCTTGTCACTACGAATTCACGAAATCTTTTTCTCGCTACAAGGCGAGACCTCCCGCATCGGCCTGCCAACCGCTTTTGTACGCCTGACCGGTTGCCCGCTGCGGTGTGGATATTGCGATACGGCCTATGCATTTCAGGGTGGAGAAACCCTCGAACTCGAACGCATCATGGAAAAGGTCGTCGCGACCGGCGCGCATTATGTCACCGTGACCGGCGGCGAGCCACTGGCGCAAAAGGACTGCATCCCGCTGCTGAAATTGCTTTGCGACGCCGGGTTCGATGTATCGCTGGAAACTGGTGGCAGCCTGGACATCTCTGGTGTCGACCCGCGGGTATCGGTCATTCTGGACATCAAAACTCCAGACTCACTGGAAGTCGGCAAAAATCTCTGGGGCAACATCGATCATCTTAAACCCAGCGATGAAGTGAAGTTTGTGTTGTGCGGTAGAGAAGATTACGACTGGGCAAAGCAGGTCATTGCCAATCATGCGATCACCAATAAATGCCTGGTGCTGTTTTCCCCTGTGTACAGCACACTAAAGCCGACCGACCTGGCCGGATGGATTCTGCAGGACAAGCTGCCGGTGCGCTTTCAACTCCAACTGCATAAAATCCTCTGGGGTGAGGAGCCTGGACGATGAAAAAAGCTGTTGTATTACTCTCTGGCGGTCTGGATTCGGCCACCGTACTTGCCATTGCCCGCCAACAAGGCTTCGATTGCTATTGCCTGAGTTTCGATTACCACCAGCGTCATGTCGCCGAGCTCCAGGCCTCGAAACGAGTTGCACGGGCGCGCGGGGCGTCGGAGCATCGGATTTTTCAGCTCGACCTTTCGACCTTCGGTGGCTCTGCGCTTACCGACAACGCAATCGACGTACCGCAATCACCAACCACAGGCATTCCGGTCACCTACGTCCCTGCCCGCAATACCATCATGCTGTCGCTTGCGTTGGCCTGGGCGGAAGTGCTCCAGGCACGCGATATCTTCATCGGCGTCAATGCGCTGGATTATTCCGGCTACCCGGATTGCCGCAAGGAATACATCGACGCCTTCGAACACATGGCCAATCTCGCAACCAAGGCTGCCGTGGAAGGCGATCCTGTACACATTCATGCCCCCCTGATCGATCTGACCAAGGCGCAGATTATCGAGCGCGGCGCGGCATTGGGAGTGGACTACGGGCTAACCGTGTCGTGCTACCAGGCAAACGTTTATGGGCAGGCATGCGGCAAATGCGACTCATGCCGTATCCGCAGCGATGGTTTTACTGCTGCCGGACTGACTGACCCAACCGCATACGCTGACAAACCATAGGCACTAACCTCTTGGCTAGTAGGTCATAGCAATATCATTCGCCCAGCCATGAATACCGCCGCAACGACCAAGCCCAGCACAAGGCCGAATTTGAATAGTTGCCAGGAGAATTTCAGCCAGCGCTTATCGCCGGTAATGAAGTAGACGCCGACGCCCACAGCAACAGCAATAAGGGCAAGACCAAGCAGTATCCGCATCAGGAGCATAATGGCTCCACAGGATAGTTAAGCCGGTTGGGCAAGCAACTGCGCAAAGCCGCGAGGTGCTTCTTCGGGTCGCTCGAACGTTGCATATTCCCACGCCGAACTATCGGCTAGCAGGGTACGCAACAGGCGGTTGTTTAGCGCATGCCCGGATTTATAAGCAGTAAAACTGCCCAGTACAGGATGGCCCAGCATATAGAGATCGCCGATGGCATCCAGCGCCTTGTGGCGCACGAACTCGTCTTCATAGCGCAGACCATCGCTGTTGAGAATACGGTATTCGTCCAGCACTACAGCGTTATCCAGGCTACCGCCTCGCGCCAGTCCCATGGCGCGCAGGGCTTCCACTTCGCGCATGAAGCCAAAAGTACGTGCACGGCTGATTTCCTTGACGTAGGAATTATCGGCAAAGTCGATGCTGACGGTCTGCTGGCCGTGTTCGAACACCGGATGGGCAAAGTCAATGGTGAACTGCATCCTGAAGCCGTGATACGGTTCGAAGCGTACCCATTTGTCACCATCCTTCACTTCCAGCGTCTTTTTGATACGGATGAATTTCTTCAGTGCATTCTGTTCGACCATACCTGCCGATTGCAGCAGGAATACGAACGGACCGGCGCTGCCATCCATGATAGGCAGTTCGGAGGCAGAGACATCGACGTAGCAGTTATCGATACCGAGACCGGCCAAGGCTGACATCAAGTGCTCGACAGTGCCGACACGCACGCCGTTGATATCGAGCGTCGTCGAGAGCCGGGTATCGTTGACGTGATCAGGCATCGCCTTGATATCCACTGGGCTGGGCAGATCAACCCGGCGGAACACAATGCCGGTATCGGGCGCAGCGGGGCGCAGAGTCATATAGACTTTGTCCCCAGTATGCAGTCCGACACCGGTGGCGCGGATGATATTTTTAAGGCTGCGCTGCCTGATCACTCAACAATCTTTCAACAAAAATTCAGTAACACGCTGAATCATAGCACAAATCGCGCCACCTCCGGCAAGCCACGCTGGTTCGGGCGCGGCGAGGGGCACAGGAGAGAGCCGATTCAGCGAGCTGAATTAGTCAGCTTGCTTACGCAGGAATGCCGGAATATCAATTTCATCCATGCCGGTACTGCGTAGCGTTTCCACTTGCTGACGACGGCCAGAGCTAAACACCATCGGCGCTGCTTCGCTACTCATTTCGGCACCGCCGAACACGATAGGCTCATCGTGAGTACCCGTACGCTTCAGACTGGCTTCCCACGCATTGTTCACGACCATCGTCGGCTTGGCCTTCTGCCCGGCAGCGCTATTCAGCCCCGTTGCCACCAGTGTAATGCGCAGGCTATCGCCCAGCGAATTATCGAATACGTTGCCGTAGTACACCGATGCGTCCTCCGCCGTGAATTCCTTGATGGTATTCATCACTTCGTAGAACTCTTCCATCAGGAAGGTATCTTCGCTGGCAGAGATATTCACCAGAACGCCGCGCGCGCCCTTGAGGTTGACGTTCTCCAGGAACGGGCTGTTGACTGCCTGTGTTGCCGCATCACGTGCACGGTTTTCACCAGAAGCCGTTGCCGAACCCATCATCGCCATGCCGTTTTCCGACATCACCGTGCGCACGTCGGCAAAGTCGACGTTGATCTGGCCATAGCCGTTAATGATTTCCGCAATGCCGGAAACCGCGCTGTGCAGCACGCCGTTAGCGGCACGATATGCTTCTTTCATCGTTACACGTCCACCCAGCACTTCCATCAGACGCTCGTTCGGCACAATCAACAAGGAGTCGACATGCTTGGTCAGCATGGAGATGCCGTCATCTGCCAGTTGCTTGCGGTTGTTTTCAAACATAAAGGGCTTGGTGACGACAGCAACTGTCAAAATACCCATTTCCTTCGCCACTTCGGCCACCACCGGTGCGGCGCCAGTACCGGTGCCACCGCCCATCCCGGCAGCAATAAACAGCATGTCGGCACCAGCAATGATATCGGCGATGCGATCGCGGTCTTCCAACGCGGCTTCACGCCCCACGTCAGGCTTGCCGCCCGCGCCCAAGCCGCGCGTCAGATCCGCACCCAATTGCAGTTGCACATCGGAACGGCTGCGCTTGAGTGCGCCCATATCGGTATTGGCGCTGATGAACTCCACGCCAGACACCCCCAGATCAATCATGTGTTCAACCGCGTTGCCGCCGCAGCCACCCACACCCATGACCTTGATCACCGCTTTGTCAGACGGACGATCGACGATTTCAAAATCAAACGACATTTGTATTTCCTCCTTTTTCTGCCTGAATCGAACCAAAAAACACCTTAGAAATTACCATCCCAACGACTGAACCCAACCTGCTAAAAATTCCCCTGAAACCAGTTCTTCATTTTCTCCAGCATGCGTTCGAGCGAATTGCTCTCCATCTGCACCTGCAAATGCCGCTCAAGTTGCTGCTTGCCCATCAGCACAAGCCCGACGCCAGTTGCAAATCTTGGATTGCTGACGACCTCGGTCAGCCCACCCACCTTGCCCGGCAGCCCTAGGCGTACTGGCATGTGCAGAATTTCTTCACCCAGTTCCACCATGCCGCGCATGAGTGCGGAGCCGCCAGTGATGACGACGCCGGATGCGATCATTTCCTCGAATCCGCTACGGCGCAGTTCAGCCTGCACCATGGTGTAAATTTCCTCGACGCGCGCCTCGATCACTTCGACCAAAGTCTGGTGCGATAACTGGCGCGGTTCGCGACCATCGACACCCGGCACTTCGACAATTTCGCGCGGGTCAGCCAACTGCTGCAGCGCACAGCCATGGGCAATCTTGATTTCCTCGGCGTATTGCGTCGGGGTACGGAAAGCCACTGCGATGTCGTTGGTAATCTGATCGCCTGCAATCGGGATAACGCCTGTGTGGCGGATTGCGCCCTGCTTGAATACCGCGATATCGGTGGTACCGCCACCGATATCCACCAGACAAACTCCCAGTTCCTTTTCGTCTTCAGTCAGCGCCGCCAGGCTGGATGCCAGCGGTTGCAGCACCAAGTCGTTGACTTCAAGCCCGCAGCGCTTGACGCACTTGACGATATTCTGGGCAGCCGCCACAGCGCCGGTGACAATATGGACTTTCACTTCCAGCTTCATGCCGCTCATGCCCAACGGCTCGCGCACGTCTTCCTGGCCGTCGATAATGAATTCCTGCGTCAGGATGTGCAAAATCTGCTGGTCGTTGGGCAGGCTTACCGCTTGCGCCATTTCGATGACGCGATCAACATCCATCTGGATGACTTCACCGTCCTTGATCTTGACCACGCCGTGCGAATTGATACTCTTGATGTGACTGCCTGCAATTCCGGTAAAAACCGATGCGATCTTGCAATCCGCCATCAGCTCGGCCTCTTCCAGCGCGCGCTGGATCGCAGCGACCGTCGAATCGATATTAACCACCACGCCGCGCTTCAGCCCGCGAGAAGGATGCTGGCCGAGGCCGATAATCTTGACATCACCTTCAGGCTGCAGCTCACCCACAATCGCGACGATTTTCGATGTCCCGATATCCAGGCCCACGATCAGGTTTTTATATTCTCTACCCTTCATACTTTCTTTCTCCCATCAGGATGCATCCCCGGCGCCCTGCTCTTGCGGTCGACGAACCGCAAAACCGTTGGGGTAACGGAGATCCGCATACCTGACTTGCGCATTAAGTGCGCCCAACGTCTGCCAATAAACACTTACAAACTTTCCCAGGCGTTCCTGCACCTTTTCCCGGCCCAGCTCAATCACCATGCCACTCTCGGTACCAATCTGCCAGGCCCGACGCGGTGTGAGCGCAACCTGCGACACTTTCAACCCGGTCGGCTGCAACATCTCGCCGTAGACCTTGTAGCTCTCGGCTACCTCTTTCACCCCGTCGCCAGGGCCGTAAAACACCGGCAAATCACGGTCGGAAGCAGCGTGGAATAACTCACCATAGGTATTCACCAGCGCGATATTTCCCCAGCGGGCCAATTCACGGTGCTCTTCCAACGTCACTTCCAACCGATCCGGCCAGCGACGACGTATGCTGACATTGCGCACCCAAGGCAACTTCTCGAAGGCCTCGCGCGACTTTTCGAGGTTGAGCGTAAAAAAGTTGCCTTGCAAATGTCGACTTACGATCAGCTTCAACTGCTCTCGCGTCACATGGTGCAACTCACCGCTCACCTTGACTTCGCGCAAGGGAAAAATCGGCAGGTGCACGACAACAAACAACACCGCGTACAGCAACAGCACCGCTGCCGTCGCATACAGCAAATTTGCAATCCATAGCAGAAATGCGGGCCTATCCCACATGCGCCTGCTCCAGGATGCGCAACACCAACTGGTCGAATTCGATCCCTGCCGCCCGTGCGCCCATCGGCACCAGGCTGTGATCGGTCATCCCGGGCGATGTATTCGCCTCGAGGAAATAGTGCCGACCGTCTTCATCCATCAAAAAGTCCACACGCCCCCATCCTTGCCCTCCCAGCACCTGGAATGCCTGCAACGCCTCGGCGCGGATGCGCGCTTCGACCTCGGCTGGCAGGCCGCACGGGCACAGGTATTGGGTGTCGTCGCGCAGGTACTTGGCGTCGTAATCGTAGAATTCGTTGGCTGGCACGATGCGGATGACCGGCAGCACGGTATCGCCGAGGATGCCCACGGTGTATTCGCCGCCACCGATGTATTGTTCGGCGATGACCAAAGGGTCGTACTTGGCCGCTTCTTCATAAGCCGCTTTCAGATCACCCGCCTGCTTGACCTTGCTGATACCAATACTGGAACCTTCGTTAGCCGGTTTCACAAACAACGGCAAACCCAGCCTGGCTTCAATCGTGGCAAAATCGCTATTGGCATCGACCAGCTCAAACTGCGGCGTGACAACGCCTGCGGCTTGCCACAACAACTTGGTCCGCCATTTATCCATGCCGATACTGGATGCTTTCACACCACTACCGGTGTAAGGAATCCCCAGCAACTCCAGCGCTCCCTGTATCGTCCCGTCTTCGCCATAACGCCCATGCAAGGCGATAAATACGCGGTCGTATATTTCCAAATCATGCAATGGATGCTCGGACGGGTCGAAGGCGTATGCATCGACACCACTTCGTTTAAGTGCAGCCAACACAGCATTGCCGCTCTTGAGCGACACTTCACGCTCGGCCGAACGGCCGCCGAGCAATACAGCTACTTTTCCGAATTTAAAACTCACAACGCTTCCCCGATAATTTTGACTTCCCGCTGCAACTCCACACCCTGCCGACGCATCACCGTATCTCGCACATGGGCGATCAGGTGTTCGATTTCATCAGCCGTCGCTTCACCGGTATTGACGATGAAATTGGCGTGTTTTTCAGACACCTGCGCCCCACCCATGCGATACCCCTTCAACCCGCAAGCCTCGATCAACTTCGCCGCATAGCCACCTTCCGGATTGCGGAATACCGATCCGGCATTGGGCAAATTGAGCGGTTGCGTTTCCAGTCGCTTGGCCAGCAAGGCCTTGATCTTCTCTTCAGCCACCTGTGCGTTGCCCGGCAGCAACTGGAACCAGGCCGCGATAAACCACTCCTCGCCCGGCAAACCTACGTGGCGGTAGCCCACTTCGACATCGACCTGGCTGCGCTCGTGTATTTGGCCGTGCCGATCGATGGTGAGCGCCCGCTCTACGATGTCCCAGGTTTCACCGTCGTGGCATCCGGCATTCATCGCGAGCGCACCGCCTACCGTACCCGGCACGCCGGCCAAAAACTCTGCACCGTGCAGATGCTGGCGCGCGGCAAACTTGGCCAGCTTGGCGCAAGTCACGCCAGCCTCGGCATAAACCTTCTCACCCTCAAACCGCATCTCGGTCAGTGCGTCGTGCATCAGCACCACCGTACCGCGCACACCGCCATCACGGACCAGCAGGTTGGAGCCCAGCCCGACAAAGTGCACCGGCTCGCCATGCGGCATGGCTTGCAGGAAAGCTTGCAGATCGTCGATTCCGCCGGGCAAATACAAGCGATCTGCCGTGCCGCCCACGCGCCAGCTGGTATAGCGGCTCATCGGCTCGTTCAGCAGCAGTTTCCCTTGCGCCGTCACTGCGCCATCTCCCGTGTTTTGGCCGCTACCTGCCCGATGGATCCTGCACCCATGACGATGACCACATCGCCATCGCGGGCCACATCGTGGATGGCTGGCGGCAGTTCAGCCGGAGTTTCAAAAAACAAGGGCTCGACTTTGCCAGCCACGCGGATAGCCCTTACCAGGCTTCGCCCGTCTGCCGCCACAATGGGGGCTTCTCCAGCCGGATATACGTCTGTCAGCAGCACGACATCGGCACCGGATAGCACGCGGACAAAATCCTCGAAACAGTCGCGCGTCCGGGTGTAGCGGTGCGGCTGGAATGCAAGAACCAATCTTCTGTTGGGGAAAGCACCTCGCGCAGCATTGATGACGGCCTGCATTTCCACCGGGTGATGACCGTAGTCGTCGATCAGGGTGAATGCACCACCAGTCTTTGCAGACACTTCGCCATAGCGTTCAAAGCGGCGGCCGACGCCCTTGAATTCGCCCAAAGCCTTGACGATGGCCGCATCCGGCACATTCAGTTCGTTGGCAACGGCAATCGCTGCCAAGGCGTTCTGCACGTAATGCAGGCCCGGCAGGTTGAGCGTGACGTCGAATTCGGTTACCGAACCATTGATACGCTGCGCCGTAAAGTGCATACGGCCGCTGTCTGCACGGACATTGATAGCGCGGATCGAAGCATCTTCGCCAAACCCGTATGCAGTCACCGGCTTGGTGACGCTGGGCAGGATCGCCCGCACATTCGGATCGTCCACACACAACACCGCACGACCCCAGAACGGCAAGCATTGCAGAAACTCGATAAACGCCCCCTTGAGCCGCTCGAAATCATGGCCGTAGGTGTCCATATGGTCCTGGTCGATATTCGTGACCACCGAAATCACCGGCGACAGGTGCAGGAATGAGGCGTCCGACTCATCCGCCTCGGCCACAATGTATTCGCCGCTACCCAGACGGGCATTGGTGCCAGCCGCTTCCAAACGGCCGCCGATGACAAAGGTCGGGTCCATACCCGCTTCTGCCAGAATGCTGGCGATCAGGCTGGTTGTCGTGGTTTTGCCGTGCGTCCCGGCAATGGCGATGCCCTGCCTGAACCGCATCAATTCAGCCAGCATCATGGCTCGCGGAATGATGGGCGTTTTTCTAGCGCGGGCTGCCACGATCTCGGGATTCTGTTCATCAACAGCCGTTGAAACGACCACGACATCGGCCGCACCAAGATTCTCGGTCGCATGGCCCTGTAGCACCTTGGCACCCATGACTGCCAATCGGCGTGTCACCGCGTTATCGGCAAGATCGGACCCTGTGACCGAAAACCCGAGATTGATCAGCACTTCGGCGATGCCGCTCATGCCCGATCCACCGATCCCGACAAAGTGGATATGTTTCACTTTATGTTTCATGTCGCCACCTCCATGCATATGTTGGCAACGGATTGCGTGGCTTCCGGGCGACCCAGGGAACGCGCCCTCTCGGCCATTTCCTGCAAGCTTGTGCGGTTGAATCCGGCTAGCATTTCGCTCAAGCGGCTGGGCGTCAGTTTGCTTTGCGAAACCTGTACCGCCGCGTCGTACTCAGACAGGTAGTGCGCGTTATGCGTCTGGTGGTCGTCCACGGCATGTGGGAAAGGCACCAACACACTGGCGACGCCTGCGGCAGAAACTTCTGCAATGGTCAGAGCTCCAGCGCGGCAAATCACCAAGTCGCACCAGGCATACATTTCAGCCATGTCTTCGATGAATGCACGACATTCGGCCTCGACGCCCGCCATACGATAGTTTTCTTTCAATTGTTCGATATGTTTTGTCCCGGCTTGATGGATCACGCGGGGACGCTCTGCTGGCGACATCATTGCCAGCGCCTGCGGCACCACGTCGTTCAACGCCGTGGCCCCCAAACTGCCACCGACGACCAGCAGGCGCAGCGGTCCGGTGCGTCCGAAGAAACGCTGTTCAGGTTGCGGGATGGCCGCAATATCGGTGCGCACTGGATTGCCGACCAGTTCGGCGCGATCGCCGAATGCCGACGGGAAGGCTGCCAGCACACGTGTCGCGATACGTGCCAAGGTTCGGTTGGTTAGCCCGGCTATCGAGTTTTGCTCGTGGATGACCAGCGGCCGTTTTTGCAATCTCGCCATCAAGCCACCGGGGAATGCGGCAAAGCCGCCCATGCCCAGCACCACCGCCGGTTGGTGCTGCGACAAGGCCTTGCGGCTTTGCAAACAGGCTCGCAGCAGCTTGAGCGGCAACCCCAGCCAGCGCATCACGCCTTTGCCGCGTACGCCGCTCATGCGGATCACCGCCACCTCGTAATTCTTGTCGGCGATCAAACGGTTTTCCATACCGCCTTCCGTCGCCAGCCAGACAATGCGCCAACCCTGTTTTTTCAGTTCGTCAGCCACCGCCATCGCGGGCATCACGTGACCGCCGGTGCCGCCTGCCATCACCATGAGCGTAGTCATGCGGGCATCCCCTTCGCCACTCTTCTGTTCTCCCAATCAATCCGCAGCAACACTGCAAGCGCGATGCAATTGGCAAGAATGCCGCTACCGCCAAAAGACAACAGCGGCAAGGTCAAACCCTTGGTGGGCAGCAGCCCCATATTGACGCCCATGTTGATGGTGGACTGCACGCCCAGCCAGACACCGATGCCCTGCGCCAGAAGTGCGGAGAAATGGCGGTCGTTGAGGATGGCTTCTTTCGCAATGCCGAAAGCCCGCATAACGACCCATGCAAACAACAGAACCACAGCCAGCACACCGACAAAACCCAGTTCCTCGGCAATCACGGCCAGCAAAAAGTCGGTATGCGCTTCCGGCAGGTAAAGCAGTTTCTCCACGCTGGCACCTAGCCCGACACCAAACCATTCGCCACGACCAAAGGCGATCAGCGCATGCGAGAGTTGGTAACCCTTACCGAACGGGTCGGCCCACGGATCCATGAAGCCGACAATCCGCTGCAAACGATATGGCGAGCTCCAGATCAAACCGATAAAACCCACTACCAGCAGCACCAGCAAGCCACCGAAGATACGAATGTTGATGCCGCCCAGCCACAGGATGGAGACGGCCACCGAGGCGATTACCGCAAACGCGCCGAAATCCGGCTCACGCAGCAGTACGCCCCCAACCAGCAGCATCACGCCCAACATCGGCAGGAAACCCTTGGTAAAGCTGTCCATCAGCGCCGCCTTGCGCACGGTGTAGTCCGCCACGTACATGGCGGCGAACAGCTTCATAAACTCGGATGGTTGCAATGTGACGAAGCCCAGCGAAATCCAGCGGCGACTGCCGTTCACATCTCGCCCTATCCCAGGGATGAGCACAGCGACCAGAAAGAGCAGGCCTCCCAGGAACAGATACGGGGCCAACTGTTGCCAAACCTTGGTTGGCACCTGAAATGCGACAAATCCCGCCATCAAACTGATCACGAGATAAATCGCATGGCGCGTCAGAAAATAAGTGGTGTTATGGCCGAACGCCTTGTCAGCCTCGGCCAAAGCAATCGATGCCGAATACACCATGACCAAACCGAAACCAAGCAGCAGCAGTGCCGCCCAGAGCAGGCTCTGGTCGTAGCTCGCGGCGGCAATATGCTCTTTACGGCTGACGATCAGCATGCCGCCTCCAATCCGCGTACCGCGGCGACGAACACTTCAGCCCGGTGAGCGTAGTTGCGGAACATATCCCAGCTGGCACAGGCGGGCGAAAGCAGAACGGCATCGCCGCTCTGGGCATAGTCACGACTCAACCCAACCGCCTCTGCCATGGTTTTGGCAGACAGCACAGGCACGCCGACGCCTTGCAATACAGCGCCGATTTGCGGCCCGTCCCGCCCGATCAATACGACGGCCCTGGCATTGCGTGCCACAGGCTCGCGTAGCGGTGCGAAATCCTGCCCTTTACCATCGCCTCCGGCGATCAGCACAACTTTTTGCGGCAGGCCTGCCAGCGCCGCGCAAGTCGCCCCGACATTGGTGCCCTTTGAGTCATCGAAATAGTCCACTCCGCCAACCTTGGCTACCCACTCCACGCGGTGCGACAAGCCCTTGAACTCCCGCAGCACTGCAAGCAACGGTTCGTAGGCGATGCCGATAGACCGGGCCAAGGCCAGCGCAGCCAGCGCATTGGCCGCATTGTGCAATCCGGCGATTTTCATCTCGGTCACTGGCATCAGAGCTCTCGCACCTTGCGTCAGCCAGATTTCGTCGCCCCGGCGCAGCAAACCAAAATCACCATCGGCAAGCGGCGCATCAGTGCCGAAGCTGACCACCGGGTGACCCGGCTTTGCCATCTTGCGACTCCAGTCATCTTCGCGGTTCAGCACTTGCACACCGTGCCCGAAAAAAATCCGCGCCTTGGCAGCAGCATAAGCCGTCATGCCATCGTAGCGGTCCATGTGATCTTCAGTCACGTTAAGCACCGCGGCCCCATCCGGTGCCAGGCTGGACGTCGTTTCGAGCTGAAAACTGGAGAGTTCGAGCACATAGACATCAGGCGCGGCACCACCCAGCGCATCCAGTACAGGCAGGCCGATATTGCCCGCCACCACAGTATTGAGCCCGGCCTGTTTACACATTTCGCCGACCAGTGTCGTCACCGTGCTCTTGCCGTTGGCGCCGGTAATGGCGATCACTTTGGCGGTTTTCGGCTTGTATTGGGCAAACAATTCGACATCGCCAACCACCGGCTTGCCCTGCGCAATCGCGGCTTGCACCTCCGGCTCCGCAAGCGGCACGCCGGGGCTGATGACAATGATGTCGGCCTTGTCAAATACCTCGCTCTGGAATGCCCCCAAATAAATCTCAACTTCAGGCAATTCTGCTTTCACAACACCCAATCCAGGCGCCGCAGCACGTGTATCAGCGACAGACAACACGGCACCTTGGCGCTTGAGCCAGCGCAATGCCGAAAGGCCGGTATCACCCAGCCCCAGCACCAGCACGCGTTTGTCGGTCAATTGCAATTTCATCTCAATTTCAGCGTCGACAACCCCAGTAGCACCAGCATCATGGTGATGATCCAGAAGCGGACCACCACTTGTGTCTCTTTCCAGCCTTTTTGTTCGTAATGGTGATGCAGCGGCGCCATCAGGAAAATACGCTTGCCGGTGCCGGTTTTGTATTTGGTGTATTTGAAGTAACTCACCTGAGCAGCAACAGATAGCGTCTCCATCACGAACACGCCGCCCATGATGAACAGTACGACTTCCTGCCGCACAATCACGGCCACCACCCCCAGCGCAGCGCCCAGTGCCAACGCGCCGACATCACCCATGAAAACCTCGGCGGGATAAGCGTTGAACCACAGAAAACCCAGACCGGCACCCGCCATGGCTGCACAAAACACAGCCAGTTCGCCTGCGCCCGGCACATTGGGAATGCCAAGATATTTGGAAAAGTACAAGTGCCCGGCAGCATAGGCAAAAATTGCCAGCGCGCTCGAAACCAGAACTGTCGGCATAATCGCCAGTCCATCAAGGCCATCGGTCAGGTTGACGGCATTGCTACTTCCGACGATGACCAGATAAGTCAGAACGATGAAACCCATACCGCTTAGCGGGAATACGAGGTGCTTGAAAAACGGCACGATCAATTCGGTATGTGCCGGCAAGCTGGCCATGTACCACAAATAAACAGCCGCGCCAGCCCCCACAACGGATTGCCAGAAGTACTTCTCTCCGGCCGACAGGCCTTTGGGATTGCGGTGAACGACTTTACGCCAGTCGTCTACCCAGCCGATAGTGCCGAAACCGAGTGTTGTCCACAGCACAACCCAGACATAGCGATTTGACAGATCGGCCCACAACACTGTCGAGATCGCAATCGCTACCAGAATCAGCGCACCGCCCATGGTGGGTGTCCCGGCCTTGATCAGGTGCGTTTGCGGCCCATCATCCCGTACCGCCTGACCAACCTTGTATTCCGTCAATTTACGAATCAGCATCGGTCCTACCATGAATGAAATGACCAGTGCCGTCATACTCGCCATCACCGCACGCAGGGTGATGTAATTGAACGCGTTGAACGCATGAATATCCTGCGCCAACCATCTTGTCAGCATCAGCAGCATGATGCGATCTCCTTTTCCATCAATGCTTCGACCACACGCTCCATCCGCATAAAGCGCGAGCCTTTGACCAACACCGTTACGCCGGTTGCAAGTTTCTCGCGCACCACAGCCACGAGGTTCTCTAGCGTTTCGAAATGAGCTGCGCCAGCGCCAAAACCGGCTACAGCCTCGGTTGTCATCACCCCCAATCCATATAGAGTATCGACACCTGCTGCTTTAGCTTCTGCGCCAATCTCCCGATGCAAGGCCGCGGCATTTTCACCCAACTCACCCATATCACCCATGACGAATATTTTTTCCCCGGTGATGGCTGCTAGCACGCCGATAGCCGCACGCATAGAGGCCGGATTGGCGTTATAGGTGTCGTCGATAAGCACGGCACCGCAGCATCCGGATTTTCTTTGCAGACGACCCTTCACTCCGCCAAAAGCCTGCAATCCATCCGCGATGGTCTGTAGTGGCACATGCATTGCCACTGCCGCCGCACTGGCCGCAAGCGCATTCTTCAAATTGTGCAGGCCGGGTACACCGAGGCGCACATCGACATCGCCCTCGGGGGTTTTCAAACAAAGTTCTACACCATAATCCTCTAACACATAGCGAGCGCTCACATCAGCACTGCTTTCCAGCCCGAAAGTCAGCCTCTTGCGCGGCACAGCCAACTCACGCCAAAGCGAGGCATAGGTATCGTCAGCGTTGATAACGGCAATACCATCAATTGCGAGCCCGGAAAAAATCTCCCCTTTGGCCCGCGCAACAGCCTCTACGCTTCCCAAACCTTCCAAATGTGCGGCACCAGCATTGGTGATCAACGCCACCGTGGGTTGCGCTAGCTTGGTAAGGTACGCAATTTCACCGGGATGATTCATGCCCATTTCGGCAACGGTATAGCGGTGGCTGGCACGTAACTTCAGCAACGTCAGCGGCAGGCCGATGTCATTGTTCAGGTTGCCTTCCGTCGCCAGCACACCCTCCTGACTGCTTGCGGCACGCAGGATGGAAGCCAGCATTTCCTTGACTGTAGTCTTGCCGTTGCTGCCGGTAATCGCTGCCAGCGGCATGCTGAACTTGCTGCGCCAATAGGCTGCCAATTCGCCTAGACCGAGCCGGGTATCCTTTACCGCCAATAGCGGTTTAGCTGATTGCTGACCACAGACCATTGACTGCTGATCGACCATCGCTGCAACAGCCCCTTGATCTAGGCATTGCGCCACATAATCATGGCCGTCAAATCGCTCCCCCTTGAGTGCGACAAAAAGATCCCCTGCCACCACCTTGCGGCTGTCGGTCGTCACACCGGAAAAATGTGTATCTATTCCGCAGAGATCGGCATTGATGGCCTTGCCAGCCTCAGATAGCAACATCATGCCGCCACCTCCCGCAACACGCGCACTGCCACTTCAAGATCGCTGAATGGCAATTTCTGGTCGCCAATCTGCTGGTAAGCCTCGTGCCCCTTGCCTGCAAGCAGTACCGTGTCACCCGCAACTGCATGTTTGATGGCATGTGCGATTGCTGCGGCGCGATCCTGCTCGATCAGGTAGTTGCCCGACATGCCAGCAATGATTTCATCAATGATTTGCTGCGGCTGCTCATGCCGGGGATTGTCCGATGTCACCACTGCCACATCCGCCAGGCTAGCCACCACTTCGCCCATGAGCGGTCGCTTGCCTTTGTCGCGATTGCCACCGCAGCCGAATACACAAATCAGCCGCCCTTTGGTTTGCTCACGCAAGCTGCTCAGCACCTTGGTGAGCGCATCGGGCGTATGGGCATAATCCACGACCACCAGCGGTTGATTGCCACCGCCCAATTGCTGCATCCGCCCCGGCACGGGTCGGATATGTTGCAAGGTATCAACCGCCCTGTGCAGTGGAACATCGGATGCCAGCAATGTCGCCAACACTGCCAACACATTGGCCGCGTTGAACCTCCCGACCACCGGCACCGAAGTTTCCGCGCCACCCCACGGCGTCATGATCTCCATCGCGATTCCGTTTTCGGTAAAGTGCAGCGCCGTACACGAAACCGCACCACCATTAAGCCCATAGGTCAGCACTTTTTTGCCCTGCCGATGCAAGCGCAAGGCCGTATGCTCACCAAATTCATCGTCCGCGTTAAGCACCGCACACTTGAGGCTGGGCCAATCGAACAACTGGGCCTTGGTGTCAGCATAGGCTTCCATATTGCCGTGATAATCCAGATGATCCCGCGACAGGTTGGTCAGTACCGCCACATCAAACTTGAGGCCATTGACGCGCCCCTGGGCCAATCCGTGCGAAGAAACCTCCATCGCCACAGCATCCGCCTGTTGTCTGAGAAAGTCCGCCAGCAAGCCTTGCAGCACAATGGGGTCGGGCGTGGTGTTAATTGCTTCTGAGAGAGCATTGGGAAAACCGTTGCCCAAAGTCCCCAGGATTGCGCACTTGTTACCCAGCAAATCCAAACATTGGGCCAACCATTGGCTACAGGATGTTTTTCCGTTAGTGCCGGTCACTCCTATCATCCACAAGCGTTGCGAAGGCTGACCGTAAAAATCGCCCGCCATTGCGCTGACTTTCTCGCGCAACCCCGAAACTGGCAGATTCGGGACAACCCAATCCGCATCCCAGTCACCACCGTTTTGCTCCCACATCACGGCACTCGCGCCACGTTCGATGGCCTGGCCGATGTACTTGCGCCCATCTGCACTATCACCGGGGTATGCAACAAACAAATCACCCGCACTCACATGGCGGCTATCCGCGGCAATGCCGCTCGGCGTCACGCCCATGTCAATAATTTGTTGCAGGAGGCCAGTCATACATCCTCCCGGACTTCCGGCACATTGTCCGGAATCACCACATTGTTGCTGGGTGCATCCTGCGGTACCGCCAGCATGCGCAAGGTATCCGACATCACGCTACTGAACACCGGCGCAGCCACCACTCCGCCGAAATACTGCCCGGCAGAAGGCTCGTCTATCATCACCGCCACAATGAAGCGGGGATCGCTGGCCGGAGCCATGCCGATAAATGAAGCGACATATTTGCCCGGCGCATATACCCCGTTTTCAACCTTCTGAGCGGTTCCGGTTTTTCCTGCAACTCGGTATCCGATCACCTGCGCCTTGGGTGCGGTTCCGCCAGGCTGCACGACCAACTCAAGCATTTCGCGCATCTGACGCGCCGCCTGTGCTGAAAAAATTTGCTGCCCGATAGCCGCTTCCTTTAACTTGATCAACGATACCGGCTTCAATTCGCCATCGTTGGCATACACACTGTAAGCGCGCGCCATTTGCAGCAAGGTCACCGACACGCCCTGACCAAAACTCATTGTTGCCTGCTCAATCGGTCGCCAACTTTTCCACGACCGCAAACGGCCCGACACCTCTCCAGGAAATCCGGTATGCGGCGACACACCAAAACCGAGCTGGTTATATACACGCCACATATCCTGCGGAGCCAAAGCCAACCCCATTTTGGTCGTGCCAATATTTGAGGATTTCTGCACAATCTCCGCAACCGAGAGCACTCCTCTGGCATGCTCGTCATGAATAACCCTATTGCCTACAGGATAAGAGCCCTGCCCAACATCGATCATCGTATCTGGCTTGAATTTCCCGGTTTCCATCGCAGCTGAAATCGCAAAAGGCTTCATTGTCGAGCCGGGTTCAAACGTATCCACAATCGCCCGATTACGCGAACGCCCCGCAATATTGACTGGATTATTCGGGTTATAAGATGGCAAATTGGCCATCGCCAGCACCTCTCCGGTTTTCGCATCCAGAACGATGATAGAACCTGCCTTTGCCTTATGCATTTCAACCGCATGCGCCAACTCGCGATAAGCCAGATACTGGATTTTTCTATCAATCGAGAGCGTCAGATCCCGACCATCCTGCGGCACCTTGACCGCTTCCTGATCTTCGATGACGCGCCCTTGCCTGTCCTTGATCACCCGACGTGAGCCAGACTTGCCCGAAAGCCAATTATCATAGGCCAGCTCCAGCGCCTCTTGCCCGTTGTCCTCAATGCCGGTAAAACCGATCAAGTGGGAAGTCGCATCGCCTGCGGGATAGTACCGGCGATACTCCCGCTGCAAAAAAACACCGGGAATCTCCAGCTGCATCGCACGAGCCGCATCCTCAGGCGGCATACGCCTCTTGAGGTAAACAAATTCACGCTCGCTATTTTCCAGTTTCTTGCGTAGCTCTGGCGACTTGACCCGCAACAGTTGCGCCAGTTTTTTTAACTGGTCTGCGTCTATCGTGACATCCGGCGGACTCGCCCAGACAGACTCCACTGGAGTACTGATTGCCAACGGGTCGCCATTGCGATCAGTCACCATGCCACGGTGCGCAGAGAGCACCAAAGTGCGGCCATAGCGAGCGTCGCCTTTCTGTTGCAAAAAATCTGTGTGCAATCCCTGCAAATAAACCCCTCGCCCGAGCAACGCCAGAAACCCGACAAGCAGCAGTACCAGCAGCATCCTTCGGCGCCAGGCAGGCAATAACACAACTGGTTGCGGCACACGTCTCGTATGCGCGGCAATCATCTATACCCACCTTTCGGCGGGACTGCCTGGATGCGCGTCGGCTCCGGCACCTGCATTTGCAAATATGTCCTGGCAATTTGTTCGATACGCGCATGCATCGCCCAGGTACTCTGTTCAAGCTGCAATTGCCCCCATTCGATTTCGTACTGGCGCTCCGTCTCCTGATAGCCTTGCAGTTCAATATAGAGCTTCCGCGCCTTGTGTTGAGAAGTGACTACACCTAGTGCAGCAGCGATCAGAATTGCAAACAGAATGAGGTTGAGCTTGGTCATGCTGCCGCAGTTCTTTCTGCCACACGCAATACTGCACTGCGAGAACGTGGATTCAACCTGATTTCTTCAGCCGAAGCCCGAATAGCCTTGCCCACTGCCACCATCCGCGAAGGCGGCAGATCAGCCGCTCGCACCGGGAAGTTAGCAGGCAGATCGTCCCTGTCCTGTTGCGCACGGATGAAACGTTTGACAATACGATCCTCCAGCGAGTGGAAACTGATCACCGCAAGACGTCCTCCAGGCACGAGCAAGTCGGCACATTGGGGAAGCGTCAACGACAATTCCTCAAGCTCCTGATTGAGGAAAATCCGTAAAGCTTGAAATGTGCGCGTCGCCGGGTCCTGACCAGGCTCGGCTTTGGGGATCGCGCCTGCCACGACCGCGGCAAGTTGTCTTGTTGTGCCAATGGGCCGGCCCCCTGTGCGAGCCGCAACAATCGCCCTTGCAACCTGTTTAGCAAACCGTTCTTCACCATAATCTTTTATCACCTCCCGTAATTGTTGCTCTGACGCCGTTTCCACAAATTCCCGCGCTGTCTGCCCGCGGCTCTGATCCATTCGCATGTCGAGCGGGCCCTCGAAACGGAAACTGAATCCTCGCGAGGCCTCGTCGATTTGTGGCGACGACACGCCGATATCCAGCATCACGCCATCCACCCTGCTCACACCCAATCCGGCTAAAGTTTCCGCGATCGCGCTGAACGCGCTATGTACAATTTCGAAACGAGCATCCACGATGGAACGCCCTTCGGCCACCGCAGCCAGATCACGATCCAAGGCAATCAAACGCCCTTGTGGCCCCAACTGCGAAAGCAACTCACGGCTATGCCCTCCGCGACCAAATGTAGCGTCCACATACACGCCACCCTGCCGCACATTCAGCGCAGCAATCGTTTCTTTTAACAGTACCGGAATATGCTGTGAGCTCGAGCTCACAGCGAGAAGCCTTCTAGCTCGGTCGGCAACTCAACACCATCGCCCACCATCAACTTGTCCAACTGCGTCTTCCAGCCATCCATGCTCCATACCTCGAAGTGACTGCCTTGCCCGACCAGCATGACCTGCTTATCCAACCCGGCAAATTCGCGCAATGCAGGGGAAACCAACATCCGGCCGGCACCATCGAGATCGATGTCTTCGGCATAACCCACCAGCAGCCGCTGCATGGCACTGGACTGGCGATCAAAACTGGAAAGCGACATGATTTTTGCCTGGATAGGCTCCCAGGCCGGCTGCGGATACAGAAGAAGACAACGGTGAGGATGAGCAGTCAGCACAACACGACCGGCAGATTCGGCGAACAGGGCGTCGCGATGCCGACTAGGCACCGCCAGTCGACCCTTGGCATCCAGATTCAATGATGTTGCACCGCGAAACATGCTGCCCCTTTTTATCCCAAGCAGGCCATAAAGGGGAATCGACAGCCGCCCTTAGTTTCGACCTCGATTCCCCACAAAAACCCACTTTCCCCCACTTCCATCCACTATAGATAAAAAAAAAGGGCAATGCAAGCCCTTTTTACTATTTTTCCTTTTGCGCTCAATGACTTATGGAGATTTTCTAATAAAAACTTTATCCTTAAAAATTAATGAGATAGAAAACTGTGTGAAAGTAACTTGTCAGGACTGCCGTGCAACCGACTGACTATGACGAATGGCTAATTACCAACCGTGCGAGTGACCCGCAACATGCGACCATCCGGCACTTCCGCATGTGCAAGCACATTGAGATGCGGAATAGATCGCCGCAAAAATCGTGACAACAGCGGCCTCAACGGCCCGGGTACAAGCAACACCGACGGTATGCCCATTTGCTCCATTTGCTCGGCAGCCTCACTCACCCCGCGCAGCAACTGATCCGCCAAGCCTGGCTCCAGCCCGGGGCCGTCGGCACCCGGCGTCTGGGTCGCCTGCATCAGAATTCCTTCCAGCCGGGGCGCCATGGCGATTACCTGCATCTCGGTATTGCCGGGAAACAGCTGCTGTGCAATGGCACGCCCCAGCGCCACCCGAACAGCGGCTGTCAACTGCTCCGCATCCTGGGTCCGAATGGCGTTATCGGCCAGGCACTCGATAATAGTTCGCATATCGCGGATGTGTACTCCCTCGGCCAGCAACGCCTGCAGCACTTTTTGCACCGTCCCCAGCGGCATACTCTTGGGCACCAGGTCTTCTACCAGCTTGGGAGACTCCTTAGCTACGCGATCGAGCAATTGCTGGGTTTCTTCACGGCCAAACAGCTCCATTGCATGGCTCTGGATAACATTGGACAAATGCGTAGCCACCACAGTCGAAGCATCGACCACCGTATATCCAAGCGCTTGGGCCTGTTCACGCAAGCCGCTATCTATCCAGGTGGCAGGCAGACCAAATGTTGGGTCGGTAGTTCTGGTTCCCTTGAGCTCGCCCATGACGCGCCCGGGGTTAATTGCCAGATACTGACCAACAAAAGCTTCGCCTTGTCCGATTTCCACCCCCTTAAGGGTCACCTGATACGCATTCGGCTTAAGTTCAAGATTGTCACGAATATGTACGGCTGGGACGAGGAAGCCCGTTTCCTGGGCAAACTTCTTGCGGATGCCGCGTATCCTGCGCAGCAATTCACCATCCTGATTCCGATCCACAAGAGGAATCAGGCGATAGCCTACTTCCAGCCCCAGCACATCGACCGGCATGACATCGTCCCAGCCGACTTCCGGCATTTCTGACGGGGGCGGGAGAGGCGCAGCAGCAGCTTCCAATTTGCGCACTTCGGCCTCACGAGCCCGCATATCCATAAGATAACCAATCCAGGCTGTCAGGCCGCCCAGCAGCAGAAACGCAAAGTGCGGCATGCCGGGAATAATCCCCATCACGCCCAGCATACCGCCGGTGATATACAGGACCCTGGAACTATTAAACAGTTGCCCCAGCATCTGTGCGCCCACATCTTCCTGGCCTTCGCCACCAACACGCGTCACGACCAGACCGGCAGCCGTTGAGATGATCAGCGCAGGTATCTGTGCCACCAACCCATCACCAATCGTCAACAAGGTGTAATTATTGAGCGCTGTAGAGAAATCCAGTCCATGCTGCGCCATACCTACGATTAATCCGCCAATAATATTGATCAGCATAATCAGAATGCCCGCTACGGCATCGCCACGCACAAACTTGCTGGCACCATCCATGGACCCATAGAACTCTGCTTCGCGCGCAATTTCCGCTCGGCGTTTTCGTGCCTCCTCCTCACCTATCATGCCTGCATTCAGGTCGGCATCGATCGCCATCTGCTTGCCCGGCATGGAATCCAGGGTAAAGCGCGCGCTCACCTCGGCGATACGGCCCGCACCCTTGGTAATCACCATGAAATTGATGATCACCAGAATGACAAATACGATGATACCGACGGTATAGTTGCCCCCCACCAGAAAATGTCCAAAAGCCTCGATCACCTTGCCCGCAGCATCCGGGCCGGTATGGCCCTCCATCAATACCACACGCGACGAAGCGACGTTAAGAGACAAACGCAGCAACGTCGTCATTAGCAGCACAGTGGGAAAAGCGGCAAAATCCAGTGGCTTCAACGTATGCACGCTGACCATGATCACGATGATGGACAATGCGATATTGAAAGTGAACAGCAAATCCAGCAGGATCGGCGGCAACGGCAACACCATCATCGCCAGAATCATGACGATAAGCATGGGGGCTGCCAGCGCAGTCAGGCTAAACCGTGGAGCGCCTAGCTCGGCCACTTAAACGGCTCCATCAAGCTTCTTCTTCCACAAAATCCATTCCTTCTGGCACCTCGATTTTTTCCGGCTTCTGCGGCATCGCTCCCGTGCCACCATTATAGCTACGCAACTGGTAAACATAAGCAAGCACTTCCGCAACCGCAGCAAACAGCGCCGCAGGAATTTCCTGCTCCAACTCGGCATGACGGTACAAGGCTCGTGCCAGAGGCGGTGCACTCAGAATGGGCACGTTATTTTCCTCCCCCAACTCTCGAATCCGCTGCGCCAGCAGGTAAGACCCCTTTGCCACAACCCTGGGAGCGTGCATAACGCCCTCCTGATACACAAGAGCCACCGCATAGTGGGTCGGGTTAGTCACGATCACATCCGCCTTGGGCACTGCCGACATCATACGATTACGCGCCATTTGCCGTTGCATCGCCCGGATGCGCGACTTAATCTGCGGATCACCCTCACTCTCCTTATGCTCCTGCCGCACCTCTTCCTTGGTCATGCGCAACTTGAAATGATAGTGCCAAACCTGAAAAGGTACATCAACCGCAACAATCAACACCATGGCAGCGGTGATCAGGACGTATGTCCAGATCAGCATATCCAGCATATGCGGGATGCCGCCGGTAATCGGTTCGGCGGCAAGAGATAAAATTTCGCTGCGCTTTCCCCACAATACCCAATAGGCAACAAAGCCGACAAGCGCAGCCTTGAGTATCGCCTTGACCAGTTCGATCAATCCGTTAACAGAAAATAACCGGCCGATTCCGGCAATAGGATTCAGCTTGCCAAAATCCACCTGGATCACTTCAAAACTAAACAGCCATCCACCGATGAGGATAGGCGCGGCCATTGCCGCAATCATCAGCACAACCGCCAGCGGCATGACCAGCAACACTGTTGCCAAAATTGTGTCCATGAATGTCGCCCACAGCAATTCCGGATGCGCTAGCGACACATGGTCAAAGGTCAACCACTGCTTGAAGATATCGATCAATCCCCGGGCAATCCCCGGCCCAAGCATCACCAGCGCCGCCGCCCCCGTCATCATGACGGCAAACGTATTCAACTCTCGCGAACGCGGGATATCACCCTTTGAGCGCGCCTGCTCCAGCCGCCGACCGGTTGCCTCTTCAGTCCGCTCAAGATCACTATCTTCTGCCATGGAAACAGGATTCTACTGCAAAAAGAAAACCCGCCGATGGCGGGTTTTCTTTTTGCAGTAGATCGGCAAATTAAAACTGATAACTGGCATTAAACCCCAAAAGATAATTACGGCCTGCACCTGGCTCATATGCGGCGGAATTATTAACTCGCACCGAACTAACGTAATCTCTATCCGCAATATTATCGATCCTTGCAAACTCATTAAACCGCCACTGCCCAACCTTCTGAGCAAAGCCGCCCCGCAGGTGGAATAAAGCGTATCCATCCGCCTTGATGGTGTTTAAGTCATTTGCATATGTGTCACTGAAGCGCACTCCTTCGAGCGCAGTAGAGAATCCTGACGCATCATGCTTCCACGAAATTTCCGCGTATATTGTCGATGTATAGGTTCCTGGAATTTTGTTGCCGGACGCAACTGTTTTAGCTGGCGTTGGGCAGCCTGTACCACTACAGAAAGTGTCCTTGAATTCCGCGTTCATCAGCGTATATGCGGCATAGAAGCCAAAATCGAAAGGCAAAACACTGTCGACCGACAATTCCATCCCACGTCGTTCAGTATCCCCAGCGTTCTTGAAAGATGCCGTTGTCCCTTGGCCAAGGTCGGTAACAATTTCTTTTTCTGTATCCACTTTAAACAGAGCAAGATTGACGCGGGTGTTATCCCCGATAAACGCCTTTGCACCCACTTCATAATTTTTGCTTTTGCTAGGCTGGAGCCCCAAATTAGGCCCTGTTCCTGTGGTTGGATTAAGGTATGTAACTTCGATAAAGGTGGGAGTCTCAAAACCGCGGCCATAGTTTGCATACAGGTTGAACGCAGGCGTCACACGAAAAGTTGCTCCCAAAACAGGACTAGTATTAGTGTATTCGACGGAGCCGCTTCCATCAGGATCACTCACCTTTACAGGCATTTTGTCGTCAACGTTGAAATTGATACGAGTGTGCCGTAACCCGGCAATCAACAGCAAGCGATCACTAGGCTCTAATGTCGCCTGAACAAACTGGTCAAAATTGTGGACACTCTGGATTTCACTTCGTGTTTCGTTAGAACTAATATGTCCACTCCTGGCGTTATACTGCCGCCTGTCATCCTCCATCCTGTCGTAGTTAAGTCCAGCCGTTAGCGAAAATGGGCGTCCGGCAAGGTCGTTCTTGTAGCTCCATCGCGCATCCAAGCCACCAAAATCCCGATCAATAGAAGACACGCGCCCTGTGGCGCCCAACTGCTGAAACTGCTGATTATCTCGCACCCCATAGTAGCCCATGAGGCGAAGACTTTGCTGTTCTGAAATTGCGTGATCCAGCACCAGGCCAGCTTGGGTATGAGTACGATTTACACGCGTATCTCTCGACACAGCATCTGTTCCGGCCTGCCGTGGATTCTGCTTATATTGCGCAGGAGTCAACCCAAGAGGGTCCTTCGTATCTGGCTGATCGAGCGCCGTAGCCACCATGGTTAACTTAGTGCTTTCGCTGATCGCATAAGAAATTTTAGTATGCAATGTGTCTCGAGTCGCTTCACTATGGTCGCGAAATCCATCCGTAGAAAAATGGGCTGCATTAACAACATAATTCAATCCGCCATCTACTCCCTCGTAGGTCAACGACTCACGGCGCGTGTTATAGCTACCAAAAGTAATTCCACCCGAGAGAGTTGGATCATTGGTGCCATTCTTTGTAAGAATTTGAACAACTCCACCAGATGAGTTTCCATATAGTGCAGAAAATGGCCCACGCATAAACTCGACTTGCTTGGCCGTATCAAGATTAAAAGTGCCTGTTTGCCCTTGACCATCCGGCATCGTCATGGGAATTCCATCTGCATAAAGCCTGACACCCCTCACACCGAATTGTGAGCGGGCACCAAAGCCTCGGGTCGACACCGACAAATCCTGCGCAGTATTAAACCGATTATTCACAACAACGCCAGGGATTCGCATAGCCGTCTCAGACAAATTGACATGTGCTTGGCTATCGTGCAGCTTTGTACTATCGACCACATCAATCGACACTGGCAAATCGAAGCTGTTTTGCTCCATCCGCGTTGCGGTCACGACAACCGGAGAAGCGAGCATTACGTTGGCTCGCTCCACATCTCCTTCAGAGAATTTCCCATTCCCGGAAGTTGACAGCTCGGCTGCGATTGCAGTTGTGGCGAAGCAACTCAGGATTGCAAGAATCAGAGGCTTCCACGAGTTCACAGGTTTATTTTGGCGCATGAGGAGACTTTTCACTGAAATCAGATTTTAGAGTCCTGAATTTTACAAAAGCTATCTTTATTTGACCATACTGATTTTCATGATTATTCCCCCTGATGCTTGCCATCATCTTGTGACCACAAGACACCAGTGCGACTCCGCTTGATCCGCGAAAATTGTGTCACCGTAGCTATTCGCGAGTAATGAAGTTTTTACCACCCAACAAGCGATAAACAAGATTCAGTAGCTGCAGAAGCAACATCAACAAGGTTATGCCTGCCGCTTGCAAGGAAAATGGCTCTCTGATGCAACGCCTGGTCTTGTACCCAGTAATCATCGCCAGCACTAAAAACTCCTTGTGTGCCAAGCTCCCTACGAACACGCCAAACAGGTGTACGCAAACTAGCCAAAACCAAGCATAGGTCAGGTAATAGTGTAAGCTCTTTGCCCAATCCTCGTCGTACTCAAAAGCCCAGTAGCCCGTAAAGACGGCCCCAACCCCGATCATGAGCATGCCGTAAATGGCTAGCGCTCCTGCTGGGTTATGCCCGAGATAATTTTTTGAATTGCCTCTAATCAGCGCAACCGCGTATTTCAAACCCTTTATCAGAGATGGTGGGAAACGACGAAAAGCAGCAAGATCACGGGCAACAAATCCGTAAATCACACGGCATGACAACAGCCCCGCCATCGCATACCCTGCATAAACATGGGTCATACGCGATAGTTCGGAGTTGCGATTCCACATGGCGATACTGAATGCGAGCACCATGCCCCAGTGCATCAGACGCACCGGCCAACGCCATACCTCGACGACTTTCAATGCCTGGTTATGCCAGCAGTTGCTGGTTTGCTTGCACAGCCTTGGTTACAATCGGCAGCAGCCCTTCGCCGCCACTTTGCACATGGCTAATAATTGCTTTCCTCATTTGTGGCGCCCAGTTTCGCTTAATGTGCAATGCGACATCGCTGATCGCCCGGCTTTGGTCTGGCTCCAACTCAAAGAACTGGCCGATCTGATTGGCCATTTTGACAAGATTTTCGATTTTCATTTTTATACCTGCTGCCCCATGATTCAATATGAAATTCTATGCGAATTGGCATAAACAACGTGGCTTGCCCCCCTAGCAAATCCAGCGAGCGTCAGCCCGTATTGCTCAGCCAACTCTACGGCCATCCCGGTTGGCGCTGACACCGCGACCAACATGGGGATACCGGCAGTTGCAACCTTCTGTACCATTTCGTAACTGGCACGACTGGTAACAACAGCGAATCCCGCCCTCGTATCTTCACCCTTGATCGCCAAAGTACCAATCAGTTTATCCAGGGCATTATGCCGACCGATATCTTCTTCGGCATGGCGAATCGCACCATCCGCAGCCACCCACACGGCAGCATGCACCGCTCCTGTAATCGATTGCAATGATTGCATCCGCGGCAAATCGGCCAGCGCGTTGTGAATCGCTTGTGGGGAAAATTGCTGCCCCGAGACAATCGGATTCAACTTACGCTGCACCTGTTGCAGACTTTCTGTTCCGCATAACCCGCAACCCGTTCGCCCCGCCAAGTTACGTCTGCGCTGCTTGAGTTCAGAAAAACGCGCCTGCGAGATGGACATCTGGACCTCGATGCCATCCTTGTGACGCAAAACTTCAAAATCATAAAGCTCACCAAGGTTATTCAGGATACCCTCTGACAGGCTAAACCCCAATGCGAACTGCTTCAGGCTAACCGGAGTCGCCAACATCACTGCATGCGAGATGCCGTTATAAACCATGGCAACGGGCACCTCTTCAATCACCTGATCAATGGCATGCACCAGCCTGCCATCACGCCACCGCTCTACAGTCTTGCTGGTATGGCTGACAAAATCGGTATCGTCAATCAACTCACAAGATTGTGGCTCCGGTTCCACGTGCTACTACGCCTTAGCTGTTTCGCGCTGTTGCAACAGTTCTTGCTGTTCTTCGCTGAACTGCCGATAGCGCTTTTGCCATTCAGACGGTTGTGTAACCTTCATTACCTGTACTGCAGTCACCTTATACTCCGGGCAATTTGTGGCCCAATCGGAATTGTCCGTTGTGATGACGTTGGCCCCGGAGAACGGATGGTGGAACGTGGTGTATACCACTCCCGGCTGCATGCGGCTTGAAACCTTGGCATGCAGCACCGTTTCACCGGCACGGCTTTGGATACCTACCCAGTCGCCATCCTGAATTCCACGCTCCTCAGCATCGTGAGGATGGATCTCCAGGATATCTTCAGGATGCCACGACGAATTGCTGGTCCGACGGGTCTGCGCACCCACATTGTACTGAGACAGTATCCGGCCTGTAGTCAGAATCAGCGGGAAACGCTGATTGACTTTTTCATCTGTCGCCACATAGCGAGTCACCACAAACTTACCTTTTCCGCGTACGAACTCATCAATATGCATGATCGGGGTCCCTTCAGGGGCTTGCTCATTACATGGCCACTGAATACTCCCAAGCTCTTCCAGTTTCTCAAAACTGACGCCCTGGAATGTCGGGGTGAGTCGCGCGATCTCATCCATGATCTGTGCCGGGTGATCGTAATGCATCTCATAGCCCATGGCTTTGGATAGCATCATGGTCGCTTCCCAGTCACCGTATCCACCAAGCGGCTCCTTAACCTTGCGAACACGCGAAATTCGACGCTCGGCATTGGTAAAAGTGCCATCTTTTTCTAGGAAGGATGCGCCAGGCAAGAAAACGTGTGCGTACTTGGCAGTTTCATTCAGGAACAAATCCTGTACCACCACGCACTCCATCTGCTCCATTGCGGCAATGACGTGCTGGGTATTTGGGTCGGACTGGACAATATCTTCGCCCTGACAGTAAATGCCTTTATAGCTACCATCCAAGGCCGCTTCAAACATATTGTTGATACGAAGCCCCGGCTCATTATCAAGAGCAACTCCCCAAGCCTCTTCGAAAAGCCCGCGCACGGAATCATCCGCAACATGGCGATATCCCGGCAACTCATGCGGGAAGGCGCCCATGTCACATGAGCCCTGAACGTTATTCTGACCGCGCAAGGGGTTTACCCCTACACCCAATCGACCAATATTACCGGTGACCATCGCCAGATTGGCAATGGCCATCACCATCGTGGAACCCTGGCTGTGCTCAGTCACACCCAAGCCATAGTAAATTGCCCCGTTGCCAGAAGTGGCGAAAAGGCGCGCCGCTGCACGAAGATCGGCAGCAGGAACACCCGTCACTGCTTCTAGTGCTTCTGGAGAATTGCCATCTTCTGCAACGTAACTCTTCCACTCCATGAAGTCCTGTGCCTCGCAACGTGAGGCAACAAACGCTTCATCGACCAGATTCTCGGTCACAATCACATGCGCCATGGCATTGGCAACTGCGACATTGGTGCCGGGACGCAACTTGAGATGATAATCGGCCCGAACATGGGGCGACTTCACCAGATCGATTGCTCTTGGGTCAACCACAATCAACTTGGCCCCTTCGCGCAGTCGGCGCTTCAACTGTGAGCCAAACACCGGGTGACCATCAGTTGGGTTAGCTCCAATCACAACAATAACATCTGACTCCATGACCGAGTCAAATGTCTGGGTTCCGGCAGATTCGCCAAGCGTCTGTTTCAATCCATAGCCGGTTGGGGAATGGCAAACACGAGCACAGGTGTCGACATTATTGTTGCCGAAAGCGGCTCGCACCAATTTCTGTACCAGATAATCCTCTTCGTTGGTGCAGCGCGACGAAACGATGCCCCCAATGGCACCCTTGCCATATTTAGCCTGAATCCCCTTGAGCCGACCAGCCGCATATTGAATCGCTTCGTCCCAACTCACTTCCTTCCAGGGATCCGTGATCTTTTCCCGGATCATCGGTTTGACAATACGGTCCGGATGGCTTGCATACCCCCAGGCAAAACGGCCCTTGACACAACTATGCCCGTGATTGGCGTGGCCATTTTTGTCAGGCACCATATTCACCACCTGATCACCCTTCATTTCCGCCACAAAAGAACAACCCACTCCGCAATAAGCGCACGTCGTAATAACACGATGATCCGGCTGACCGTGCCTGATGACAGAGTTTTCCATCAGCGTTGCCGTAGGACACGCCTGAACACAGGCGCCGCATGAAACACACTCCGAATCGAAAAAGCTTTCGTTCTGCCCGGGCGACACGCGGGAATCAAAACCACGGCTATCAATAGTCAGCGCAAAAGTGCCCTGAATCTCTTCGCAAGCACGCACACAGCGGTTGCATACGATACACTTGGCTGGATCATAGGTGAAATAGGGATTGGAGGTATCCTTGGCACTCTTGAAATGATTTTTGCCTTCCTGTCCGTAACGCACCTCGCGGAGGCCTACCGCACCCGCCATATCTTGCAACTCGCAGTTACCATTGGCAGCACAAGTCAGACAATCTAGCGGGTGATCGGAAATATACAACTCCATCACACCACGGCGAATATCGGCCAGCTTGTCAGTTTGCGTGCGGACTTTCATTCCGCTATCCACCAGCGTTGTGCAGGATGCCGGATAGCCGCGTCGCCCTTCAACCTCGACCAGACACAGTCGACATGAACCAAACGGTTCCAGGCTATCTGTCGCACACAACTTGGGAATTTGAACACCGGCTTCAGCCGCTGCCCGCATCAGCGAAGTTCCTTCCGGTACGCTGATCTCCATTCCATCGATTTCCAGAGTCACCAGCTTTTCAGAGACTCTTGCCGGGGTACCGTAATCGGTGCCGCAGCCGCCGTTACCACATTGACATGCCATGATGTTTCTCCTTACGCGGCTTGCTGCGTTTTTTGCAAGCCGAAATCTTCCGGGAAGTGATTGAGCGCAGACAGCACCGGGTAGGGCGTCATGCCTCCCAGTGCGCACAACGAGCCGTTGAGCATGGTGTCGTTGAGGTCGCGCAGCAGCGCGACATTTGCAGCACGGTCATGATTGGCAATGATATTGTCCATGACCTCCACTCCACGCGTCGACCCAATACGGCATGGCGTACACTTGCCGCATGATTCGACAGCACAGAACTCCATTGCATAGCGAGCCATTTGCGCCAAATCCACAGTGTCGTCGAATGCCACAATACCGCCGTGACCGAGTACCGCCCAGATATTGGTAAAAGCCTCGTAATCGAGCGGGACGTCAAATTGTGACTCCGGCAAATAAGAGCCCAGCGGACCACCCACCTGTACAGCACGAATAGGTCGACCAGAAGCTGAGCCGCCGCCATAGTCGTACAACAGTTCGCGCAGCGTTACACCGAATGCTTTTTCGACCAATCCACAGCGTTTGAGGTTCCCCGCCAACTGTATCGGCAGGGTACCTCGTGAGCGGCCCATGCCGTAGTCGCGGTAGAACTCGCCGCCCTTATCCATGATGATGGGCACCGAAGCCAACGAGATTACGTTATTGATGATGGTAGGCTTGCCAAACAGCCCCTCGATCGCCGGAAGCGGCGGCTTGAAACGTACGATGCCGCGCTTTCCTTCCAGGCTTTCCAGCAGCGAGGTCTCTTCTCCGCAGACATAAGCACCAGCTCCTCGGCGCACTTCGAGATGAAAGGTTTTGCCGCTACCGAGAATGTCCTTGCCCAGATAATTACTGGCAACCGCCAAGTCAATCGCTTCGTTCAGAACCTGCAGGGCATGTGGATATTCCGAACGCAGGTAAATGTATCCCTGGGTTGCACCTACAGCAATACCAGCAATCGTCATCCCTTCGATTAGCACGAAGGGATCACCTTCCATGATCATTCGATCGGAGTAGGTGCCAGAATCGCCTTCGTCGGCATTACACACAACGTACTTCTGGTCAGCCGCAGCACTCAGCACCGTCTTCCACTTGATGCCAGTAGGGAACGCAGCACCTCCGCGGCCACGCAAGCCGGATTGCGTCACTTGCTCGACAATCGCTGCACCCTCCATGCCAAGGGCATTTTTGAGCCCCCGATAGCCGTCATGGTCGATATAATCTTGCAGAGAAACCGGATCGGTAATGCCGACTCGCGCGAAAGTCAGCCTTTCCTGATTCTTGAGATAATCGATCTCATCCGTCAGACCAAGGCCCAATCGATGCTCACCACCATTGAGAAAATTCGACTCAAACAGGCTCGCAACATCTTCAGGCATGACAGGGCCGTAAGCAACTCGACCTCGCGAAGTCGCCACTTCGACCATTGTCTCCAGCCAGAACATACCACGTGAACCGTTGCGTACAATCTCAACATTGGCACCACGTCTTGCCGCCTCACCAGCAACAGCCAGCGCCACTTTGTCGGCACCCAACGACAGCGCGCTGGAATCTCTTGGCACAAAAATCTTGATTGTCATTATTTTTCCTTCCCGATCCCGGCCAGCAACTGCTCCAGTCGCTCCGAGGTAACCCGCCCATAAACTTCGTCATCAATCATGACCGATGGTGAGCAGGCACAATTGCCCAGACAGTACACCGGCTCAAGAGAAACTTCGTTATTTGACGTTGTTTGATGGAAGTCGATATCCAGAACTTTTTTCGCATGATCCGTCAACGCTTTGCTTCCCATGGCCTGACAAGATTCAGCCTGGCAAATCTGCAGCGTATGGCGTCCCGGCGGTGTCTGCCGGAAGTAGTGATAGAAGCTGATAACACCGTGAACTTCTGCGCGCGAGAGATTGAGTGCGCCAGCGATTACCGGTACGGCGTCCAGCGGAATGTAGCCAATGCTGTCTTGTATTCCATGCAATATCGGCAGCAAAGCGCCCGGTTTATCCTGATTGCTTGCGATCGAGGCGTCGATCGCCGTCCTAGTCCTGTCGAGCAGGGTCATGATTTCCTCGTTGGGTGTCGTGCTCAGTGAGTTTTCATCGAGCATTTTCAAGTGGTAAAAATATGGCCGGAAGAGCGTGATGCGTGATGCGTGATTTTAGAAGGATATAGCCTTAGTGGCAGCACCGTCAACCACATCAAAAACATAGTCTTTAGCGATTAAAGTGATTTCGGGGTCCTAAAAACCAGAAATCAGATCCGATTCATCTCCTTCACCCTGCGATATAAAGTTGCACGACTAACCCCCAGTTCTCTGGCTGCCAACGTTACATTCCCCGAATGCTCGCGCAACGCCAGCCTGATCAAGTCGATTTCTGCCGCATGCATACTGGTTGTTTTTCTATTTTCAGCACGCGGACCAGCAGTTTCGCCGCGCACGGAATCCTCAACAAAGTCCTCCGGCAAGTGATGCATCTTGATGACGCGATCATTTTCTGCAAATGCCAACGCTGCTCGCAAGACATTCCTCAACTGCCGAATATTGCCGCGCCAGAGGTGTTTTCTGAACAAAGCAATGACTTCGCTATGCAACTCAATTCCTGCGGCGTTTTCTTCACGCAATATCCCGGCAACCAGAATCTCCAGATCGCCGCGCTCGCGCAGAGGCGGCAAACTGACCCGCAGACCATTTAAACGGTAATAGAGATCCTCCCGAAAAACACCGGCATTTACATGGTCGACCAACCTACGATTGGTTGCTGAAACCACAGCAACATCAACTGGCGCCCCCTTGGCCCCTCCCAAGGGCACGACCTCCCTTTCCTGCAAGACGCGCAGCAATCTCGCCTGGAGTTGCAGCGGCATTTCACCGATTTCATCCAGAAACAACGTGCCACCCTGCGCCTGAAGAATCTTTCCTGGTGCGCCGCTACGCCGCGCACCAGTAAACGCGCCATCCTCATACCCGAACAACTCCGCTTCAATTAATCCCTCCGGAATGGACGCGCAATTTATGGGAACAAACAGCCCTTTCCGCCCCGTTGCCGCATGAATAGCCTTGGCAAGCAACTCCTTGCCCGTTCCCGTTTCACCCTCAATCAAAATCGGGATATCCCGGCGCAGCACTTTTTTTACGCGCTCTATTACGCCCTGCATTTGCTGGTCACCAGTATCCAGAATATCCAGCATGGCGGCATCCGGCTCTTCAGGCATCGAAAGCGCGGCCTTACCAGGCGGCTGTTTTTCACCCACGCCCCCCTGCGATGCCAGCATTCCTGGCTCCAACTTACCGTGAAGCTGCCTGCCGCCGCGTGTCAATAGCGGCACCGCATGAGGGTAATGGCGTTTGGAAGCGCTCAGCGCTGCCGCCATTGCGCCATCGAACAAATCAGCAAATACCAGGCGGCTCACGTCCATGGGCTTTAAGCCGAGTTGCGCACTTCCGCTTTTATTAATTGCCAGCAAACGCCCTTCCGGCGAAAAAACAGCAATCCCCTCCCACAAAGTGCCAATAAATTCTGGGCGCGTATGGAAATGCAGCGTGATATCGCGCGCAAATTCACTCCTGAACAACCGATTTTCAATCATCTGCGCCGACATCATCACCAAAGCCATGGTGTGCGCCTGTGGCTGCCTATGGTCCCCAGAGACATCCAGCACGCCGATAGCCTGCCCATGAGGATCAAGTATCGGCGCCGCAGAGCAACTGAGAAATGAATTCTGGCTAAAATAGTGCTCCGCACCATTGACCAGCACTGGAGCCTCTTCAACTAGCGCCGTGCCGATCGCATTGGTTCCGGCGACATCCTCACGCCAGGAAGCTCCCGGCCGCAGAGCCACACTCTGTGCCTTGCTCACAAATTTCGCATCGCCCAGAGCATGCAAAATGGTACCGCCAGAATCTGTCAGCAGGATCATGCTTCGGGTGCCGGAAATCTGCGAATGCAGACTCTCCATCTCCGGCATGGCCTGTCGTAACAGGCGAGAATTCTTTTCTTGCAGTTCCAGCAGCGATCGTTGCTCAATCGGCTCAATTGCAGGCGCCGATTCCAGCGACAAACCGGTATCGGCACACCTCACCCATGACCGCTCTATCGGCTCTGGCAGCAGGCCCTCCGACACTATTCCACGATCCAGCAGTTGCGCACGGGCAATTTTAAGACGACTCGATTGCAGATCTATTCGCGACATAGGGATTCGACTTTAAAATTTACACAGCATCTCAAAATGATTGAGACGTTCGTCTCAATATGAGACAAGTGTTCAATATGCAGCACACGGCAAATTTTGTAAAGCAAATAAAATCATACAGTTGTCTTATAAAACAATTCCGGCACGATTTCTGCTCATACTATGGAACTTCATCCCCCCGCCATAAAGCGGAAGGCAAGAGTAACCCCCGCGGAAATCATCCGGGTATGTTTTGATGAACCATAACCGGAGGCTGTTAGTACAGTTGAATTCCGTTTTGACACTTTAATGACTTAGATAGAAAAATCAGGAGACAACATGATTTACGCATTCCCAGGCCAAGCCGGAGCAACAATCCAGTACAAAGCAAAATACGACAACTTTATTGGTGGCAAATGGATCGCCCCAGTAAAAGGTGAATATTTCGACGTCATTACCCCGATTACCGGCAAGGTTTACACTCAAGCCGCCCGATCCAGTGCAGAAGACGTAGAACTGGCTCTGGACGCCGCTCATGCAGTGGCCGACAAATGGGGCAAAACCGCCGTTGCCGAACGCGCGAACATTCTGCTGAAAATCGCCGACCGTCTGGAAGCAAACCTGGAGCGGCTTGCTTATGCCGAAACCGTAGACAACGGCAAGCCCATCCGGGAAACCCTGAATGCGGACATCCCACTCAGCATCGACCACTTCCGCTATTTTGCCGGTTGCCTACGTTCACAGGAAGGCTCTCTGAGCGAGATCGACGAAAACACCGTTGCCTACCATTTCCACGAGCCCCTCGGCGTTGTAGGCCAAATTATCCCCTGGAACTTTCCGTTGCTGATGGCTGCATGGAAGCTCGCTCCAGCCATCGGTGCAGGCAATTGCGTCGTGCTGAAGCCAGCGGAGTCAACTCCAATCAGCATACTAATCCTGGCTGAACTGATCGCTGACATTCTGCCGCCGGGAGTACTGAATATCGTCAACGGCTACGGTCGTGAAGTCGGCATGCCACTGGCCACCAGCACCCGTATCGCCAAGATCGCCTTTACCGGCTCCACCGCTACCGGCCGCGTCATTGCACAAGCCGCCGCCAACAGCCTGATCCCGGCGACGTTGGAACTTGGAGGCAAGTCCCCGAACGTCTTCTTCGAAGACATCGCCGCAGCCGATGACGACTTCTTTGATAAGGCTGTCGAAGGGCTGGTGCTATTCGCATTCAACCAAGGCGAGGTCTGCACCTGCCCCTCGCGCGCGCTGATTCAGGAATCCATTTACGACAAATTCATGGAGCGCGTCCTGCCGCGCGTGGCAGCAATCAAGCAAGGCAATCCGCTCGACACCGAAACCATGATCGGTGCTCAGGCATCCGACATACAGATGACCAAGATCCAGGAATATCTGGACATTGGCAAGCAGGAAGGCGCCAAGCTGCTGGCAGGCGGCGCCAAGGCTGAGCTTGGCGGCGATCTGGCCGGCGGCTACTACATCCAGCCGACCTTGTTCAAAGGGCACAACAAGATGCGTATCTTCCAGGAAGAAATCTTTGGCCCGGTACTTGCTGTCACCACCTTCAAAGACGAAGCCGAAGCGCTGGCTATCGCCAACGACACGGTGTACGGTCTCGGTTCCGGCGTATGGAGCCGCGATGGCGCACGCGCCTACCGTATGGGACGCGGCATCAAGGCTGGACGCGTGTGGACCAATTGCTACCATGTCTATCCGGCGCACGCGGCCTTTGGCGGCTACAAGGAATCCGGCATCGGTCGTGAAACCCATAAGATGATGCTGGACCATTACCAGCAAACCAAGAATCTGCTGGTCAGCTACAACCCGAAGAAGCTGGGTTTCTTCTAATCTGATGCCATTTTGACAAAGGCTCCCGCCAAAAACGGGAGCCTTTTTACCTTAGGAGACAACGATGGCGGAACGCGTTTCAGCAACACCTGCAGCAGCAGCCCTGATTGAGCTACTGGTTAACAAGCACGGCCCCGTAATGTTTTTTCAGTCCGGTGGCTGCTGTGAAAACAGCGCTCCGCTATGTTACCCATTGGGTGAATTCAAACTGAGTCCAAATGACGTCTATCTTGGAGATGTCTGCGGCGCGCCCTACTACATGGGGCACCGGGATTTTGAATTCTGGCAGAACACCCACCTGACAGTAGATGTTGTCGCCGGTAGCAGCGGGACATTTGCCCTGGATGGCCCGGAAGATAAAACTTTCATCTGCCGGTCCCGGTTATTTACGGACGACGAACTGGCAGAACTAGCCGCAGAAAATTAGGCGTTGCGCCGAAACAACCTGAATCCCTCACGCCTATCGCTAGGGCGACGGCCTTCCCAAATCAGAACCCAGTCCGTACCCGGATCAACTTTGTCAGCGCTTCGCTCGTCCTGAATCAGATAAAGATCACAATCGATCTTTTGCACAATTTCAAAACGCTGCACAAGCAAGCCGGCGTGATAATCCAGTGCCGCTCGTTGCGAATCCCCGATATTCAAACCTGTAATGCAGGCATGTCCAGCAGGAACTGCGCTGCGCAAAGACTCGAAAGTCCCCTGATAGCTTTTGGTTGCATCCAGCCAAGGCAACCATAAGGTCATTACCAAGCCCCAAACCATCGTCATGCCAACCGCCCAATCAGTCACTGCCGCACGATTGGTACGCTTGTTTGTTTTAAACACCACAGCCACCCACATTAATGTCAACCCGGTCGCAAGAATAAATGCCAACCAATCGAATTCCGGCACATACGCCATTGACAGCTTGTGCATCCGCTGCGCCAATCGCATCGGCATCCCTGTCATCATCGCAAACCAGCCCAGCCAGACGAGAAAACCCAAAGCACCAAACAGCATCACCCCGAACCAGTCGAGTGCACTGGCAGCGCCCCGCACAAGCCGATCAATTGCAGGCGTAGCAAGCAACGCAAGTGGCAGTAGCAACGGCATGACATGAATATCGCGACTGTCGGCATTGATGCCGAGCATGACAAGCAGCACCAGCAATAGCAACAAGGCGACCTGGATTGCGGCCTGATCAGGCCGAATGCGCCAAACCGACCACAGAGCCAATGGCAATGCGGGCCACGCATACCAACTCAAGGTTTTGACGAAATAGAAAAAGTTGTTGCTATTCGGCTTTTCTGCTTCCAGCCACATCTGGAATAGCGCTGGAGACTGCTTGAGCGTGATCAGCCACGGCACCACCCACGGCAAGGCAGCAACCACCGCGACGGCCAGTACGGCAAAATAGGAAGATCTCCGCCAGTGGCAAAACAGCGTCGGTAACAGCAAGGCCATAGTGATCGCAATTTCCACTGGCAGCAATCCCTTGGCAAGAAATCCGATGCCGATACCGGTTCCCAGCAGCAAGCCCGCCCGCAACGGTTTACGCGGTGCCAACGCCAGCGCATAAAATATCATGGCATACCCAGCGAGCCCAGCCACGTCGGGATTAAGCGTATGTGCCGAGAAAACGAGTCCGATAGAACTCAGGAAAATCAGCGCAGCCTGACGCCCCGATCCAAGCCCCCACAATTCGCGGCCGGTCATGCCTACCATCAGCAACGTCAATGACATCCAAAGCCCAGTGGCTAGGCGCGCCGCATCATGTGTTGCCAGCACAGGGGAAAATATTTTGGCAAAAGCTGCAGCAGAAAGATAATAAAGTGGCGGCTTTTTCAAGAAAGGCTCACCAGCCATTGATGGTGCGGCCCAACTACCACCTTCATGAAAATGCTTGATTACGCTAATGGTCTGCAGTTCATCCGGCTTCCATGGCCCATGCCCAACCAAGCCAAAACCAAGCCAAAGCAGACACAGCAGCAACAGCAGGTGTGTCTTTGTCCGCTCCCCGACCTTCGGTTTCGGCGTGGCAAAAACAGCTTGCCAGTCATGCTCGAGTTCAATCGACATAACGGTTGCTTGTATGCACTATTGTTGGATAGGCTGGCATATTTTTATTTTACCAAACAAAAAAGGCAGCCGAGGCTGCCTTTTTTACGCCGTAGCGGAAAATTACATGCCGTACTTTTGGCGGAACTTCTCAACTCGGCCAGCGGTATCGACGATCTTTTGCTTACCAGTGTAGAACGGGTGGCATTGGGAGCACACTTCAATATGCAGATCGCGACAGTTGGTGGAACGCGTTTTGAACACGTTACCGCAACTGCACGTGACGTTGATCTCTTCGTAATTCGGGTGGGTTTCGGGCTTCATGCTCTATTGTCCTTACGGGGTGTCGCGTAAAACGCGCAATTATCAATGAATTAGAAAAATAGTTCAAGCAGTTTTGTCAGAACAGCAAATATGGCTTAGATGTATCGCGCCACCAAGGCATTCAGCATATCAGCAGAAACCGCCAATCGCACAACATGTCCACTTCCGGCAGCCGTGTTTACGGGCTCTCCTTCGAGATTAAACAAACTTTCAACCAGCACATCACGATTCCCCGTCGGGTGTACGAACTCAACCCTGTCACCAACCGTAAATCGGTTCTTGACTGCAATCTCAGCCATTCCATCAGCATAACCGACAACATCGCCAACATATTGCTGCCGAGCAGACTCGGAATAGCCTCGCAAATAGTTCTGATGCTCTACCGTAGAATGCCGCTGATAAAATCCGTCGGTATAACCTCGGCTGGCTAAACCTTCCAACTCGCTTAGCAAGCTGAGGTCGAACGGCCGCCCCGCCACCGCCGCATCAATGGCCTTGCGATAAACCTGACAGGTGCGTGCGACATAGTATCTGGACTTGGTACGACCTTCAATTTTTAGGGAGTTCACCCCGATTTTTATCAGACGCTCCACATGCTGTACTGCACGCAAATCCTTGCTGTTCATGATGTAGGTGCCATGATCATCTTCCATGATAGGCATTAACTCGCCGGGGCGATTTTTTTCCTCTATCAGGTACACCTTGTTCGCCAAAGGGTGTCGTGGCAAGCCACCACAATCCGATAACGAGGATTTTTCGATCTCTGCCCGGAAATCGAAATCGCTGGCACGAATCACGCCAGCAGCATCCTCTTCGGCATCATGCACTTTGTAATCCCAGCGACAGGAGTTGGTGCACGTGCCCTGGTTCGGATCACGATGATTAAAGTACCCTGAAAGCAAGCATCGGCCGGAATAGGCAATGCACAGCGCGCCATGGACGAAAACCTCCAGCTCCATTTCGGGGCACCGCTGTCGAATTTCCTCAATTTCATCCAGCGAGATTTCCCGCGACAGGATGACTCGCGTCAAGCCTATCGTCTGCCAGAACTTCACCGCCGCATAATTGACCGTATTGGCTTGCACCGAGAGATGAATCGGGATTTCCGGCCACTTTTCACGCACCATCATGATCAGACCAGGATCAGCCATGATCAGCGCATCAGGTTTGAGCGCAATCACCGCCTCCATATCTGCCAGATAGGTTTTAACCTTGGCGTTGTGCGGCATTAAATTGGATGCAACAAAGAACTGCTTGCCTCTCGCGTGCGCCTCATCAATCCCTTGTGCGAGCTGCGCCATTCCGAAATCGTTATTGCGCGCGCGCAGACTGTAGCGCGGCTGTCCCGCGTATACCGCATCAGCACCAAAATCATAGGCCGCACGCATGCGCTCAAGATCTCCAGCAGGCGCAAGTAATTCAGGAGATTTCATAATGGCTGGTCCTCGATAGCAAACAACCGACGGTGCTCAAGTATGGCATATCGATCAGTCATGCCCGCAATATAATCAGCAATCGCCCGGGGCTTGCCCGCATCGGCTCTTGCCTGGAAATCATCCGGAAGTAATCCGATATCGTCCATAAACACCTCGAATAATTCCCGCACAACACGGCTTGCCTTGCTGCTCATTCGATTGACTCGATAGTGATGATAGAGATGCTCACGCAGAAATTGCTTGAGTTCGCGCAACTCCTGTTGCATTGCACGACTAAAACTGATCAGTGGCTTTGCCACTCGTACCGCGCCTATTTCCGCAGGCGCGGCATCTGCAATGTTCTGAGCGCTTTTTTCGCACAAATCGACAACTTGTGCATTGATCATGCGCCGGACGGTTTCATGAATCAATCGTCGACCAGCCAAGCCTGGATATTGGGCGCGCAGGTCCTGCAATGGCCGTGCAAACGCAGCAACATCTTCCATCTGAGCAAGCGTAATCAGGCCCGACCTTAAGCCATCGTCCACATCATGATTGTTGTACGCGATCTCATCCGCAAGGTTGGCAACCTGCGCCTCTAGCGACGGGCTTTCTCCGCGCAGGAAGCGCCATCCTAGTTCGGCAAGCTGCCTAGCATTCTCTTTTGAACAATGCTTGAGTATGCCTTCGCGCGTCTCGAACGTCAGGTTTAATCCATCGAATTCCGCATATTTCTGCTCTAGCTCATCCACCACCCGCAGAGATTGCAGATTATGTTCAAACCCTCCAAATGCCTTCATGCAAAGATTGAGCGCATCCTGCCCAGCGTGTCCAAAAGGCGTATGGCCCAGATCATGCGCCAAGGAAATAGCTTCAACCAAATCCTCATGCAAGCCTAGATTACGCGCGATACCCCGGCCTATTTGCGCAACCTCCAGACTATGCGTCAGGCGTGTGCGAAAGAGGTCGCCCTCGTGATTGACAAAAACCTGGGTTTTATATTCCAGACGACGAAACGCCGTCGAATGAATGATCCTGTCCCTATCTCGCTGAAATTCATTCCGCCCGATCGGAAGTGCCTCAGGATGTCTACGGCCCCGTGTCGTCTCGGAGCAAGCCGCATATGCTGCCAGTTCAAGCATGAATGGCAGCCAGCGTTTCGCGCAGGCGTTCGGCCGGATACTCGGCTGTAAAAATCGCTTTGCCTATGCCTTGCAACAGAATCAGCCGTATTTTTCCATCTGCCACCTTCTTGTCCAACCCCATTAGATCAAGATAAGCATCGATCCCGAGTTCAGGCGCATCTACCGGCAACTTGGCCGCGACATGGATTGCCTCGATTCTTGAAACATCGGCATCGGTCAGCCAGCCCATGCGCCGCGAAAGATCCGCTGCCAGCAACGTTCCTGCAGCCACCGCTTCCCCATGCAGCCACACGCCAAAGCCCATCCCGGCCTCAATCGCATGCCCGAACGTATGCCCAAGATTCAGCAATGCCCGCTCACCACTTTCGCGCTCATCTGCGGCCACCACTTCCGCCTTGTTTTCACAGGACCGCCGTATTGCATATGCGAGCGCTTCAGCATCTCGCGCCAGCAACCTCGACATATTCTGCTCCAGCCAGGAAAAAAATTCCGGATCTCGAATCAGTCCGTACTTAATAACTTCCGCCAATCCCGCTGAGAGTTCGCGGTCGGGCAGCGTATTCAGGGTTCTCGTATCGGCCAGTACCAGCTTAGGCTGCCAAAAGGCCCCAATCATGTTTTTGCCCAAAGGATGATTGATCCCGGTCTTCCCACCCACCGATGAATCCACCTGCGCAAGCAAGGTTGTCGGCACCTGAATAAAGGGTACACCCCGTAAAAAAGTCGCGGCCGCGTAGCCTGTCATATCCCCAATAACGCCGCCGCCCAGCGCGACCAGTGTAGCATTTCGTTCGCAGCGATTTGCAAGCAGCGCATCGTAGATCTTTCCTAGCGTTTCAGCCGTTTTGTACTGCTCGCCATCCGGCAGTACGATAGGCACAATAGCCACACCCTCCTTGCGTAGCGGCTCGCAAAATTGCTCAAGATAAAGCGGCGCAACGGTGGTGTTTGTTACTACGGCAACCTGTTTACGTTTAAGGTTGGGTACCACCAATTCCGATTGAGCCAATAGATTCTGCCCGATATGGATGGGATAGCTGCGTTCAGCGAATTCGACGTTGAGCGTTTGCATATTCAAAGATTATTTACGATTTCAGAGACAATAGAGTTGACTGGCTGCCCACCGGTATCAATAACTAAAGTTGCCACTTCTCGATAAAGCGGGTCCCGCTGGGCATACAACTCCCGTAACCTCTCACGCGGGTTTTCTGTTTGTAGCAAAGGGCGATTACGATCACCGCGCGTACGTTGGAACAACTCATCCACACTGGCACGCAAATAGATTACCTTGCCGCGATTTGAAAGTATCTGCCGATTCTCCTGGAGCAGTATTGCGCCTCCACCGGTGGCAACAACAACCTCCTGCATTTCGGCCAGCTCTGCTATTGCTTGAGCCTCCCGCCTTCGGAATCCAGACTCTCCCTCCAACTCAAAAATCAGTGGGATATTTACCCCTGTTTTTCGCTCAACCTCTTGATCGGAGTCATAGAACGTCTTATTGAGCATTCTGGCCAGCAGTTTGCCTACCGTGGTCTTACCGGCACCCATCAAACCGACCAAAAAAATATTGCCCGCCACTTTCATGGCGGGCAATTCTACTGGATCCGGTATAGATCTACCACTGAAGATCAATTGAGTTGCATGTTATCCGACATCACTTTTGGAGTAATGAAGAAAAGTATTTCCTGTTTAACGTCACTCTTTGCATTGGACCTAAACAATGCCCCGACTACTGGTAAAGAACCAAAAAACGGAACCCGTTCATTTGCATCCTTTTTTGTTTCCTTATAGAAACCACCAAGTACAGCAGTTTCACCATTATCAACCAACACTTTGGTTTTAACCTTATTAGTATTGATAGCCGGTCCGGCGGTTGTATCCGCGCCACGGGAATCATTTGTCACCTCAATATCCATTGAGATTTTGTCATCCGGAGTTATTTGTGGTGTTACGTTAATCCCAAGCGTTGCTTTCTTGAAAGAAACGCTTGTCGCGCCAGAACTCGTAGATTGCTGGTACGGAATTTCTTCACCGAAGTCGAATGTAGCCGCTGTCTGGTTGGCAGTAATCACTCGCGGACTCGATATAATTTTGGTCTTGCCATCTGCCTCTGCCGCCGATAGTTCGAGATTCAGCAAAAAACCCGCAGGAAGCCTAAAAAGCGTCATCGCCAATGCGGAAACGGTCGCACCCGTAGCACTGGTTGCGGGCAGATTCACATTGAGATCACTAGGCGTCTCAGTGTTGCTATCATTATGAATCGTGTAGTTATTCGTTAAACTCCCGCTGGTAATGAGTTCGTTTTTACTTGGAGTCGGATTGCCACTTAAATAATTTGATTTAACTATTCCAAACTTTGAGCCCAAGCTCTTACTAAAGCTCTCATCCGCATTAACGATACGAGCTTCGATCAATACCTGTCGTGCAGGAATGTCGATCTTATTCAGAATTTCCTGTATTTTCACTAACGAGCTATCAATATCCTTAACAAACAAGGTGTTCGTGACGACATCGACCACCGCACTTCCTCGCTTCGATAGCAGTGGCTGTTTCGGATCGCTTATTAACGTTCTAATATCTGCGGCTTTCTGATATTTAACTGCAAAAGACTGAGTAATTAGCGGCTTAACGTCATCAATCTGGTTGTCCTGATCCTGTGCCTCTTTCTGGCGTGCTGCAATTTCCGCCTTGGGTGCAAAAACGAGGGTATTGCCCATGTTCTCCATGCCCAAGCCCTTTTGTTTCATAATGATATCCAGTGCTTGATCCCATGGAACGTCTTTTAGTCGGAGTGTAATCGTACCTTGCACCGCATCAGAAACCACGACATTTTTCCCGGTAAAATCCCCAATAATTCTGAGCAGCCCCTTAACATCAATACCATTGAAATCCAACGATAGCTTCTCGCCTCCAAACCCTGCTTTTGTTCCTTGAACTATCTTATTGGGGTCAAAAATGATGGGCTTGACTTCCACAATGAATCGTCGATCCGTCTGATATGCCGAATGCTCCCAGTCCCCCTTGGGCTCTATGACCATGCGAGTATTTTGCCCCTGTTTAAAGGTATCTACGGTTAACACAGGTGTCGCAAAATTGGTAACATTAAGCCGTCGCTCCATTTTTTCGGCGACGGTACTATCCAGAAAATCCACAACCAGGCTTTTACCTTGCTGGCGAATGTCGATGCCCGTTCCAGTCTCCGCAAGATCAACCACCACTCGCCCTTCGCCATTTTTCCCGCGCTGGAAGTCAACATTCTTGACAGCATTCTTCACCCCCATGGCGACAGGCTGGCTAAAGTGTGTCACTACCGCATCAGCCGTGCCTACCCCACCGGTTCCCTGCAACACAACAAGGACATTACGCCCCTCCACACTGGTGCTGTAAGTCGACTGTGCATTGAGATTCAGCACCAATCGAGTTCGGTTGCCCGCTTGCGCAGCAATCATGCTTCTCAATATCCCATCACCAACATGGATACTTTTCTTTGGGAGGCTACTTCCCACATTAGCAAAATCAAGAGTAATCCGCGGTGGTGTGCTGGTTGTAAAAGCTGCTGGCACTTGTAAGGGCTCTTGCTTCAGCGCAATTTTGACCACAACTTTCCCCCCCGGCATTGCCGAATAATCAATATTCTCGATTACATTCTGGGGGGCGGTCGCACCGGGGGCATCCGCAGCAACGGCAATCCCGGCGAATGCCAATGTACTTATTGCAAGCAACCGTACGAATTTTATAAATTGACTTGTCATCATAGTTGGCACCTACTCTTGCGGATTAATTGTGACGAGACGTTCCGTATAGTCTCCCGTCCCATCTTGAACCATTTCTTTCACTGATATTTCATCCCGAGTTATGTTTATCACCAGTCCAAAATTCTGCCCAAGATAATTTCCTACCTGAATGGTATAAACATTATTATCCGGCGCAGCAACCATGGCAGCATTCCTTTTTCCCTGAAGAAAATGCCCGACAAATTTCAAACTTTCCAGCGGGAATGCCTCGAGCGCTTCTTTGGGTCTGTTAAGGTCCGGTTGCAATCCACCACCATGTCCGTCAACAGCCTTTCGGCCTTTGAATGGGTCACTTAAACTCCCATCCGTGTTATAAACAAATGGCTCATATTTCTTTAGCTCTGGCAGCGGCTCAATCCTCCCCTTCACCTTTGCTTTACGGTCTTTCATCCAGAGGTCAAGGTCATCTTCGTGCGAGCCAGAACACCCTGAAAGAAAAATGAATGCGAGCAGAACGATGGTCAAGATTCTCATTTTTTACCCTTCGACCCCCCACGCTTCTTTGCGGGAGCCGGAATCTCGCTCTTATCTAAAGCCCGGAAAGTTTTTGCTGTCGCATCCATGCTCAACTTGGCTTGGACAGCACCTTTTGCATCCTTTGCACCAATATTTGTAATCGTAATATCTGTCAGAGTGACGATACGAGGCATTCTGGCTACATCAGAGGCAAAATATCCCAAGTCATGATAATTCCCAACAACGCGGATACTGATCGGCATCTCTGAATAGAGCGCTGAGGGTTTCTCGGCGCCCGGCTTAAACAACTCAAACTCAAGCCCGCGACCAATGCCCGCCTGGTTAATATCTGTCAGCAACCCATCCATCTGAGACTTATCGGGTAACTGCATAAGCAGTACATTCGATTTCTGCTCAGCCTCTTTTAATTGCTTTTTGTATCCATCCAAGTTCGCTGCTTGTGAAAGTTTCTTCTCAAAATCACCACGCAAGCCACCACGTTTATCTGGCCCCCACTCCTGCAAAATAGCCGAATCAAGCTCATCCAGCATAGGTTTCCAGACAAACCACCCTCCAGCAGCAATCACACCAATCAAAATCCCAACCAGCACAACTGCCTTGACCGGCCAAGGAACCGAACCGATATTCTTGAAATCAATATTCTGCAAGTCGTTGAGATTCATTGCTTGCTCCCAGCTTTCTTGGGGGTTCTTCCTGCATCCGTTGCAGCTTTGGCAATAACCTTATGCCTCACCGTCAAGGAAAAAGCACTTCTTCTCTGACCTTCTTTGAAAACCGTACTGATTTGCACCAGTTGCGGAGAAACCAAAACTGTGGACTCTCCCAAATTGCCAATCAGAGTGGCGACACGTGCATTAGTATCTGCCTCTCCCTCCAAGGAGATCTGCTCCCCTTTCTGCTTGAGTGACTTAATCGTCACAGCCTCTGGAAGACGCCTTGCCAACTCGTCCAGCATCGCAACCGCAACGGACCGATTATTTTGCAGGGACTCAACCGCCTGGATACGTTCTTTAAGCTCATTAATTTTTTCCTTGAGGCCGGCAATGTCCTTGATATCCTTATCAAGCTTGACGATCGCATCCTTCAACCTCTGATTTCTTGAGTTCTGAGTATCCAGATTATTACTGATATAGGTATACCCCATGAAGACTATAACAAGCCCAAAAATCGCCACCGCAGCTGCCATCAAACCAAATTGACGCTGCCTTTCGGCTCGTTTGATCTGCCGATGCGGCAGGAGATTTATGCGTATAGTCATGCGTCAAACCTTCTCAGCGCCAGCCCGCAAGCAATCATCAGAGATGGGGCATCTGCCGCTAACTGCAAGGGATTCACTCTCTTATCCATCGCCATACCCGAGAACGGATTGGCCGCCACAGTATTGATCTGTGTGCGCGCACCAACCGACTCTGCCGCACCACTAATTGAGGCACACCCCCCAGCCAGCATAATGTGGTCTATGGCAAACTGGGTCGAGTTGGTGAACAACTGAACCGCCCGTGCAATTTCCATGGCAAGCGACTGTACAAAAGGCTGCAAAACATCCGTTTCGTAGTTATCGGGCAGACCACCCTTGCGCTTTGCAATCTCCGCTTCTTCTTGCGACAAGCCGTAACGTCGCGTGATTTCCTGAGTCAGCTGAGCACCGCCAAACGGCTGCTCCCGCGTATATACCGATTGATTATCATGCAGCACATTAATGTGCATCATTTGCGCACCCACATCCACGATCATCACGGTTTGCTCTCGCCCGGCATTTGGAAGCTGGTTGGCTGCCAGACCGTAAGCAGCCTCGGTTGCATATGTCTCCACATCCATGACAACCACTTTCAGACCAGCTTCTTCTGCTGCACCAATCCGGTCTTCGATCCGCTCTTTCTTGGATGCCGCAATCAGCACCTCAACCATATCCCCGGCACTGCCGACAGGGCCAAGTATCTGAAAATCAATATTAACTTCATCGAGCGAGAATGGAATGTATTGGTTTGCCTCGGCCTCGACCTGAAGTTCCATGTCCATCTCATTCATTCCTGCCTGCATGTTGACTTTTTTACTGATCACCGCAGCCGCAGGAAGGGCAAGAGCGATATTTTTCTCTCGCGTCCCGAGTAGCTTCCAAGCACGCCTAATCGCATCCGCAGTCTGTTCCAGACTGGAGATATTACCGTCAACGACAGCCCCGGAAGGAAGAGCAACAATAGCGTAACGTTCCAGTCTGGACGCACCCTTGCCATCATCGGAAAGCTCGACCATTTTGACGGAGCTAGAACTGATGTCGACCCCGACCAACGGCGGCGTACGATCTTTGAAGAAATCAAACAACCCGAATTCCCTTTCTATATCGATCAGTTACGGGCAATGCAAATAATTTACGTTAAATCCTAGCAACAACTATCGGCAGTGTAAAGATTTTTTTTAGTTTTCATTTATTTTGAGGGCGGCGATATAATCTTGATTGCACAAAAACACCTACACCGAATCCCATGCTTTTTACTAAATGGTGGAAAACTCTTTTGCTCCTAGCCCTAGTTGCGGGTTTGGCCGTTACTTCCTTGATCGGACTGGCGGCAGTATTGATCTACCCAGATTTACCCTCTCTCGAATCCCTGACTGATTATCGCCCCAAGGTACCACTCCGCGTCTATTCCGAAGACGGCTACCTGATTTCCGAGTTTGGTGAGGAACGACGAGCCGTCGTTAAGATCGAAGATGTGCCGAAACACATGAAAGAGGCCATTCTGGCAGCCGAGGATGAGCGCTTTTACCAGCACGGCGGTGTAGATACATTAGGCGTGCTCCGGGCAGCAATAGCTAATTTAAGCGCTGGTGGAGCAAAGGAAGGGGCCAGCACGATCACCATGCAAGTGGCTCGCAATTTTTTCCTGTCCAGCGAAAAAACCTTTAAACGCAAAATCAGTGAGGCATTGCTGGCCGTAAAAATCGAGCACAGCCTGACCAAGGATAAAATCCTTGAGCTTTACATCAACCAAATTTATCTCGGCCAACGTGCTTACGGTTTTGCTGCAGCCGCACAGGTTTATTACGGAAAGCCCCTCAATAAGCTCAATACCGCGGAGTTTGCGATGCTGGCTGGCCTGCCTAAAGCTCCCTCACGTTACAATCCGTTTGCCAATCTCAAGCGTGCTACCCAACGTCAACATTACGTCCTGCGTCGGATGCGTGAGTTGAACTTTATCGATGAAAAAGAATACCAAGCTGGCCTGAAGCATGAGTTGCGCTTCAAGGCATCCCGCCAATCGCGTGACCTGGCAGCCGATTATGTAGCAGAAGTCGTACGTCAAGCGCTTTATGACCGCTATCAGGAGGCTATCTACATTAGCGGCATGAAGGTATACACCACCATCCTCAAGAAGAATCAGGAAGCCGCCAACACAGCAATATTCAGGGGCGTGCTTGACTACGACATGCGCCATACCTATCGCGGACCGGAAGGCATGGTACATCTTGATCGTGCCGACCCGAATTCACTGAATACACTGATGGATGACGCTCTCGACAACATAGAAATATATGGCGAACTGATCCCTGCCATCGTACTTGATGCCACACCAAAAACCGTCAAAGTTTATCGCGAAGGGGGTGCCATTGAGGAAATCAGCGGCAATGGCTTGAAACTTGTTGCCAAGACGCTTGCAGAAAAATCTACTGGCAAGCAAAAAATCAAACGCGGCGCTATCGTTCGAATTTATCAGTCAGCCGACGGCAAATGGAGCCTTGTACAGCTACCGCAAGTAGAAGCCGCACTGGTTGCAGCCGACCCCAGTTCCGGCGCCATCCGCGCCATGGTGGGTGGTTTTGATTTTTCTCGCAACAAATTCAACCATGCCACGCAGGCCTGGCGCCAGCCAGGCTCTAGTTTCAAGCCTTTCATCTATTCAGCATCTCTGGAAAAAGGACTCACACCGGCAACCATCATCAACGATGCTCCTATCCTGATCAGCGCGGCCGAAACCGGCAGCGGGAGCGAATGGTCGCCGCAAAACTTCGACGGCAATTTTGAAGGACCGATGCGCATGCGCGCGGCCCTGACAAAATCGAAGAACATGGTGTCCATTCGTATCCTGCAAAATATTGGGGTGCCATATGCACAGGACTATATTCGGCGCTTTGGTTTCCGCACAAAAGATCACCCGCCCTACCTAGCGATGGCGCTGGGGGCAGGAGCTGTTACCCCATGGCAAATGGCTGGTGCATACTCCGTTTTTGCGAATGGCGGCTACAAGGTTAAACCCTACCTGATCAGCAAGATCGTTGATGCCCAGGGCAAAATCATTGAACATGTGCAACCGCCACACGCCGGCTCGTCTGCCCCCCGTGCAATAGACCCCCGTAATGCATTTCTGATGACCAGCATGATGCAGGATGTCACCCGCATTGGCACAGCAGCCAAGGCGCGCGAACTCGGCCGTTACGACCTGGCGGGCAAAACCGGCACCACCAATAATATGGTTGACGCCTGGTTTGCCGGCTTCAACCCAAAACAGGTTGCTGTCGTCTGGATCGGTTTTGACCAGCCACGCACACTGGGTTATCAGGAAACAGGCGGCCACGCAGCGCTACCGATGTGGATCAGCTACATGAGCAAAGTGCTGCAAGGAGTTCCTGATGAGCCTTACCCTATTCCGGAAGGCGTTGTGCAGGCAAAAATCAACCCGCTGACTGGGCAGCGTAGCGGTGAGGAGGAAAGCGGATTATTCGAATATTTCTATCAGGAATATCTGCCTCCTGAAGAAAACTCTAGTGAAAGCAATGTGCTTGGTGATGAGGAGCCCGTTACCGACACATTGGATATCGGCCAACAGGACCAATTATTCTAATGACCAGAGACCCCACATCCCGTCAACACCATATGCGCCAACTAGTTGCTCAGCAAGCTGCACGCATGATGGCGGAAGAAGGCATCTCAGACTTTGCTTTTGCAAAGAAAAAAGCAGCCCGCCAACTTGGGATGGAAGATGTGCACTGCCTGCCGGGTAATGCCGAAATCGAGAGTGAATTGCGACTGCATCAGGAGATTTTTCATGGCGCGGAGCACAGCGCATTTCTGCGCCAATTGCGCCTGGATGCGTTAGCAACCATGCAATTGCTTAGCCGCTTCAACCCACACCTGACCGGCGCCGTTCTGGATGGTACTGCCGGACGGCATGCGGAAACGGACGTCTACCTGTTTGCCGACAGCGAAAAAGAAGTCGAGATTTTTCTCTTGAATCAGCAAATCCCCTACGCTACCGGCGAACGTAGTCACCACTTTGGTGGCGAACGACGAAAGATACCGGTACTGACGCTGGAAGGCCCGAGCGGCCCTATCCGGCTCAGTATTTTTGCACCCGACGAAATACGCTCACAACCTCGCAATAGCGACGGCTCCGCTACCAGAGCCCGTCCGGATGCGTTACAGGCACTACTCGACATCCATGGCTGAAGCAAATATACAGTTCGAACTGACGTCCACGCCCGATGATTCACGGTTTCTGGTGACCAACCCGCTAGAAGTCGCCCGAACCTTACGCGGGCTAGCCAGCCGCAGCGAAATGGTCAGCGCCTTCTTCAATGCCGGAAATGATCTCCTGCTGACCTCCGTCGTAGACGTACAACCCGAAAAGAATGCCGTAATGCTCGATTATGGCTCGAACGATGCTCTCAACCAGCGAATTCTAAAAGCAGAGAAAATCATTTTTGTGACATCGCTCGACAACGTCAAGGTCCAGTGGGTAAGCAACCAGATTTTCGCCGACACATCCGGCGGTCGTAGCGCTTTTCGCGTACCACTCCCAAGCCAGATCCTGCGTTTGCAGCGTCGCGAATACTATCGCCTCACAACACCGGTTATCAGCCCGCTCAAATGCCGCATCCTCACCAGAGAAGATAAAATCGTCGAAGTTGCTTTGGCAGACATCAGCGCGGGAGGAATCGGTGTCGTCATCACCCAGCCAACAGGCTTGACCTTTGAAGTTGGAGCAAAGTTTCCGGGGTGTCGGGTTGATTTACCTGGTATCGGTACCGCCGAATTTACGATTTCCATCCAGAGCATCTGGGAGGTCACCATGAAAAACGGCCTCACGAGCATGCGAGCAGGTTGCCAGTTCATCGACATGCGTCCGGGCATGCAATCCCTGATTCAGCGTTACATCATCAAACTGGAACGCGAACGCATCGCCAACGCCCCCGGTCACTAAAGAAACATCTGTAACAACTCATTCAAATACCGTTGCCCCAGGGCAGTCGGCTTGATATGGAGATGGTCACGTTCGACCAACCCCTTCCGTACCGCCTCATCCAGCGTCCGTCCGACCCGCGAAACCGGCAGGCCTGTGCGCTCCTGAAACAGGGCGACGGAAAAGCCTTGCGTGAGACGTAGCGCATTCATCATGAATTCAAACCCCAGATCGTTCCTCGACAACGCATGTTCACTTTCCAGATGTCGGCCGCTTTCTACCCCAGCCATATATGCCACAGGATGCTTGACCCGTGCCTGCCGCAGGATGCGATCGGCAAAACTCAGCTTTCCATGCGCTCCGGCGCCGATACCGAGGTAATCCCCAAACTGCCAGTAGTTCAAGTTATGGCGGCACTGACGTCCAGTCTTGGCAAAAGCCGATGTCTCGTAATGTTCGTATCCAGCCTGCGCCAATTCCGCCTCGATGGTTTCCTGCATGGCCGCGCTGGCGTCATCGTCCGGCACTTGCGGCGGTTTATGATGAAATGCGGTATTGGGCTCTATCGTCAGGTGATAGCCCGAAATATGGCTGGGTGCATAGCCAATTGCCGTACGGATATCGGCCAGTGCATGCGTCAGGCTTTGCTTGGGCAGGGCGTACATCAAATCCAGATTGACGTTATCGAAGGTTGCCAGCGCGATTTCCACCGCCCGATGCGCCTCGTCACTATCATGAATGCGCCCCAACGCCCGGAGGTAACCATCGTCAAAACTTTGTATGCCCAAGGACAACCGAGTGACCCCAGCGTCACGGAAAGCGGCAAATTTCCCAGCTTCTACCGTACCTGGATTAGCCTCCAGCGTCACCTCTGCACCGTAGGCCAAAGGCAGCAAAGCACGTACCCGGCAAAGCAACTGATCGAGCATCTCAGGCGACAACAGACTGGGCGTGCCGCCACCGAAGAATATTGTTTGCACCTTGCGCCCCCACGCTAGCGGCAGGGATTGTTCAAGGTCGCGTACCAAGGCTTCGACATAGGTCTGTTGGGGTATCTCGCCACGAGCCTCGTGCGAATTGAAGTCGCAATACGGACATTTCCGCACGCACCACGGGATGTGGATGTAGAGTGATAGCGGAGGGAGTTGCCGTAGCTGTATCAAAGCGGGTGCTGTTTCAGTTTTTCCAGCAACACGGCCAGCGCCCGACCGCGGTGGCTAATGTTGTTTTTGACGGTCAGAGGCAGTTCACCGCCGGTCTGTTCATACTGCAAGTCGAGAAAATACGGATCGTAGCCAAAGCCATCACCACCACGCGGCTCATGCAAAAGCTTGCCATGCCACTCCCCTTCGGCGATCAACGGCTCCGGGTCTAGCGGGTGCCGTACCAACACCAGTGCACAATGGTAATGCGCAGCGCGGTTGACCTGATCGGCCATATCGGCCATCAACTTCTCGTTATTCCGCGCATCCGATCGCGGCATCCCGGCATAGATTGCAGAAATCACCCCCGGTGCGCCATTTAAAGCATCCACGCAAATACCAGAATCGTCTGCAAGCGCCGGGAGGCCGGTGATGCGCGAAGCATGTCTGGCCTTGGCCAGTGCATTCTCGACAAAGGTGCAGTGCGGTTCTTCAGCTTCCGGTACATTGAATTCCGATTGCGGCAGAACTTCTATACCCAGCGGTGCCAGCAGTTCCTTGAACTCGCGAAGCTTGCCTGCATTTCCCGTTGCCATGACCAGCCGCGTCATAGCCCCAATACCGCCTTCTGTTTGGCGATAAGCTCGCTGATACCGGTTTGAGCGAGATTAAGCATGGCATCCATTTCCGCCCGATGAAACGGCTCACCTTCTGCCGTCCCCTGAATTTCAACGAAGCCGCCGCTACCAGTCATCACCACATTCATATCGGTATCGCATTCGGAGTCTTCGGGATAATCAAGATCGAGTACCGGCACACCCTGGTAAATACCGACAGAAATCGCCGCGACAAAATCCCGGATCGGGCTGGCAGAGATGGCTTTCTTTTCAAGCAGATAGGTCACAGCATCATGCAAAGCCACAAAAGCACCGGTGATGCTGGCTGTACGCGTTCCGCCATCGGCCTGGATCACGTCGCAATCAAACTGTATCGTTCGCTCACCCAAAGCGCTCAAATCCACCACCGCCCGCAAACTACGGCCGATCAGCCGCTGGATTTCCTGTGTGCGCCCGGATTGCTTGCCGCGCGCGGCCTCGCGATCCATTCGACTGCCGGTCGAGCGCGGCAGCATGCCGTATTCCGCCGTGAGCCAGCCCTGGCCTTTACCCTTGAGAAAACCCGGCACTTTCTCATCGACGCTGGCCGTGCATAGCACATGAGTATCGCCAAATTTCACCAGCACCGAGCCTTCGGCATGACGGGTGTAATGGCGGACAATTTCAACGGAGCGCAACTGATCTGGAGCGCGCTGACTTGGACGCATATCAATTTCCCTGATTTAAAGTTACTTTGAAGTTTTTTTAATGGCTGCCTGGATTTCGGCAATCGCACCATCGATTTCCTCATCCGACAAATCCGGCACATCGCCGACTTTGGCAGTGCCCGGCTCACCACTAACGGTAAGCGGCCCCATGATAGTGGTCGTCAAATCCATGGGCATCGTCGCCGTCGAAACCTGCGACATGCCTGGCAACCCACCCCAGTTGATGGCGATCACGCTCATGTTATCCCCATGCTCGTCATCGCGCGATGACGCCAGCGAAGTCAGCATGGGTATGGTTTCCGTCACTGCACCGTTGTTAAGAACCTGTCCGATTTCTTCATCGTCGAGCAAGGCCCACAAGCCATCGGTACACAGCATCAGGACATCACCTTCCCACACCAGCCGCTTTGCCGAGATTTCGATATCAGGTGGAATATCCCCACCCAGACAGTTGTACACCTTGTTGCGTTCTGGGTGCGTCAACATCTCGTCCTTACGGATCAGCCCCTTGCGGTAAAGCATGTGCACCTTGGAGTGGTCCTGCGTGCAGAATATCACCCGCCCATCGCGAATATGGTACAAACGGGAATCTCCGACATGCGCGCAATACAACTCGTCATTCTGCACCAATGCCGCCACCAGCGTGGTCCGCGGGCTGTCAGGCAATGCTTTTGAAATCACATGGTTTTCTATCGCGTCATGAATCTGGAGAATGTGATCGGTCAGGAACTTGGCCGGATTTGCCAGAATTGACAATGCCATGCGCTGAAACGCCTCGGTTAATATCTTAACCGCCAGTTGGGCAGCAACTTCACCATGCCGATGCCCACCCATACCATCCGCAACGACCGCCAGCACCGCGTCCTTGCTGTACGAATAAGCGATCCGATCCTGATTATATTCGCGCGGCCCTTGGTCGCTACTTTGGAAAATAGTGAACTTCATGCTGTACGGCCGTTGATTTTGTCACGTAGCGCTGAAAGCAGCGATTTTTTTTTAGGCTTTTCTGGCGTACTGGTCAACAATGATTTTTGCAGCGTAAACACACTTTGCGGACGCTTCAAGTGATCGAGCGCCAGACACCAGTCGATGATCCGCAACAACTCATCCGAATAAATTTCGGCCCCGATTTTGCTCGCGGGCGCCAAAGTGTCTTCCTTCAGCCGCTGGTCGGCCGGCAACGGCGCCGCCCGCACCAGACAAGCGTACATGGAGGCGCCCACACTGTAAATATCGCTCCACGGCCCCAGCCGCTGGCGATCGACATACTGTTCCGGCGCAGCAAAGCCGGGGGTGTAGGTTGGCACCAGGCTAACCTTGGCATCGCTCAGCGCCTGCCGCGCAGAACCAAAATCCAGCAGCACCGGCGAGCCATCCATGCGGATGTAAATGTTCGCGGGTTTGATATCCAAATGCAGCAACTTATGGGTGTGCACCTCGCGCAGGCCATTGAGCAACTCGCCAAATACCCGTCGTACAAAGTTCTCTGGCAATGCCTGTTGTTGTGCCTGAATATGTCCCTGCAAGGAATGACCCCGCTCGTACTGCATCACCATATACACGGTTTCATTGGCGCGAAAAAAATTCACCACCCGCACGATGTTGCGATGGTCGATTTTCGCCAACGCACGGCCTTCCTCAAAAAAACTCTTCAGTCCATGCCGGAATCCAGCCACCGTTTCTTCGGAGGTCGCCATCACGCGATCGCCTTCATCACGCAGCGCCAGCGAGCCAGGCAGATATTCCTTGATTGCTACGGCGTTACCCTGCTTATCGTGCGCCAGGTAAACAAAACTGAAGCCGCCACCACTCAACACCTTGTCTATCTGGTAATCCAGCAGGTGATAACCGACGGGCAGGGAATGGTTGGTTTTAGCAATCATAGAAAATGCTGATGATTTTCCTGGCTATTTTGTCATGAAATGACGCGCATTTGATAAGATGGAAATAAAACAGGAGATAAATAGCATGATTTACAGCATGACCGGTTTTGCCGTCGCCCAGCGCGACACGGTTGCCGGGACTTTGATGGTCGAGCTGCGTTCCGTCAACCACCGCTATCTTGAATTGCATTTACGGCTGGACGACACGTTGCGCACCCTGGAACCGCAGGTGCGAGAACTGATCACCGCCAAGCTCGCACGCGGCAAGGTCGAATGCCGCGCCAGCCTGGTATCCAAATCAGACGAGCCTGTCAGGGCCGAATTGAACGAACCCATGCTTGCGCAACTAGCCAAACTTTCCGAGGCTGCCCTCAAGCATTTTCCGCAAAGCCGCCCACTATCGATACCCGACATTCTGCGCTGGCCTGGTGTCATGGTTACCGACAACGCCACCCCCGATGCGCTGGGGTTGGACCTGTTCGCCGCCATCGACCTGTGCCTGAGCGAGCTCGCCGCATCACGCGAGCGAGAGGGTGCGAAACTGACGGCCATCATGCTCGACCGGGTCGCACAAATGGAATCACTAGTCGCCAAGGTACGCCCCTTGCTCCCCGCCCTGCTCAAGGCATACCAGGACAAACTGGCGGCAAAATTCGCCGAAGTCCTGCAAAGTGCCGATGATGTCCGCGTCCATCAGGAACTTGCTCTCTACGCACAGAAAATCGATGTCGACGAGGAACTCGGGCGACTCACCACTCATTTACAGGAAGTACGGCGCATCCTCGCGGCAGGCGGCTCGGTCGGCAAACGGCTGGATTTCCTTATGCAGGAGCTCAACCGCGAAGCCAACACACTGGGATCGAAATCGGTTTCAACCGAAACATCGCAAGCCTCGATGGAACTCAAGGTACTGATCGAGCAGATTCGCGAACAAGTGCAAAACGTCGAATAAGCGCGCCATTTGGCTTAAAATCACGCCCATGAAAACTTCCGGCAACCTATTTATCGTGACCGCCCCCTCCGGCGCAGGAAAAACCAGCCTGGTCGGCGCATTATTGGCGGACGATCCCCACGTCAAGCTATCGATCTCGTGTACCACGCGCGCACCGCGCCCCGGTGAAGTCAATGGCGTAAACTATCACTTCGTCACAAAAGAGGAATTCATGCGCATGCTCGGCGCCGGTGAATTTCTTGAAAGTGCCGAAGTGCACGGCTCTTTCTACGGCACCTCGCAGAAATGGGTCGAAGAACAACTGCAGGCAGGCGAAGACATTCTGCTGGAAATCGATTGGCAAGGCGCGGCACAGGTCCGCAAGCTGTTCCCAAACACCATCAGCATTTTTATTCTGCCGCCATCAGTGGAAGAACTGGACCGGCGCCTCAACAAACGCGGTCAGGATTCTGTCGAGGTCATTGCGGTACGCCTGGCCAACGCCCGCGAAGAGATCAGCCATGTCGGCGAATTCGACTATGTTATAATCAATGACGAATTTGACGCTGCCTTGCAGGATCTGCGGGCCGTCATCCAGGCCCAGCGCCTGACAACCGCGAAGCAGTTGCGGCGCCACGCCGAAATGGTTAACCGCTTCGCATAACCTCCACAGAACTGGATAAAAAATGGCACGCATTACCGTAGATGATTGTCTGGAAAAAATCCCTAACCGCTTTCAACTGACCTTGACCGCTGCTTATCGCGCTCGCCAGGTTGCCAACGGCTCCGAGCCTCTCGTCAATTTTGTCGAGAAGGACAAACCGACCGTCATCGCATTGCGCGAAATCGCTGCCGGCAAAGTGGGCCTGGAAATCCTCAACCGGGGCCAGGCCTGATGCCTTTTCGGGCTCGCTGACGTGCGATGGCGCGCGTTTCCGTTCAACGAAAACCCCATTCCGTAAATCCGGATACCCCACCTTTGTTGCCGGCAGACAGCGAAAACTCGCTGCTGTCGCAACGCCTCAAGCTGTATCTCAAGCCGGACGACATTGCGCACGTGATGGCAGCCTATCGCCTGAGCGCGTCCGCCCATGAAGGCCAAACGCGCAAAAGCGGCGAACCCTATATCACACACCCGGTGACCGTTGCCTGCATCCTGGCTGAATTACACCTTGATCCGCAGGCACTGATGGCAGCATTGCTGCACGATGTGGTGGAAGACACCGCCATCACCAAACAGCAAATCGCAGATCAGTTTGGCAAAACCGTGGCAGAGTTGGTCGATGGCGTGTCAAAGCTGGCCAAAATCGGCTCGCAGACAGCCACTCACGCTCAGGCAGAAAACTTCCGCAAAATGCTGCTGGCCATGTCGCAGGACGTGCGCGTCATCCTGATCAAACTTGCCGACCGCCTGCATAACATGCGCACCATGGATGTAATGGTGCCAGAAAAAAGCCGCCGCATCGCCCGCGAGACACTGGATATCTACGCGCCAATCGCCAACCGGCTGGGCCTCAACAACATCTACCAGGAGCTCGAAGACCTGAGCTTCAAGTACTGCTACCCCATGCGGCACCGCGTGCTGTTGCGGTCAGTGATGGCAGCTCGCGGCAACCGCAAGGAAGTCGTCGGCAAAATTCTGGCCGATATCCGCGAGCGAATGATTGAAATAGGAATAGAGGCCGAAGTCACCGGCCGGGAAAAACACCTGTACAGCATTTATCGAAAAATGCTGGGCAAAACCCACAGTTTTTCGCAGGTCTTCGACATTTATGGCTTTCGCGTCATCGTCAAGGACACCTCGACCTGCTATCTGGCGCTGGGCGCCCTGCACGGGCTATACAAACCCATTCCAGGCAAGTTCAAGGATTACATCGCCATCCCCAAGGTCAACGGTTACCAATCCTTGCACACCACGCTGTTCGGCCCATTTGGCACACCGATCGAGATTCAGATCCGCAGCAGGGAAATGCACAATATCGCCGATGCCGGTGTGGCCGCGCACTGGCTATACAAGAGCAGCGATGCCGAGCTTTCTGCGTTGCAGCAGCAGACGCACCAATGGCTGCAGCGATTACTGGAAATCCAGAACGAGAGCAGCGATTCGGTGGAGTTTCTGGAACATTTCAAGGTTGACCTGTTTCCGGACGAAGTTTATGTCTTTACGCCCAAGGGCAAGATCCTGTCTCTGCCCAAGGGCGCCACTGCAGTCGATTTCGCCTATGCCGTGCATACCGATATCGGCAATCGTTGCGTCGCAGTCAAAATCAACCAGGAGCTGGCACCACTGCGGTCAGAATTGCACAACGGCGATCACGTGGAAATCGTCACCGCCGCACATGCCAAGCCCAACCCGGTCTGGCTTAACTACGTCGCTACCGGCAAGGCGCGCTCGCATATCCGCCACTTTCTCAAAACCATGCAATCGGAAGAGTCGGCACATCTGGGCGAACGCATGCTTAATCAGGCGCTGCGTGCCTTACACGCCGACCCGGCGAAAATCGACGAAACCCGCTGGGAAAAACTGCTGCGCGACTACGGCAGCAAGGACAAGCAGGAAATCCTCACCGATATCGGCTTGGGCAAACGCCTCAACGTGATGATCGCCCGGCAACTGCTGGCTTTCACCGATCACCATGCAGATAAGGAAGGCAAAATTCTCGGCAGCATCACTATCCGCGGCACCGAAGGCATGGCCGTACAATTCGCCAAATGCTGCCGCCCGATTCCGGGCGACCCGATTATCGGCTTCATCAACAAGGGCAAGGGCCTGCTGATCCATACCCACGATTGCCCGACGATCGCCAAGTTCCGTCAGGATCCGGATAAATGGCTGGACGTAGAGTGGGACCCAGACACCCGCCGCCTGTTCAAGGTCAGCCTGCGGCTGGCCGTCGCCAACGAGCGTGGCGTTCTGGCCAAGGTTGCATCCGTCATGGCCGATGCGGGCTCCAACATCGACAACGTCGGCATGGAAGAAGGCGATGGCAGCGCCTATATCAACATGAACTTTACCGTGCAGGTGGAAAACCGCATCCATCTTGCACAACTCATGAGGCGCCTGAGAACCATCCCCGAAGTCGTTCGCATCAACCGCATCAAAGGGCTCAGCCACGAACAATCCAGACAATAGAAGAAAGCACATCATGAGCAAGCAAATCATTGCCACCAACCAGGCCCCCCAAGCCATCGGCACCTATTCGCAAGCAGTCCGCGTCGGCAACACCGTTTACCTGTCTGGCCAGATAGGCCTGGACCCGGCCACCATGAGCATGGTCGATGGCATCGAAGCCCAAGTCCATCGCGTATTCAGCAATCTCAAGGCGGTAGCCGAGGCCAGCGGCGGCTCGCTGGCTGACGTGGTCAAACTCAATATTTTCCTGACCGACCTGGCCAATTTCACGCTGGTCAACAGCATCATGGCCGAATACTTCAGCCAGCCTTACCCTGCCCGCGCCGCAGTCGGTGTCGCATCGTTGCCGCGCGCCGCACTGGTGGAGGCTGATGGCGTGATGGCACTGGAAGACTAGCCTGGCTCAACTGGAAGATCTCAAGGGCGCCACCAAGCCCGTCCTCTCCCGGCTGAAAAAGCTGGGCATACAATCGCCTTTCGATTTACTCCTGCACCTGCCCCTGCGTTATGTGGATGAAACGCGAGTAACGCCCATCCGTGATTTGCGGCTAGGCGATCAGGCACTGGTCGAAGGTGAGGTCATTCACACCGAAACCCAGTATCGCCCGCGCAAGGCGCTGATCTGCCAACTGCAGGACGATAGCGGCATGCTGCACCTGCGCTTTCTCAACTTTTATCCCAGCCAGGCCGCGCAATACAAGCCTGGTACTCGACTGCGTGTTTTCGGCGAGGCCAGGCAAGGCTTCTTTGGTCTCGAGATGGTGCACCCGCAGTGCAGGGTTGTGCGAGAAGAAACTCCGCTGAGCGAGGCACTCACCCCGGTTTATCCCACAACCGCCGGGCTCACGCAGGGCACCTTGCGCAAGCTCATGCAACAACTACTCGCGACACTCCCCATCGACGAAACCATACCTGTCGCAGCGCAATCAATGCTGCACATGCCAACAGTTGCCGATAGCCTGCGCCTGCTGCACCAACCCCCTCCCGATATCTCGTTGTCCGTGCTGGAAGACCGCGAACATCCCGCCTGGCGCCGCCTGGCTTTTGACGAATTGCTCGCGCAACAGCTTTCCATGCGGCGACACTATGCCCGTCGCCGCGGCCAGGATGCGCCACCTTTAAACCCCGTAGGCATGCTGCAAAAAAAACTACGCGACAGCCTGCCCTTTGGCCTGACTGCCGCACAGCAACGGGTTCTACAACAAATCAGCCTGGACCTGTCGCAAGCACACCCCATGCAAAGGCTGCTGCAAGGCGACGTGGGCAGCGGCAAAACGATTGTCGCCGCACTGGCGGCACTGCAAGCAGTAGAAAACGGCTGGCAGGTTGCCGTCATGGCGCCGACAGAAATTCTCGCCGAGCAGCATTATCAGAAATTTTCGAGCTGGCTCGCCCCGCTCGGCATCCAGGTTGCCTGGCTTTCCGGCAGCCAGCCCAAAAGCGAACGCGATGCCTCTCTGCAGGCATGCAGAGAGGGTACTGCACAACTCGCCATCGGCACTCATGCGCTATTCCAGGACAAGGTTGAATTTGCCAAACTGGGTTTAGCCATCGTTGACGAGCAGCATCGCTTTGGTGTCCACCAGCGCCTGGCACTGCGCATGAAAGGTAGCCAACCGCATCAACTCATGATGAGCGCCACGCCTATTCCGCGGACGTTGTCGATGAGCTACTACGCCGACCTCGACGTTTCGGTCATCGACGAACTACCCCCCGGCCGTATGCCCGTGGCCACAAAACTGATCAGCGACGAACGTCGCGAGGAGGTCATTATCGGTGTACGCAAGGCCTGCACGGAAGGACGGCAAGCTTATTGGGTATGCCCGCTGATCGAAGAATCCGAAGCGCTACAGCTACAAACCGCACTCGATACACATGCAGTGCTTTCCAATGCCTTGCCGGAGTTCAAGATAGGGCTGGTACACGGCCGCATGAAGGCCGCCGAAAAGCAGGCCGCCATGCTGGCATTTTCTTCCGGCGAATCGCAACTGCTGGTCGCAACGACCGTTATCGAAGTCGGCGTCGATGTCCCCAATGCCAGCCTGATGGTGATCGAGCACGCCGAGCGCATGGGGCTGTCGCAACTGCACCAACTGCGGGGTCGCGTCGGGCGCGGCGCGGCGCAAAGCGCCTGCGTGCTGCTCTACCAGAAGCCGCTTTCGCAGACTGCTCGGCAGCGGCTGAAAGTGATTTACGAGAACACCGATGGTTTCGAAATCGCCCGGGCCGATTTGCAAATCCGCGGCCCCGGTGAATTTCTGGGTGTGCGTCAGAGCGGTGTCCCCATGCTCAAAATTGCAGATCTGGAACGTGATGCCGATTTGCTGGAAACCGCCCGCGATTTGGCCGATACCATGCTGCACGAAACGCCCGAACTGGCGGATACACATCTGCAGCGCTGGCTGGGGCAAGCCGAAGAGTACGTCAAGGTATAATCCCACCCCGTGAAACACTCATTTCGACTTCAACCGGATCATATCTGGCAGCCAGCACCTGCAGGTGCCGGAGTTTATCGTCACTGGCTGCAAACCAACGACTCGTTGACCAAGCGCCTGCAAGCGACTTTCGCCGATTTCAAGGTCACCAGGGTCTGCCAATACTGGGCTCATCCACTGCCGGACGAAGCTGCGCTACTAGGGCTACGCCCTGATCAGGCCGCATTGATCCGCGAAGTATGGCTGCAATCCGGCGCGATCCCACTGGTATTCGCACGTAGTGTATTGCCCCGCAGCAGTTTGCGCGGCGCCTGGCGAAAACTGGGCGGGCTGGGTGCACGCCCGCTAGGCGCAGTCCTGTTTGCAGACAACCAGGTCTCCCGCACGCCGCTGACCTATTGCAAACTTTCCCGCCACCACCCGATATCCAAGCGTATCGGTCAATCAGGCTTATGGGCCAGACGATCCGTCTTCGCCCGTTCCGACCGGGCAATACTGGTCACGGAAACCTTTCTGCCGGGGGTATTGGAAGCATGAAAACGGATCAGTTCAAACAGCGTTTCAATCTCTACGAGAAATTAATGCGGTTGGACAAGCCCATCGGCATCCTGCTGCTGCTGTGGCCTACGCTATGGGCACTCTGGATCTCCAGCCACGGCCGCCCGGACTGGGTCATCGTCTGGGTTTTTCTCCTTGGCACGGTACTGATGCGCTCCGCCGGTTGCGTCATGAACGACATCGCCGACCGTAATTTTGATCCACACGTCGAACGCACCAAACATCGTCCGCTCGCCGCCGGGCTGGTCAGTACAAAGGAAGCCCTGCTGCTGGCAATCGGCTTGGCCTTGCTTGCATTCCTGCTGGTATTGCAATTAAACCGGTTAACAATTTATTTATCTTTCGCTGCCCTGTTTCTGGCCGCCAGCTACCCACTAACCAAACGTTTTTTATCCATCCCGCAAGCCTATCTCGGCATCGCTTTTGGCTTCGGCATCCCGATGGCATACGCTGCGCAACTCAATCACCTGTCGCCGATTGCGTGGTGGCTGCTGACAGCAAATGTGTTGTGGGCGATCGCCTACGACACCGAGTACGCAATGGTCGACCGGGACGACGACATCCGTATCGGTATCCGCTCATCGGCGCTGTTCTTCGGCCGCTTCGATGTCGCAGCCATCATGCTTTGTTATGTCGGAACGCTTGCGATCCTGGCTTATATCGGCTTGCGGCTCGGACTGAAATGGCCGTATTTCAGCGGTTTAGTCGCTGCCGCGGGATTAGCTGTCTATCACTTCACCCTCATCAGGCAGCGCGATCGTGTAAAATGCTTCAAAGCTTTTTTACACAACAACTGGGTGGGCGCCGCAATCTTTATCGGCATTGCTGCAAATTACCTCGTGAAATAGTTTGACATCCCCCTTGCGCTGACATAAAATTCGCGCCTTTCTTTTTAAGCATCATCAAGGTTGCCCAAATGAAAACCTTTTCCGCTAAATCGCATGAAGTTCAGCGCGACTGGTTCGTGGTAGACGCCACAGACCTGGTGCTCGGTCGTCTGGCCAGCGAAGTTGCCCGCCGCCTGCGTGGCAAGCATAAAACCATTTACACCCCTCACGTTGACACTGGCGACTACATTGTCGTGGTCAACGCAGACAAGATTCGCGTCACCGGCAACAAGGCCGAAGGCAAGGTTTATCACCGCCACTCTGGTTTCCCCGGCGGCATCTACAGCACCACCTTCGCCAAGATGCAAGACCGCTTCCCGGGCCGCGCCCTGGAAAAGGCCGTCAAGGGCATGTTGCCCAAGGGCCCGCTGGGTTACGCAATGTTCAAGAAACTGAAGGTGTTTGCTGGCCCAACGCATGAACATGCTGCACAACAACCGAAACCTCTGGAAATCTAAGGAACTCGCATGATTGGCAAGTACAACTACGGAACCGGTCGCCGCAAGAGCTCTGTGGCTCGCGTGTTCCTCAAAGCAGGCAAGGGCAACATCATCGTTAACGACAAGCCTGTTGATCAATATTTCTCCCGCGAGACTTCGCGCATGGTATTGCGTCAACCGCTGGAACTGACCAACAATTCCGAAAACTTCGACATCATGGTCAACGTGACCGGTGGTGGTGAGTCCGGGCAAGCTGGCGCTGTGCGTCACGGCATCACCCGCGCACTCATCGATTACGATGCTGCGCTGAAGAGCGCTCTGAGCAATGCCGGTTTTGTAACCCGTGACGCTCGTGAAGTCGAACGCAAGAAAGTCGGTTTTCACAAGGCACGTCGCCGCAAGCAATTCTCCAAGCGCTAAGATTCTTTGCGATGGACGACAAAAAAGCCGCGTATGCGGCTTTTTTCTTTAGACCAGCAACATTTCAAAATTACCGAGACATCAGGCGAGCACTCCGGAACACATGGATCGGCGATCACCCATCCGACGTGTTTCACCCATAGCCCTGCGGGCGCCCTGACGTCGGGACTCGGCATTTTTCCTACGATCCCCCGCCCTGCGCTCCGCCACCACGGGAACACTGTTCTGTTTAAGTACTTTCGTGATCAGGGCAACCACGATCAGATAAGCCAGTAAGCCCGCCACCAAATATATCGTTCCCACGCAATCGCCTCCAAGCGCATGATTAGCGCCCATGTCCAAAATGATTAATGTGACTGTCCCCAATGGTATACATAAACTCCTTGCATAACAATGCTGCACCCCCCAATTTACCCATATGGGCTATTGGGCTTGATCAGGTTTGCTGGTATTTTTGCGACACGTATTAACTCAATGAATTTGTTAATGAACTTCTTCTCGACAACCCGAACACTCTTCAAATACTTGTTGACACTGGCCGCATTGATATTGCCTGCTCATAGCCTTGCTGACGATAGCATTGCAGTATCTCTAGTTGCCGATGCTACGGGGGTGCCTGCCAATCCCTCACCCAGGGCACCGGTTGGAGCCATGCTACTGGCGCCGACAATCCAGTTCAAGAATGCCGCCGGTACTCCGGCTTACTACCAGGAAGCCTACGAATACCATTGCCATGCCGCACGCGATGGCAGCGCCAATTCCCAATTCGCACTCGGCTGGCTGTATACCAACGGTCGCGGAGTTGCAAAGGACGATGTCTTGGCGACATATCTCTATGCCATGGCTGCGACGCAAGGCCATGCGCGAGCACAGGAACAGATTGCCGGGCTGTCAGCCGCTACAGCACAACCGGCGTTACCTGCATGTCTGCTACCCGATCCGCCACCGCCGCCCGTCGTGAGCGCATCATCCAGCGATGCAGACATCCAGTACGGTCCCGTCGACTTCTATCCCAAGGATGGTCCCATTTTCAATCTGGTAAGCAAACTTGCACCCCGCTACCAGATCGATGCCGACCTTGCGATGGCTTTTATTGCGGTCGAGTCCGGCTTTAACGCCAAGGCCACCTCGCCCAGGAATGCGCAAGGACTGATGCAATTGATCCCGGAAACAGCCAAGCGCTTCCGCGTGAAAAACGCCTACAATCCGGAGGACAACATCAAGGGCGGGTTGGCTTACCTGCAATGGCTGATGGCTTTTTTTGAAGGCAACGTCGAACTGGTTGCCGCCGCCTACAACGCCGGGGAAAAAGCCGTTGAACGGTACAAGGGGGTGCCGCCATACCCGGAAACCCGCAACTACGTAAAAAAAATCTCTTCGCTTTACAAAAGACCGACGCACCCCTTCCGGGACGACCTTGTCAAAGCCTCTAACCTGATCAGGCCGTAGTCAGGCATTAACCAGCCCGACCCAAACCGCGCCCACACCTGCGGCAAAAAAAGTCAGCAGGTGTATCCATCCCCACCAGACATAACGCTTCTTGAGTTGATCCGGCGAAAGGTTGGATATGAGATACAGCTTCCCCGTTCTCGGTGCCCGCATCACATGCACGCCGGGGCGTGCTCGTAACTCGCGGTGTTGCTTTTCAACTTCACGGGCAGCTGCCCTGCGTGCCAGTTCCCACTCCCGCATATCGACCTGACCGTCCTGATCCAGATCGAACCTTTTCAACAATGTCGCCAGATCCTTTTTCCACTCAGCCAGCAAGGCTGCAATATCGTCGTTGGCATTTAGCGGTGTATGCGCGCCTCCCAGCGTACTGAATTCGCCCAGCACATAAATTCTATCGCTGGCAAATAGCTGTTCTTCGACATTTTTGTAATCCCCATCAAAAGAAGTATGTGTATGCGTGGTCAGCACCTCCGCATGGTCCGGGTCAATCAGGCACCGGCCGCTGCCATCGTCGATCGCAAAAACCGTTTCACTAACCCCGCGCGCAATCTCGGCCCACTCGCCTTCAGAATTTTTTCGATACGTCACGTAACGGTACCAGACACAAGGCAGTCCGTTGCGCCTGCCTTGGGCCAGAAATTCCGCCTCATTGACAGCCTTGCCATAGAGTTCCACATAACCCTGGGCGGCAGAAGCCACCCTGGAGGTCGGCGTATCGGCAATCGCACGATTACGTTTGAGATTAGCCGCCCAGGCAATAAAACTGACGCCGGAAATCAAACCCAGGCAGCCGATCCAGGCCTCCTGGGTATTAATGTGCAGGCCAATCAGCACCAGAACCAGATGCCCGCAGGAGGTGATGTAGTTGGCGTAAGCCGGGCTCAACGTTGGCAGGATGCCTCGTACATCCCGTTGTACCCAACTCATCCGGCCTACTGCCCAAACCGTTGCGCGACATCCACATCCGCAAGCTCCGCCGCTTCGAACCGCAGCAGATCGAACGCCTTGAAGTTGAACAGCCGCGCAATGATCAGGTCGGGAAACTGCTCAATGCGAACATTATTGACATTCACGCTTTCATTATAAAACTCGCGGCGATCGGCAATCGCATCTTCCAACCCGGTGATGCGTCCCTGTAGATGCAGAAACTGCTCGTTGGTCTTGAGTTCCGGGTACGACTCCACCAGCGCAAACAAGGTCCCCAGCCCGGACCGCAATGCAGCCTCAGCCGAACCCAACGCGGTCAGGTCCTGGGTTTCGCGCGCGCTCGCTACGCGACTTCTGGCATTGATGACTTTCTCCAGCGTCGCCTGCTCGTATTTCATGTACTGCCTGCAGGTGTCGATCAATTTTGGCAACTCATCGTGCCGCTGCTTAAGCAGCACGTCGATATTGGCCCAAGCCTTGGCGACATTGTTCTTGATGCCCACCAGCCCGTTGTAAACGGTCACCCCGTAAACCAGCACCACTGCCAGCACGCCCAACGCAAGCAATCCACCCATGATGTCACCCTCCCGTTTATTGTGGTTTCGAGTTTAAGGTTTTCTGGTAGGATTTCAACCTCATTTTCAAAAAGCATCACCCCGCAAAACACCCGAGCGCAGGCAAGACCCAGCGCAAATTCGGTAAGTGGAATGTTTTGCAACCTGACAGGATATAGAATAATGCTCGAATCGGCGTGGATGTGGGCAATACTGGGCTTAGTGCTGCTTGGGGCAGAAATGCTCACCGGCACCTTCTACATCCTGTGGTTCGGCATTGCCTCGCTAAGCGTGGCCTTGCTGCTATTCATCTGGCCGTCCACTCCGCTATCGCTCCAACTGCTCGCTTTCTCCGCGCTTTCACTCGCCTCACTGGCACTGTGGCGCATCAAATACGGCAAACCGGCACCAACCTCACACGTCGGGCAGTCCCGCGGGGATGCCATCGGCCAGATCGGCCAGGTCCGCGAAGCCGTTTCACCGCAACAACTCGGCCGCATCGTGTTCACCCTGCCAGTTATGGGTAGCCGTGACTGGGTGATTATCTCGGAAGACACCATCGCCGAAGGCAGCGGCGCCGAGATCGTCGGCATCGAAGGCAATTATCTGAAAGTGAGGGCTATAAAATGATCGAATTCATGTTGGTATTGCTGTTCCCGGTCGTCATCGGCGTCTGGCTGGGCGTGCGCATCGTCCCGCAGGGCGAAGAATGGGTGGTCGAAAGGCTGGGTCGGTTCCACTCCGTGCTCAACCCCGGCCTCAACATCATCATTCCCTTCATGGACCAGGTGCGCTACAAGGTCACCACCAAAGACATCATCCTCGACGTACCGGAACAAGAAGTCATCACCAAGGACAACGCCGTCATTCTTGCCAACGCCATCGCCTTCATCAAGGTCAGCAGCGTCGAACGCGCTGTCTACGGCATCGAAAACTTCAGGGAAGCCATGCGCAACATGGTGCAGACCAGCTTGCGCTCCATCATCGGCGGCATGGAACTCAACGAAGCCCTCTCCTCCCGCGACCGTATCAAGGCCGAACTCAAGACCGCCATCGCCGACGAAGCCATCGACTGGGGCCTCACGGTCAAATCGGTAGAAATCCAAGACATCAAACCCTCACCCAACATGCAAAAAGCGATGGAAATGCAAGCCTCGGCCGAGCGCGAGCGCGTCGCCCTCGTCACCCGATCGGAAGGCGAGAAGCAAGCCATCATCCTCAACGCCGAAGCCCGCCTCGAAGCCGCCCGCAAGGACGCCGAAGCGCAGGAAGTCGCCGCCAAAGCCAGCGCAGAATCCATGCGCATCATTGGTGAAGCGGTCAAGGACAGCAACAGCAGCGCCACCTTCCTGCTCGGTGACCGCTATATTCAGGCGCTACAGAAGCTATCGACTTCGGAGAATAGTAAGCTGGTGCTGTTGCCGGGAGATTTGATTGCGGCGGTTAAGAATCTGGTGGGGTCGAAGTAGTGCATGAATGTGATTTTTACGACCTCAAATTTTGCGAATTTTTAATTTATTGTCCCTGAATTTGCTTGCTATTTAGCAACAGCAGGGCAGTCCACCTTTCTAGAGGTCAGGCAAGCATGAGAAGAAGATGGGGAAGCCAAAAAGTAAGTGACGAGTCGCTATTGATTCGGCCCAATAAAATATGAACTTTTTAAGGTTTTCATGATCCGAGAATCATGGAAAAAGAAAACGCAAGAAAACAAACCCTGGAGCAACTTCATGAG
>WBZX01000058.1_pt1 | contig 100541 bp, 99 predicted proteins | sample 5204211 | NCBI WGS metagenome assembly WBZX01 (sample SAMN12344362, study PRJNA552823) | activated sludge metagenome | biome: Activated sludge suspended growth; feature: Nitrification reactor; material: Wastewater; isolation source: activated sludge from nitrification reactor of wastewater... | reverse complement strand
CATTTCAGAATCTAATGATTCTCATTAGGCTATATTCATGAAGATGCGGAGCCTATCAGGGGAATTGTTTTCACATCTCGAGTTCAAACACATAGATGCGCAAAATCTCCATGAGCGCTCTGAGTGAGTACTGAGCCCCTAACCATCAAGGAAATTAACATATGTGGACCAAGCCTGAAGTAACCGAAATGCGTTTTGGTTTTGAAGTCACGATGTACGTCTGCAATCGTTAATCGCCGACGCTGCAAAAGTAACGGGAGCCCAGGCTCCCGTTTATTTTTCGTATTACTTGATCAACCGCAGAAAACCCAGCAAACCGTAACCCAGCACCAGAAAACCGCTCACCCTACGCACCATCACATGCTGTAAAAACGCCTTTAGTCTGACCGCTGCCATGCCCATCGCCATCAGGGTCGGCAAGGTTCCCAGCCCGAATGCGAGCATCAGCAAGCCACCCTGTAGCGAGGAGCCCGTCGCTAACGCGGCAACCAGTACCGAATATACCAATCCGCATGGTAGCCAGCCCCATACCAGACCCAAGGTAAAGGCTTGCGGCACTGACCGCAGCGGAAGCAACTTTCTGGAAAGCGGCTGCACGCGCCGCCACAGCAGGCCCCCTGCTTTTTCCAGCACCAGCACGCCTTGCCAAACGCCAGCCAGATAAAGCCCGAGCGCCATCAGCATCAAGCTGGCCAGCGAATACAGCAGCTTTTCTATCGGAAACAGGTGACTGAGAAACAGGCTGGATGCGCCCAACGAACCCACTAGAGCACCACCAACGACATAACTGACAATACGCCCGGTGTTGTAAGCCAGCGAATATCCAAACGATGAGCGCTGCCCCGGAAGCGCAAGACTAACCGCTCCTACGATTCCGCCGCACATCCCTACACAGTGCCCACCGCCGAGCAATCCGACAATCAAAGCCGATATTAAGGTTAATTCCTGCATGTCGGCCGCGCGCAGGGGTGAGTTAGTAGCGTTTTAGAAAATTATTGAGCAACTCGTGCCCGAATTCTGTCAGGATAGACTCGGGATGAAATTGCACCCCCTCGATCGGCAACGTCTTGTGACGCACCCCCATGATCTCCTGATCTTCGGTCCACGCCGTGATCTCCAGACAATCCGGTATCGTTTCGCGCTCGATGACCAGCGAGTGATAACGGGTTGCGGTAAACGGATTAGGCAGACCTTCGAACACACCAATATTTTGGTGGAATACCGGCGAGGTTTTGCCGTGCATCAATTGCTTGGCATGGATGATATTACCGCCAAATGCCTGCCCGATGCTCTGGTGCCCAAGGCAGACGCCGAGAATAGGCACCTTGCCGGCAAATTTCTTGATCAGGGGCACAGAAATCCCGGCTTCATTGGGCGTGCATGGGCCAGGGGAAATCACGATATGACGCGGATCGAGTTTACCCACTTCTTCCACCGTAATTTCATCGTTGCGGTAGACGACCACCTCCTGCCCCAGTTCACCGAGATATTGCACCAGGTTGTAGGTGAAGGAGTCGTAATTGTCGAGCATCAGTAACATTTTCTTCTCCTAGCGGTGCATTTGCACGTCAAGGCCTTCAAGAGCCATTTCAGCGGCACGCAACACCGCTCGCGCCTTGTTCTGCGTTTCCATCCACTCGCTCTCGGGGATGGAATCGGCCACGATACCGGCGCCCGCCTGCACGTAAAGCGTGCCTTCCTTGATGACGGCGGTACGGATAGCGATGGCCACGTCCATGTCGCCATTAAAGCCAAGGTAGCCGACCGATCCGGCGTAGATGCCGCGCTTGCTGGGCTCCAACTCATCGATGATTTCCATCGCCCGCACTTTCGGGGCGCCGCTCACTGTCCCGGCAGGGAAAGTGGCTTTGAGCACGTCAATGGCATCCATACCTTCTTTGAGCTTGCCTTCGACGTTGGAAACAATGTGCATCACGTGCGAATAACGCTCGATCACCATATTATCGGTAACCTTGACTGTTCCAGTCTGCGCTACACGGCCCACATCGTTACGCCCGAGATCCATCAGTTGCACGTGCTCGGCACGCTCCTTGGGGTCGGCCAGCAATTCCACGGCCAGTTCGATGTCGTGTCCCGGTGTCTTGCCGCGCGGGCGTGTTCCTGCAATGGGGCGCGCCGTGACGGTATCACCTTCAAGCCGCACCAAAATCTCTGGTGATGAACCAACGATGTGATGATCGCCCATATCGTAATAAAACATGTATGGCGATGGGTTGAGGCTGCGGAGCGCCCGGTACAGCGACAGTGGCGACGCATAAAACGGTTGCGACATGCGCTGGCTCAAAACCACTTGCATGATGTCACCGTCAAAAATATATCGCTTGGCCTTTTCTACTGCAGCTTTGAAATTGGCCTCACCGAATTCCGATTGCGCCACCACAGGCTGCATGGCAGGTGATTCAGGCATCGCGACAGGCTGCCGCAAAGACTGCATCAATTCGCGCAAGCGTGCTTTAGCCTGCTGGCAGGCCTCAGGTTTTGTCGGGTCGGCGTAGACGATAAAGCTGAGTTTGCCCGAAAGGTTGTCCACCACAGCCAGTTCTTCAGTCAGCAGCAGCAATACGTCCGGGGTATTCAGCTCATCCGGTTTTTGGGTTTTTGCCAGCCGATGCTCAATATAGCGAACCGTGTCATAGCCAAAATATCCGGCCAAACCGCCGGTAAAACGCGGTAGCCCGGTGAGAGGAGCCACATTGAATCGCGCCTGATAGCTTTGGACGAAATCGAGCGGGTTAACGTCGGCAACCGATTCAATCGTCTCTTCACCGCACTTGACTTCGACATTGCGGCCACGGGCTACGATGCGCGTCGTCGCTGGCAAGCCGATAAAGGAGTAACGGCCAAACCGCTCCCCACCTTGTACCGACTCCAGTAAATAGGAAAACGGCTGGTTGGCAAGTTTCAGGTAAAGCGAAAGTGGCGTATCGAGATCGGAAAATGTTTCGGCTACCAGCGGGATGCGGTTGTAGCCTTGCGACGCAAGCGCGTCGAATTCCTGTTGAGTCATGTTTTGCAGCATAAAAACTCCAAATCCTTTAGCAGAGAACAGGGGCAGTTTTCATTCTGCCCGGGCAAGATGGTCAGCTCAGCACCACCATCGCCAGCACTCTCCGGGTAGATTGAAGGTTCTCATGCTTTGTATATCAACCTGGTTGCGGCCAGCAGGCTATCGACTACGGCATCAAGATCAAGATCGCGCACATCGCCACCCCGATTGTAGCCATAAGGCACGCAAAACACGTGGCATCCAGCCGCCCGCGCAGCCTGAGTGTCGTTGAGCGAGTCGCCGATCAACAACATCTCGCTAGGCGCCACACCGAAATGCTCGCAGGCGTGCATGAGCGGCATGGGGTCTGGTTTCATCCTGGGTAGAGAGTCGCCGCTCAGGATGATTTCGAAGTAATCGAACAGTTCGGTATCCTTGAGTAGCGGCACCGTGAAACGTTCGGCCTTGTTGGTAATGCAGGCCATGCGATAACCGGCTGCCTTGAGGACCTGCAAACCCTCCACCACATCGGGGAACGGCCGGCTATGCAGACTGACCACTTCGGCATAATGTTTCTCGTAAACCGGTTTGGCATTTGCCAACAGCTCAGCTTCCGGCTCCGCATCCATGCTGCGAGTCAGCACGCGCTTGATAAGCCGGGTGACACCATTGCCGATATAGGTTTTGAGCAAAGCATCTTCAATCGGTGGCATATGCAGTTCCGCCAACATGCGGTTGGCGGCTTCGGCCAAGTCGGGTGCGGTATGCAGCAACGTGCCGTCAAGATCGATAACAACTGCCTTGATCGGTAATGGGAAACTTTTCTGATCAGTCATGCAATCTCAATGGCTAGGTTTATCGTGTGCCGCTTCAGCCGGTTTCTCGACTGCATCAGCTCCTTGTGCGGCGGCATCTTTTTTGCCGGCATCGCCGGATGCTGCCGCTTCAGTCGGTTTTTCACCATCTTTCGCATCTTCCGGCTTATGTTCGCCATCGACCGCTGATTCATCCTTTTTCTCCGATGCGACGTTACTCATGCCCGGATCAAGTTTACCCTCCTTGATATCCTCATCGGCTATTTTCCAGCCATCCAGCAATGATGATGGCGACAATGCCTCGTTCTCCTTCATGCAGGCTTCAGGCTGTTTCTGCGCAACCCGACAGGCAAAGCCGACTGCCTCGGCATCGGCAATCTTCTGATCGGCCGCACCGGTAATCTTGTCACAACCTGCCAGCGCAAACGCACCGAGAAAGAAAACGGCCGCTCTCATCGCATCAAACCTTTGCCAGCTCGGCACGCAGCGCCGCAACAATCGTGTTGTAGCGGTTAGGATCGGTATCCTTGGGGGCGCCGAATAATGCTGAACCCGCCACGAAGGTGTCGGCCCCGGCACGGGCGATTTCAGCAATGTTGGCGGTGTTTACGCCGCCGTCGATTTCCAGCCAGATGTCGCGGCCGGTCTTTTCTGTGTACGCGTCGATTTTGGCACGAGCGAGCTTGAGTTTTTCCAGCGCTTGCGGGATAAACTTCTGGCCGCCGAAACCGGGGTTAACCGACATCAGCAGCACCATGTCGATCTTATCCATCACGTGATCCAGATAATCCAGCGGCGTGGCGGGATTGAATACCAGACCGGCCTTGCAGCCGTTGTCCTTGATCAGCGCCAAGGAGCGGTCGATATGCTCGGAGCCTTCCGGGTGAAAGGTAATAATGTTGGCACCAGCCTTGGCGAAATCGGGAATGATACGGTCGACCGGCTTAACCATGAGATGGACATCGATAATGGCATCGGTGAGCGGGCGAATTGCGCTACAAACTAGCGGCCCGATCGTCAGGTTAGGTACGTAATGGTTATCCATCACGTCGAAGTGAATAATATCGGCGCCGGAGGCGATCACATCGGTGATTTCCTGACCCAGCTTGGCAAAGTCGGCAGACAGGATACTCGGTGCGATACGGAATTGCTTGCTCATGATTTCAACCTATGTAAATTGCGGAAACGGACTATTTTAACCGCAATCGTTGCCGAAAAAACCCCCTAAACACCTGAAATTGTTGCTTAACCCTTCATGATGCAGGAAAATTACGCCATGCATCTGTTTGCCCTTGGTGTAAACCACACCACCGCCCCTCTTGCGATCCGTGAACACGTAGCTTTCCATCAGGAAAGTCTGGGCCAGGCCCTGCGCGAATTAACCGCACATAATGCAGTCAAGGAAGCCGCCATCCTCTCCACCTGCAACCGAACCGAGCTTTATTGCCACACCGATGAACCGGATGCTGCGCTGAACTGGCTGGCCGGCTATCACCAGCTCGACCCACATGCGATTCAGCCCTATACCTACAGCCTGCCGCAAGAAGCCGCCGTCAAGCATGCCTTCCGCGTCGCTTCCGGACTGGACTCGATGGTGCTAGGCGAGGCGCAGATTCTTGGTCAGATGAAACAGGCCGTCAAAATCGCCGAACATGCAGGTACGCTGGGTACGCTGCTGCACCAACTCTTCCAACGCACGTTCTCGGTTGCGAAGGAAGTGCGCACGACCACCGATATCGGCGCCAGTTCCGTTTCGATGGCAGCAGCCTCGGTCAAACTGGCACAACGCATCTTTGGTGACTTCAAGGGGTTGCGGGTGCTATTCATCGGCGCCGGGGAGATGATCGAACTGTGCGCCGAGCACTTTGCCGCGCAGCATCCGGCCAGCATCACCGTCGCCAACCGCACCCTGGAACGCGGTCGGCAACTTGCAGAAAGACTAGGTGGGCAAGCCATCGTACTGGCCGACCTGGCCGAGCATCTTGCCGAATTTGACATCGTCGTCACCTCGACTGCCAGCCAGCTACCTATCGTGGGGCTGGGGCTGGTAGAACGCGCCATCAAGGCACGCAAACATCGCCCCATGTTTATGGTCGACCTCGCCGTACCGCGTGATATCGAATCGGAGGTCGCAGAACTCGACGATATATTTTTATACACCGTGGACGACCTGGCCGAAGTAGTCAAGGAAGGTATCGGCAACCGCAAGCAAGCGGCCGAAGAAGCCGAGGCTATCATCGATGTGCGTGTCAACAACTTCATGCACTGGCTGGAAACCCGCGAAGCGGTACCTACCATCCGCGCCCTGCGCGACCATGCTGAAAGATTGCGCCGCCACGAAGTCGAAAAGGCGCAAAAAGCACTGGCTCACGGCGAAGACCTGCAACAAGTACTCGAAGCCATGAGTCAGGCGCTCACCAACAAGCTGCTGCACGGCCCCAGCCACGCGTTGCATAACGTCAGTGGCGAAGAGCGCGAACAACTTGAAGCAATACTGCGCCAGATGTTTCAGATTCGCGGCTAACGTAGCCTCTCAAATTCAGGCTTAACCTCGCGAGACATTTCCGTAACGGTCAGCGTGGTGGGCATCGCACCAGCCTTTGAGGCATTGAATTCGGGGACATAATAAACCATAATGCCACCATTCCGGTTCCGCCCGAGTTCGCCATGTCCGCCACCATCACCCTGAAGAATATTCCCGACGACATCTACGCCAGCCTGCGCCAAGCCGCCGATGCCCATCATCGCAGCTTGAACGGCGAGGCGATTGCCTGTTTGCAAAAAGTGCTGCTACCTAACGCCATCGACCCGGACGAGCGCCTGAACCGGGCGCGCGGCTTGCGTAGCGCCTTGCCCAATGGAGCTTTTCGGGCGGACGATATTGCCGAGGCCATACACCAAGACCAGGCATGATCGTCGTCGATACCAATGTCATCGCCGCGTTGTACCTGCCCAGCGACCACACACTGCGCGCCGAGAGCTTGTTGCGGCAAGACTCGTGCTGGATCGCACCTACGCTGTGGCGCAGCGAGTTGCGCAACGTACTGGCCTTGTATTTACGCAAGCAACTTTTGACCTTTGACCAAGCCTACAGCATCCAGATCGAAGCAGAATCTTTGCTGGCCGGACGCGAATACGACGTGGATAGCCTGGAAATTCTGCGCTTGGCGCAGGCCAGTGGCTGCTCGGCGTACGATTGCGAATTTGCCGCACTTGCCCGCCGCATGGCGGTTAAACTGATTACTTCGGACAAGCAGCTACTGACCGCTTTCCCAGACAACACCATCGCCCTCAATAGCATCACGACATCATGAAACCCTCTTTAGAGAAAAAGCTCGCCACTCTGAGTGAGCGTCTGGAAGAACTCAATCGCCTGCTGTCCAGCCAGGATGCAACAGCAGACATGGACAACTACCGCAGGATTTCGCGCGAGCACGCCGACATCACACCGGTGGTCGAACACTATCGCGCCTATCTAAAAACACAATCCGACATTGCCGACGCACAGGAGATGCTGGCCGACCCGGACATGAAAGCATTCGCCGAGGAAGAAATCGCCGCAGGCCGTGCCAAACTGGAAGCTGCCGATATTGAGCTGCAAAAGTTGCTGCTGCCCAAGGATCCAAACGACGAGCGCGGCATCTTTCTGGAAATCCGGGCTGGCACCGGCGGCGACGAGTCAGCACTGTTTGCAGGCGACCTGTTCCGCATGTACAGCCGCTATGCCGAACGCCAGCGATGGAAAGTAGAAATCGTTTCTGCCAACGAATCGGAGCTCGGAGGCTATCGTGAAATCATTGCCCGTATTGATGGCTTCGGGGCATATTCAAAACTTAAATTTGAATCCGGCGGCCACCGCGTGCAGCGCGTTCCGGAAACCGAAACCCAGGGACGCATCCACACTTCGGCCTGTACCGTTGCCGTGATGCCGGAGGTGGACGAAGTTGCAGATGTTGAACTCAATCCGGCCGATCTGCGTATCGACACCTACCGCGCCAGCGGCGCTGGCGGGCAGCATATCAACAAGACCGACTCTGCCGTGCGTATTACGCACCTGCCGACGGGTATTGTGGCTGAATGTCAGGATGGCCGTTCTCAGCATTCCAACAAGGCGTCGGCCATGCGCGTGCTAGCGGCGCGCATCAAGGACGTTCAGGTCCGCGAACAGCAGGCAAAAGAAGCGGCCACCCGCAAGAGCCTGATTGGTAGCGGTGACCGTTCGGAGCGGATTAGAACCTATAATTTCCCACAGGGCCGGGTGACCGACCATCGCATCAACCTGACCTTGTACAAGATCGATTTCATCATGGATGGCGACCTGGACGAGTTGATCAATGTACTGATGAGCGAGCATCAGGCCGAACAGTTGGCGGCCTTGGGCGAAGAAGGTTAAAGCTGTCGTATCTAAACCATGCCGACTTCCACACTGCTGATCTTGAATTTGAAATCCTGCGGGTCACGCCCATCCAGGCACGTTTCACCAAACTCGGCATAAGGATACATCAGGTAAGGCAGCGGTTGGCTGGCTTTGGGTGTCAGTTCAAAATCGCGTGCGTGGTTGAAGCCGACCCAGTTCATTTCCCAATAGCCGAACAGCCGCTGGCGTAATTCGACGATCTGCGGATCGGTCAGCGGTAATTTGGCTTCCAGCACGGCCTTGCGTACATCGGCCGGATCCACCGCCACCCAGCCGTGTCGCGGCGAAAAATATTCGGCGCGACAGTGCTGGGCCTTGGAGATATCACCCGATTTTCCCAGACATTTAAGCTGTTCGGATTCGGTCACGCGTACCCCGTACATCTCGCGCGCCGGCAACCCGGCGGCGCGTGCCAGCCCGACGAACAACGAATTGATATCCGCACACTTGCCGCCCAGATTGCCGGTTTCGAGCATGGTCTGGATATTGCCCATGCCGCACCCGCGTACGGCGGGTTCACGGAAAGTGTTATCGATAATCCACTCGTAGATAGCCCGGGCCTTGTCATCCGGCGCTTCTATGCCGTTGACGATCCGGCTTGCCGTTTCCGCCACGATACCGTTCAGCGGCATGTGCGCGGTCGGTTGCAGATAGAGTTCGGCCTCACTCATATCGCGCAAACTTCGGCCGGCCGGTGGCAAATGGCGGTGTTGCGTTGCGACTTGAGTGATCACGGTGATGTTGCGACCGGTGTCGTTCGCACCCCACTCGGCAACAAACATGGGCGCCCCGTAGGTTTGATCCCAAATGATCGAGGCGCTGCCTGGCCCGCCTTGCCAACGGGTGGACAGCACGCGCTGATAATCGCCCGCATTGTCAGGCAACGGCAGCCAAACCCGGCCGGGGCCTTTTTGCGCAGTGAGATCCACTTCGTAGGTCAGTACGAAGGTGCGCCAGCCGGAGCCGGGGTTTTCCAGCGCAGCCAGCACGCGCGAGGAAGCCATTAGTAGTGGAGTCGTTGCGGCCAGGCGCAAAAAGGTACGTCGTTTCATCACAAACCCTGAAATACAAAACTAGTTCACAAACACCCGGGCAGCGCCTGTTGCCATCGTACCGATGACGGCTGCATCGGCAAAACCGTCGGCGCGGAAAGCCGCCAGCACTTGTTCCGCACATTCCGGCGCACAACTCACCAGAAGACCGCCGCTGGTTTGCGGATCGCACAGCAACTTGCGTTGCCATTCCGCAATATCGGCACCCAGCACGACTTCGTGGCCGTAGCTCGTCCAATTACGATCGGCTGCGCCTGTCGCGTAGCCAGCCTGCGCTAATTCGATAGCTGTGCCTATCAGTGGAATGTGGTCAAAGCCAACAATTGCCGCAAGCTTCGAACTACGGCAGATTTCCAGCAGATGCCCGAGTAGCGCAAAGCCGGTGACATCCGTCATCGCGTGTACGCCATTCATCGTGCCCAGTATCGTGCCGGTGCGATTAAGCTGGGTCGTTACGGCGATCATTTGTCGGTAACCGGTTTCATCCAGCGCGCCCTTTTTCAACGCGGCGCTCAATACCCCCACGCCTAGCGGCTTGCCGAGGATCAGCACATCGCCCTCACGGGCCCGGTCATTCCGTTTCACCTGATCTGGATGTACCAGCCCCAGTGCCACCAGGCCATAAATCGGCTCCGGCGAATCAATCGAATGCCCGCCCGCTATCGGGATCCCCGCTACCCGGCACACGTCCGCACCGCCCGCCATGATTTGCTGGATTGTCTCCACTGGCAGTTTGTTGATCGGCATACCGACTACCGCCAGCGCCAATATCGGTTGCCCACCCATGGCGTATACGTCGGAAAGCGCATTGGTTGCCGCGATACGACCAAAATCATAGGCATCATCGACGATAGGCATGAAAAAATCCGTCGTGGCGATGATCGCCTGCGTATCGTTCAGGCGGTAAACCGCAGCATCGTCGCTGGAATCAAGCCCCACCAGCAGATCCGGGAACATGTCCGCCTGCGGCAATTTGGACAACAACTGCGACAGCACCCCCGGTGCGATTTTGCAGCCGCACCCACCGCCGTGCGAATATTGGGTGAGACGGATGTCACTCATGAAAAATCCTTTGTTTCCAGAATAGCGATCGCCGCAGCTTGCGTCGCAGCCTTGTCCAGCCGAGGCAAACGCAGCACGCCCGCTTTTTCCAATTGCGCAAAATTGCTATCCGATGACCGGTGATAAGCCGGATCGTAATGCTGAACCAGCAGTTCCCGCACCAAAACCTGCCACTCCCCCTGCTCTGCCATCCGGCACCAGCGCTCGATGATCTTGTGCCCGTGCAACTCCAACAGCAGCGTCAGTCGCTGCTTGAGCAGTTCCGGATTACGCAAAAAATGAGCATAGTCTTCAAACAACAATTCGATGCGCGCATCCTGCGGCGCGTCGATGGCAATGCACCTGGCTGCGCGCATCTGATTGAGCAGCGCAGTGGGAACATTCAGCACCCCCACTTTACGGCTTTCTGCTTCAACATACACCGGTCGCTGCGGATCGAACTGTCGCAGCGTTTGCCAGATACGGCTTTCGAAGGTTTTTTGCGATGGCTGCGGCTGGTCGGGCAGGTTGCCCAGCAACGAGCCTCTGTGCTCTGCCAATTGCTCCAGGTCGAGCACTTGCACACCCTGTTCGGTCAGCGCCTGCAACAAACGACTTTTCCCCGACCCCGTCGGGCCACAGACGACCCGCCATTGAAAACTGGATGGCATCATGTCCAACGCGTCGATGACATGACGCCGGTAGGATTTATATCCGCCGTCCAGCTTGCCCACGCGCCAGCCGATTTGCGACAGGATGTGCGCCAGCGCGCCGCTCCGCATGCCGCCCCGCCAGCAATACACCAGCGGGCGCCACTGTTTCGGCTTGTCGGCTAGCATCGTTTCGAGATGCTGCGCGATATTGCGCGCGATCAGTGCCGCGCCTTGCCGCTGCGCCTCGAATGGCGAAACCTGGGTATACAACGTGCCGATACGGGCGCGTTCCTCGTCATTCAGCACCGGCACGCTGATCGCACCGGGCAAATGGTCGTCGGCAAACTCGGCTGGCGAACGCACGTCGAGGATATCGTCGAATGCGCCGAAGGCTTCGACAATCGCGACGCTTTTGGGAGCAGACATCCGACGAAAAACGCTGAGTGTTAACGCACTTTAAAAGCTGCTGCGCGCCGCTTCCAAAGTCTTGTTGATTTCCGCATCGCCATGCGCCGCCGAAACAAACCCGGCTTCGAAAGCCGACGGCGCCAGATAAGCACCTGCATCCAGCATGGCGTGGAAAAAGCGGTTGAACGCTTCTTTATCCGACTGCATCACCTCGGCATAGCTGGTCGGTACCTTCTCGCTGAAATATACGCCGAACATCCCGCCCACGCTCTGGGCGCTGAAGGCAACGCCTTTTTCCTTGGCAATAGCTGCCAGACCTTCGACAAACTGTCTGGTTCTGGCGGCAAGACGGTCGTAGAAGCCCATGTCCTGCACCAGTTGCAGCGTGGTCAACCCAGCGGCTACGGCGACCGGATTGCCCGACAGCGTACCCGCCTGATACACCGCACCGACCGGTGCAAGGCAGGCCATGATATCGGCACGACCACCGAAAGCCCCCACAGGTAGACCGCCACCGATGACCTTGCCCAGCGTGGTGAGATCGGGCTTGATACCGTAAAGCGCTTGCGCACCGCCCAGGGCCACGCGAAAGCCGGTCATGACTTCGTCGAAAATCAGCACGGCACCGTGCTTGGTACATTGGTCGCGCAAGGCTTGCAGGAAACCGGGGGCTGGGGCGATCAGGTTCATGTTCCCAGCCACAGGCTCGACGATGACACAGGCGATCTCGCCGCCGATCTTGGCAAACAGTTCCTCGACACCGGCGATGTCGTTGTAAGACAGGGTCAACGTATGCGCGGCCACTTCCGGCGGCACCCCGGCCGAACTCGGCTGGCCAAAGGTGAGTGCGCCTGAACCCGCCTTGACCAACAGCGCATCGGCATGGCCGTGGTAGCAACCTTCAAATTTAACGATTTTGCTGCGACCGGTAAAACCTCGCGCCAGACGGATCGCACTCATGGTGGCCTCGGTACCAGAGCTGACCAACCGTACCTGCTCCATGCTGGGCACCAGCTTGATCAGCAACTCGGCCATTTCGAGTTCACGCGCAGTCGGCGCGCCGAAGGAGAGACTTTGCTCGGCTGCTTGCTTGACTGCGTTGACCACGGCGGGATGTGCGTGGCCGAGAATCATCGGACCCCAGGAGCCAACGTAATCGATGTATTGCTTGTCGTCCTCGTCCCATACGCAGGCGCCCTGCCCACGCTTGAAAAACACAGGCGTACCCCCCACCGAGCGGAAGGCGCGCACCGGCGAATTGACGCCACCGGGAATGAGTTTCTGGGATTGCTCGAACAACTGCTGGTTACGTGAGGTCATGGTCAGTTTCAATCAAAAAGTTCTGAAAATTTGTATGCTGCTTTGTGTACGTCGGGCATATCGAATACCGCGCTGATGACAGCGATCAAATCCGCACCCGCGGCAATAGTTTGTGACGCATTTTGCAGGGTGATGCCACCGATGGCAACGATGGGAATATGCAACAACGCAGCCGCTTGTGTCAGTAACGAGAGCGGTGCGTGCGGTGCGTGCGGTTTGGTGCCTGATGCAAACATGCTGCCGAAAGCGACATAATCGGCGCCTGCCTGCTGCGCATCGAGTGCAAGCTGCAAATCGCCATAGCAACTGACGCCAATCAAACGATCGGCGCCAAGCTTTTGCCGTGCTGCGGCAACATCGCCGTCGTCACGGCCCAGATGCACGCCATCGGCGCCTGCCTCAAGCGCCAATTCCACATCATCATTTACGATCAAAGGCGTCCGGTACTGACGACACAGGGCCGACAGCGCACTTGCCATTGGCAGATGCGGCGCCCCGGCGATTTTATTACGGTATTGAACAACCCGGGCACCACCCATAAGGCAAGCACTCACTTTCTCCAGCAGGTCTGCCAGGTCGTCAGTGTCTGGCGTAATGGCGTACAGGCCGCTAATCTTCCTTGGCTTCATCCTCGTCTCGCGCCCAGAACAGGCGATCAGGTATGTACTGCCCCATGCCGGGCCGGAATGCGCTTTTGAGCGTAGTCCAGGTATATTCCTGCGCTTCGGCCACCGCTTCTTCCATGCTCAGTCCGTGTGCCATGCAGGCGGCAATGGCCGATGTCAAAGTGCAACCGGAACCATGGTAACTACCAAGCAAGCGATCCCATTGCCAGGAACGGACGTTACCGCTTTGTGAATACAGCGTGTTGGTGACATCGTGCGTGCGCTCGTGCGTCCCGGTAATGAGGACATGCTCGCAACCGGCCGCCAGCAAACGGCGTGCGGTATCATCCAGCGGTGCGTTTTCTTCGCCGCCATCACTGTCATCCATAAAAGCCAGACGGCGCGCCTCGATACTATTCGGGGTAATCAACGTTGCTTGCGGCAGCAGCAGATCGATCATGGCTTCCTGCATTTCCTCAGTCGACAATTCGTCGCCACGACCGGAAGTCAGCACGGTATCCATGATGAGCGGGATATCGGGGTAATCGGCCAGAACTTCGGCAATGACGGCAATATTTTCCACGCTGCCCAGCATGCCGATCTTGAATACGGAAACCGTCATATCTTCAAGCACTGCACGCGCCTGCTCTTCCACCCATTCTGCGTCGAACACCATAATATTGTCCACGCCCAGTGTGTCTTGCACGGTAATAGCTGTCACGACCGAGGCAGGGTGGCAACCGATGCTGGACAGGGTCAGGATGTCGGCCTGCAGACCAGCACCGCTGGTCGGATCGGTACCTGCAAAGGTCAGGACGACGGGAGGAGTCTTGCTCATGATATTTTTCGGACGCGACAAATTTGTATTTTAGCCGAAAACCTCCCCCTTCCGCCTCTTGACAAGTGCGTTACAATAACGAGCATGTTTCGCCGCCTGTTTCTGGTTATCTCTCTTGCTTTGCTGCTCGGCCTTGGCCAGCAGGGTGCTGGCGTGCATGCAATTTCACACTTGGCAGATACTCAGCAAGACCAAAAATCCCACCATCTATCCTTTTGTGACCAATGCGCCGCTTATGCTGCGCTGGACAACCTCATCGATGCTGATGCTCGATACGCCTTACCCTCAAATCCCGCGCGCACCATTTTTATTGCAGGCACATCTCCGTGCCCTACCGACCACAAACGCTATTACGCAGCACGCGCACCGCCTTTCCTCGCCTGATCACAACAAAGCGCTCTGACTACCGCCCACAATGACGTGGCGGCTATATTCGTTTATCCGCGAGGAATATCATGTTTACACCGAAACTGACGGCCTGCGCCGTCGCATTGGCCTGCGCCTTTCCCGCGCTTGCTTACGCCAACGACAGCGACGAAATGGAAAAACTCCGTGCTGAAATTCAGCAAATGAAACAAATTTACGAAACCCGTATCCAGTCCCTGGAAGACCGGCTACAGAATGCGGGGCTTGCGGCAAGCCGAGCCGAAGAGAGTGCGCAACGCGCAGAGAACATCGCCAGCCAGGCGACAACCCGCCCCAATAGCTTCAATCCTGAAACCTCCATCATTCTGGACGGGAAATACGCCGAACGAGAAGATGCTGGCGAACGGCATCTAACTGGCTTTATGCCGGTAGCACACGAACATGACGGTGCCGAGCGCGGTTTTTCACTCAATCACACCGAGTTGGTAATGTCAGCCAATGTGGACAGCTGGTTACGCGGTCATGCCAATATCGCATTGCTTGATGAGAGCGTGGAAATCGAAGAGGCATATTTTGAAACACTGAGTCTAGGCCATGGCATTACTGTCAAGGGCGGCCGCTTCCGCTCCGGTATTGGTTATCAGAACCAACTACATCCTCACGCGTGGGACTTTGCCGATAACAGTCTGATGTATGACGCACTGTTTGGTGAGGCCCATATTCAGGATGGAGTACAGATGAAATGGGTAGCCCCGACCGACCTGCTGGTAGAAATCGGTGCTGAAGCCGGGCGCGGTGCGGAAATCAACAATTACACCAACAACGGTGCTGGAACCGTTGCACTTTTCGCACACATCGGTGGAGACATTGGTATTTCACATGCGTGGCGCGCCGGACTATCCTGGCTACGCGCCAAGACCGACGCAAGAGAGTTCGATGGCCACGATATCAATGAGGTCGAGGTCGCAGGTGACTTTAGCGGCAAATCACGTGTCTGGATTGCTGACTTTGTCTACCAATGGGCACCGGATGGCAACGCCACTCAAACCAGCTTGAAAATGCAGGGAGAGTATTTCCGACGCGTAGAAAATGGCCATCTGGTATGCGACGATCTTGACCCATCCGAGCCTAGCTTGTGCAGTGGGGGTGCACTTGATGGCGCATACAAGTCGCAGCAGTCCGGCTGGTACTTGCAAGGCGTCTACCAGTTCGCTAAACAATGGCGAATTGGTTTACGCCATGACCGGCTGAATCGGGGTGACGTCGACTGGAATGGCACAGACATCGGCGGCGCCATTGAGTCGCTCTCTGATTTTGATCCTAAGCGCACCACCGCGATGCTGGATTTCAATCCGAGCGAATTCAGCCGCTTCCGCTTGCAATATGCACGAGACAAGTCGATGGACGGTCTGGATGAAAACCAGTGGACACTTCAATACATCATGAGCCTGGGTGCGCACGGCGCACACGGATTCTAATGAGGAAAACAATCATGAACAGATTTTTTTCATTGCTGCTGGCAGCACTGCTGCTAACCCCATTTCAGTCAGCATTCGCCACATTGAATGTCTTTGCCTGCGAACCCGAATGGAGCGCGTTGCTTCAGGAAATAGGTGGTGACAAGATCTCGATTTATACCGCCACAAACGCCCTGCAGGATGTGCACCATGTACAGGCAAAACCCAGCCTTATTGCCAAAACACGCTCGGCCAATCTGGTTGTCTGCACCGGAATGGACCTGGAAATTGGCTGGCTGCCTATGGTTCTACGCCAAGCGGGCAACGACCGTGTCCAGCCCGGTAAGCCTGGATTTTTTGAAGCCGGCAGCTACGTTCGGCGACTAGAAATACCACAACGACTGGATCGCGCTGACGGTGACGTGCACGCTCAGGGCAATCCGCACATTCAGACCGATCCACGAAATATTGCCAAGGTTGGCGATGCCATGATGCAGCGTTTGGCTGAAATTGACCCCGTTAATGCAGATTACTACAAAGCGCGTCACCAGGATTTTACTCGCCGCTGGCTGCATGCGATCAGCCGCTGGGAAGCACAGGCCGCTCCGCTCAGGGGAAAATCCATCATCGTACAGCACAAGGCGTTCCCCTACCTGAGCAACTGGTTGGGTCTCAGTGAAATCGCCACACTGGAACCAAAGCCTGGCATAGAGCCAACCAGCACACATCTAGCAACGGTATTAGCGCAGATTCAGCGACAACCAGCAACAATGGTTGTCCGCCCAGCTTACAGCGATGAACGCGCCTCTACCTGGCTGGCGGAACGCGCAAAGATTCCGGCCGTCTCGCTGCCATTCACCGTTGGCGGCAGCGACCGGGCCAAGGATCTGTTCGGCCTGTTTGACGATACCGTGCAACGCTTGCTGGATGCCGCTCGATAGAAACAGCATCATCCTCGGAGAAAGGATGATGCCATCCGCCAACCAGCCAGCATCAGTACCTATAATCTCGGGAACAAATCATGACACTGGACACATTTAGCCCAGACATCCTCGTTCCGGCATTTCTGGCCGGATTGCTGGTCCTTGCGACGCATGTCCCTCTCGGTCAGCAAGTATTAAGGCGAGGTATTGTCTTCATCGATCTGGCCGTGGCACAAATTGCAGCACTGGGCGTAATCGCGGCAGATTTAATGGGGCTGAAGCCACAGGGCTGGGCGGTTCAGGCCGCAGCCCTGACAGCCGCACTGGCAGGCGCTTCGCTACTGACCTGGATCGAAAATCACTGGCCAGAGGTTCAGGAAGCGCTCATCGGTGCGGTTTTTGTGCTGGCAGCGAGCGCTACAATTCTGTTGCTGTCGAGTCATCCGCATGGCGGTGAACATCTAAAGGATCTACTCTCCGGCCAGATCCTTTGGGTGACACCGACACAGCTTATTCCTGCTGCAACAGTCACAGCCGCTGTGCTGGTCATCTGGTTTGGCTGTAAACAACGACTTGAACATTTCGGTTTCTACGCCTTGTTTGCCGTCGCCGTCACGGCTTCGGTGCAACTGGTCGGCATTTATCTCGTGTTCTCCAGCCTGATTCTTCCGGCATTGGCGGTGCGAAATCGCCCGCCGAACCAGCAACTGGCAACCGGCTATATCATTGGTTTGCTCGCTTATGCTGTCGGTCTTTCATTGTCGGCATATTTTGACCTGCCTTCCGGAGCAGTGGTCGTCTGGAGTCTCGCTGCGTTAGGGATTCTCGCCAACGCATGCCCGCATAAGTTATGATTGGAAATTCAATTAACGGAGCGTATTACAATGGCAAGAATGATCAAGTGCATCAAACTCGGACGTGACGCTGAAGGCATGGATTTTGCTCCCTATCCCGGCGAACTCGGCAAGCGCATATTCGAGAGCGTTTCAAAAGAAGCATGGGAAGGTTGGAAAAAGCACCAGACCATGCTGATCAACGAGCACCGCCTCAGCCTATCGGACCCCCAGGCACGCAAGTACCTGGCCGAGCAGACCGAAGCTTACTTTTTTGGAGATGGCGCCGAAAAACCTTCCGGATTTGTTCCGAAGTAACATTAATGCAACATGGCTGTCACATTAAGCTGGTATTCTGAAATGCTCGCCACCGGATGACCGCCATCAAATTGAACCCTGCTGATACTTACCTGAACCGTGAATTGGGTGTACTCGCCTTTAACCGGCGGGTTCTTGCCCAGTCCGAGGACGAACGAAACCCCCTGCTGGAGCGGTTGAAGTTTCTGTGCATTGTCAGCAGTAACATGGATGAGTTCTTTGAGGTTCGGGTCGCAGGGCTCAAGGAGCAAATCCAGTTCAACACCGACTTTACAGCGTCGGACGGCATCCCGCCACGCCAGGTGTTTGCACAGGTCTGTTCTATCGCTCACGAACTTGTTGCTCGCCAGTATCAGATTTTTAACGAAATTCTGATTCCCAGACTCAAGGCCGAGGGTATTGTGTTTTTTCGTCGCACGCATTGGGACGAGGCACAGCAAGAGTGGATACGCAATTATTTCTTTAACGAACTAATGCCCGTGCTAACGCCGATCGGCTTGGATCCGGCGCACCCATTTCCGCGCGTACTTAACAAAAGCCTGAATTTTACCGTCGAACTGGAAGGCAAGGATGCCTTTGGCCGCAATTCCGGCGTAGCCATTGTGCAGGCGCCACGCGCCTTGCCGCGCGTGATCCGCATGCCATCCGAGATTGCCGGCTGCGAATACGGTTTTGTTTTCCTTTCATCCATTTTGCACGCACACGTCGGCGAGTTGTTCTCCGGCATGACCGTCAAGGGCTGCTACCAGTTTCGAGTGACCCGCAACAGCGACTTGTTCGTCGATGAAGAAGAAGTCAAAGACCTGCGCGAAGCGCTACAAGGCGAACTAACCCACCGCCAGTTCGGCGATGAAGTCCGACTGGAGATTGCCGACAACTGCCCGCCGGAAATGTCTTCCTTTTTGCTGGGCCAGTTCGATCTGAGCCAGGATGACCTCTATCAGGTGCATGGTCCGGTCAATCTGGTGCGGTTGATGCAGATTCCAGACTGGGTAGACCGGCCGGATCTGAAGTTTCCGCGTTACTCACCCAGCCTGCCCAAGGAGATCAGCAAAGAACCGGATATTTTCAGTGCGATCCGCAAGAGCGACATCCTCATGCACTTGCCTTTTCAGTCGTTCAACCCAGTGGTGGATTTCATCACACAGGCTTCTTTAGACCCCAGCGTACTGGCGATCAAGCAAACGGTTTATCGCACCAGTTCCGATTCCACCTTGATGCAGGCGCTAATTGCAGCTGCCCGTAGCGGCAAGGAAGTCACCGTGGTCGTCGAACTGATGGCACGCTTTGATGAAGAAGCCAATATCAACTGGGCGGCCAAACTTGAAGAAGTGGGCGCTCACGTTGTATATGGCGTGGTGGGGCATAAGACCCACGCAAAAATGGCTATGGTAGTTCGGCGCGAGGAAGGCAAGCTCTGCCGCTACGTGCATCTGTCTACGGGCAATTATCACCAGCGCACCGCTCGTTTCTATACCGACTTTGGCTTGCTGACCTGCCACAAGGAGATCTGCGAGGACGTCAACGACATCTTTGCCCAGTTGACCGGCCTGGGCAAGGCAACCAATCTTCATCATCTCTGGCAATCGCCTTTCTCATTGCACCAGCGGCTGGTCAAAGCCATTGAGAACGAAACGGCCATGGCCCGTGCAGGCAAGAAAACACGCATCATCGCCAAAATGAATGCCCTGCTTGATCCGGAAATTATCCGTGTGCTTTATGCGGCGTCTCAGGCGGGCGTAAAGATCGACCTTATCGTGCGCGGCGTATGCGCACTGCGCCCGGGGGTTCCCGGCCTGTCCGAAAACATCCAGGTTCGCTCCATCGTCGGCCGGTTTCTGGAGCATTCACGCATTTTCTACTTTTATAATGACGGCGCGCAGAATCTCTATCTGGCCAGTGCAGACTGGATGTATCGCAATTTTTTCCGTCGTATCGAATGCTGTTTTCCTGTGCTGGACGCAAGAATCAAGCGCCGTGTCTACCGGGAGGGGTTGGAGCCTTACCTCAAGGACAACACCCAATCGTGGGAGATGCAACCGGACGGTAGTTACAGGCAGAGAAAGCCGGGGCGTGCGCAGGCGTACAGCGCTCAGTCCTACTTGCTCGCTGAATTCAGTCAGGAACTGGCACGCGAGCAATAATGCTACGAGGGCGGCTTGGGCACCCTAGCTGTTGACAGCCAGAGTCACGTTGATATCTTTCCAATAGGCGGCTTCGGCCAGCAATTCTGCCTCTGTGAGCGGATTTTCTGCCAGCCAGCCCGATTCGATCCACAAGGCAAAATATCCGGGGCGCTCTAGCGACAGCCTCAGCTTCGGCAATTCGACATCCATCCGGTTGCGATGAAACAACACTGCCAGCCTTAAAGTCATTACCAACGCTAGGCGATCATCGCCCACAGGTGGTAGGTTAAGTTTGGTCAACGCCCGGCGCTGAGCTCGCAGCAACAACCCCAGCATCTGTTGATCCATGCGCGAAAAACCCGGCATGTCGGCATTTTCGATAATATAAGCCGAGTGTTTGTGGTAGCCGGAGTGGGCAATTGAAACGCCAATCTCATGCAAACGCGCAGCCCAACTCAGATATTGACGAGCTACTGCAGATTCCATATACAAGACTCCCGCAATTTGCTCGAAAAGATTCAGCGTCAATAACTTCACGCGCTCAGTCTGCCGAGAGTCTACATGATAACGCCGCTTGAACTGACGCACAGTCGCTTCGCGCGTATCGTGATGCTGCATGCGTCCGAGTAATTCGTACAACACGCCTTCACGCAAGGCACCATTGGCGACCGTCATGCGCTCGATATCGAGTTCGGCGAATGCCGCCGCCATAATGGCAAATCCACCCGCAATCACCAATGAACGCTCTGCGGATAAGCCGGGAAGCTCAAGCTTCCGGATTTCCCTGGCTTTTAGCAACAAACTTTTCAGCCCGGCCAACCCAGCCCGTGTAATGCTGCCATCAGAAAGGCCGTTCAGGCGCAGGATCTCGCCCAGCGCACGAGCCGAGCCTGAAGAACCGATAGCCTCCTGCCAGTGGCTTGAGGAAAATTCACGGCGTATCCCCTGAATTTCAGACCGTGCAGCGATTTCTGCACGGCGCATATTGCCTTCAGACAACTTGCCGTCGCCAAAATAGCGCAGACTGTAACTCACACAGCCCATGTACAGACTTTCCATCTCTTGTGGCTCGAAGCCTTGCCCAACGATGAACTCGGTAGAGCCCCCGCCGATATCGATCACCAGACGTTTGTCAGCAGACGGCGGCAAGCTGTGAGAGACGCCTACAAAAATCATTCGAGCTTCTTCTCGCCCGGCAATGATTTCAATGGGAAACCCTAGCGCCTCCTGCGCACGGTCCAGCAGCTGCGGGGCGTTCTTGGCAACCCGAAAGGTGTTGGTGGCAACCGCCCGGACGGCATGCTGATCAAGCCCCCGCAGGCGCTCCCCAAACCGGCGCAGACATTCGATGGCACGCTCAACGGCTTCCGGAGCCAGCATCTTGTCTGGCCCCAGTCCAGCGCCCAGTCGCACCATATCCCGCAGAGAGTCATGCATAAACAATTGCTCACCCTCGACCCGGGCCAATTGCAAGCGAAAGCTGTTGGAGCCGAGATCAACTGCGGCAATTTCAGATAATACGGGGCTGGTAACAGTTGTTCTCAAATGGTATTCATGGGACACGCTATTGCAGCGTTTCTTTTTCCATCTCCTGCATTGAGGTATGCCGCACATCCTTACCCTTGACCATATATACCACGTATTCGGCAATGTTTTTGGCATGGTCGCCCATGCGCTCAACGGCCTTGGCAATAAACATGATTTCCAGCGTCATGGAAATGGTGCGTGGATCCTCCAGCATGAATGTGAGGAGTTGGCGCATGACAGCACGAAAATCGTCGTCCACCTGCATGTCCTGACGCGCAACTTCAACTGTCCGACTGATATCCAGACGAGCAAACGCATCCAGAGAAATACGCAGCATTTCTCGCACTTGCAGCGTCATCGTCTTGATTTCGTTAAATCGCGGCGTGTAGAGACGGTCCGATTCATGGATCTTGTGCGCCACGCGCGCGATTTTGGTCGCCTCGTCACCGATACGCTCAAGATCGGTAATCGTCTTAACCATCATCATGATCATACGCAAATCACCCGCAGTTGGCTGACGACGTGCAATGATGGTGGTACAGGCTTCATCAATGGCAACCTCCAGCGCATTAACCGCATGGTCACGCTCAACCACCTCGCTGGCGAGGTTAATATTAGCCTCACTCAACGCTTCCACCGCATTGGCAATCTGCTCCTCAACCAGCCCGCCCATCTGCATGACCTTGGATCGGACCGCCTCAAGTTCGGCATCGTACTGCTTATAGGTATGTTCAGATTGCATAGGGGAAATCCTCGCCAGTATTCAAAGCAGCCAGTCTATTACACCAATATGACACTCATGTTACCGCGTCATCGTCTTGACGCCATCCTGCATCGCCAACAGCAACACATCCGCAGGGCGTGCCGCAAACAAGCCATTGGTGACTACACCGACAATCTGGTTGATCCTGTTTTCCATCTCGACCGGATTAGTAATGGTCAGGCCGTGCACATCCAGAATCAAGTTGCCATTGTCGGTAATAAAGTCGCGCAGTTGCGGCTGACCACCCAGTTTGACCAGCTCGCGCGCCACTTGGCTACGCGCCATCGGCAGCACTTCGACCGGCAATGGAAACTTGCCCAGCACGGGTACCAGTTTGCTGCCATCGCAAATGCAGATGAAGCGCCTGGCCACGGCCGCCACGATTTTTTCGCGAGTCAGCGCGCCGCCGCCACCCTTGAGCATATGCATGTGTTCGGTGATTTCATCCGCGCCATCGACGTAGATATCCATGTTATCCACGTTATTCAAGTCGAACACCTCGATCCCGTGGCTGCGCAACCGCTGCGCAGTTGCTTCTGAACTCGCCACAGCGCCTTCAATCTTGTGCTTGACCTTGGCCAGCTCATCGATGAAGTAGTTGGCGGTAGAACCCGTTCCCACCCCGATGATGCCTTCCTTGACATATTCAACGGCCTTTCTGGCGACGGCTTGCTTGAGTTCGTCTTGTGTTGCCATGCTTTACCCCTGTTCTTTCTTTATAATTGCCCGAAATTTGAATGATACACGGGCAACAAGCCGATGAAAAACGATTATCTGGAAAAAATCCTCACTGCCCGTGTTTACGATGTTGCGGTAGAAACCCCGCTGGAGGCCGCAACCAATCTTTCCCGCCGAATCGGCAACCCTGTCCTGCTCAAACGCGAAGACATGCAGCCTGTGTTTTCGTTCAAGATTCGTGGCGCTTACAACAAGATGGCGCACCTCACACCTGCGCAGAGAAAACGTGGCGTTATCTGCGCGTCGGCAGGAAACCATGCGCAAGGTGTAGCGCTTTCTGCACAAAAGCTGGGCTGCCGGGCAGTCATCGTAATGCCGACTACCACGCCGCAGATCAAGATCGAAGCCGTCTCCAGCCGTGGTGCCGAAGTCGTACTCGCGGGCGACTCCTATGACGAAGCCAGCGCACACGCCAGAATGCTGAAAAAGCGTGATGAACTCACTTACGTGCATCCTTTTGACGACCCCTATGTCATCGCCGGGCAGGGCACGATCGGTATGGAAATCCTGCGCCAGCACCCTGATGACATCCACGCCATTTTCTGTTGCGTGGGCGGTGGCGGCCTCATTGCTGGCGTTGCTGCGTATGTAAAACGCCTGCGCCCGGAAATCAGGATCATCGGTGTAGAAACACTGGATGCCGACGCCATGACCAAGTCGTTAAACGCTGGCAAACGCGTCAAGCTTGACCAGGTGGGCTTGTTCGCTGATGGCGCCGCCGTCAAATTTGTGGGCGAAGAAACTTTCCGCCTGTGTCAGGAATACGTCGACGAAATGGTACTGGTCGATACCGATGCGGTCTGCGCAGCGATCAAGGATGTATTCGAGGATACGCGATCCATCCTGGAGCCGGCGGGCGCACTTGCCATCGCGGGCGCCAAGGAATACGCCAAACACCACAAACTCAAGGGCAAAACGCTCGTCGCTGTCACCAGCGGCGCTAACATGAATTTCGACCGCCTGCGTTTCGTTGCCGAACGTGCCGAACTCGGTGAACAACGTGAAGCCGTGCTTGCCGTGACAATCCCCGAGACTCCCGGCAGTTTCAAGAAATTCTGCACATTGCTGGGCACAAAGAACATCACTGAATTCAACTACCGCTATTCTGACGCCAGCGAAGCCCATGTCTTCGTTGGCGTGCAGACCGCCAAACGTGTCGATTCACTCAAGCTGGTGGAAAACCTGCGCAAGCACAAACTCGCCACGCTGGACCTCACCGACGACGAAATGGCCAAACTACACATTCGCCACATGGTCGGCGGCCGCGCACCACAGGTGCAGGATGAACTACTCTATCGCTTTGAATTTCCTGAACGTCCGGGAGCCTTGATGCGCTTCCTGGAGAGTATGAGCGCAGGCTGGAATATCAGCCTGTTCCATTACCGCAATCATGGCGCCGATTACGGCCGCGTACTGGTCGGAATGCAGGTCCCGGCAGGGGAAAAGCAGAAATTCCAGGAGTTTCTGGGAAATCTTGGATATGCCTACTGGAATGAGAGCGAAAACCCGGCTTACAAATTATTTCTTGGGTAACCTTTCAGCCTGCCGCATGGATTATCCGGGTTAAATACACACCCAATAGCCCGAATGGGTCATTGGTGAAGTGCATTTACTACCGGATAATCACCCCATCCAAATCAAATTAATTGGGGAAATATCGTGAAAAAGTTTCTAATTACAGCTTTTCTATTCTCCGTTTCAAACATTGCTAGCGCTAACTCGATCGTTAATGGCTCGTTCGAAGACACGACACAAAACAGCGGTACCTGGAGCGTATACAGCTCTATTAATGGCTGGACCACGGTAAGTGGTGCTGGCATCGAAATTCGAAACAATGTGATTGGTACCGCCCAGGATGGCAACAATTTTGTTGAGTTGGATTCGCACAATAACAGTGCGATGGCACAGACTATCGCAACAAGTGCCAACTCGTTCTACGATCTTTCCTTTTACTACTCACCGCGCATCAGCCAGCCTGATTCAACCAATGGCATTTCTGTCTTCTGGAATGATGTGCTGATTGGAGACATTACAGCCCAAGGTTCGAGTCTTAATGTATGGACACTTTACAGCTTTACCGTCAAAGGAACAGGTTCAGATGTTCTGAAGTTTGCAGCAACGGGCTTAAACGACTCGCTTGGCGGCAATCTTGACAACGTGAGCCTGACCCCAAGCCCAGTCCCACTGCCTGCTGCAGCATGGCTTTTTGGATCCGCCTTGATCGGATTTATATCGCTCTCGAATCGTCGCAAGATTTAATTCTTGTTTTAAAACCCGCTGCGGCGGGTTTTTTGTTGTCCTTTTACTTGCTGTATTGCCACTATTTCTCATTAACATGCCTGCCCAGTCACCCAATCCAGCATCCCCGTAACAGCTTCTCCACTCGCTCCATCCAGTGCGGCCACCCCGCCTTGAACGTCCGCACTCGCCGCCACCTGTTCCGTATTGAACTGCATAGTTTGCACAACCGCATTTTGCCCAACCCCCTTGGTCAGAGTCGCGCGCAACTGCACGACCCCGCGACTACTGGTAGGTGTATCGAAAATCTGGTCGAAAGCTTCGATGCTCACCTGCAACGCGCATTTCGCGACCCCGGTTGTCCGTAAGTGCTGCTCCATACGGCGCTGCAATAGCCTGTCCGGAGGCGCTGCCCAACGACTTTCGGTGTAGGCAAAAACCTGTGCTGGATTCTTGTAGCTTAGTCGATAACGGATATCACGACCTTCCAGCCCCGGGGCTGGGCGGACATACCCCAAGCGTACATTAGGCAATAACGTTGCCACAGGATTGGCGGTCACGCCAAAATCGTAGAGCGCGGATTGTGGGTCCGCCTTGGGCAAGCTTCCGCACCCGACGAGTACGAGTACGGCTATTGGAAGAATCTGCTTTTTCATGGCTGGAATCCTTTTTCACCAGGGCCAGGCGCGGGTTGGGGTTTACCAAAAATGAGGCTGTTCGGGTGCTGCTCCAGCGTATCGACAAGACGATTGAACGTCCGGGCATCCTGTTGCAGTTGGCGAGTCAGTTCATGCACCCTTGGCAGCGTTTCGTCATTAAGCGTATCTCCCAGCTCAATGCTTGCTTGTTCGACATGACGGCCGATCCGCTCGAACTCCAGCAAGGAATGCTGCAATTGTACGACGGTGGGGCGAGCAGTATCAGAGGTTTCTTTCAGGCTGGCAGAAACCTGGCGCACCGATTCCAGCGTCCTGGATAGTTCTTGTGGCCGGATCTCGTCCAGCAGCCGCCCGGCCTTGTCGGTCGCGTTACGTGAAGACTTGAGCAAGGCTTCCAGTTCACCGCTGGACTTTTCCATATTGGTCAGCAGCCCGTTGATCTTGCCGACGTTTTTATCGTCCAGCACCCGGTTGAGCGTCTGGATCAACCGGGCGGCATCGTCCTCCAAGGCTTCCGTCTTGCTCATGATCTCCATGCCCGAGTTCATCATCTGGCTAATATTCGATTCTCGCAACGGAATGCGGGCGTTACCCAGCGGGGCAAGATTCTTGCCGGTATCGTCGAGTTCGACGTAGGAAAGCCCTGTCAAACCCTGCGATGCCAGCTGACCAAATGACCCACGCGTCAGCTTCATGGTGCTATCAACAGAAATCGAAATAAGGATAACTTTCGGGTTTTCCGGATCGATGCTGATGGTGTTGACGCGACCCGCATTGACACCACGATAACGTACTGCAGCCTGCGGATTCAGCCCCGCAACAGGATATTCCGAAAAAACCACATACTCATTTTCTTCGGTATGCGAACCGCCCAGCCACCAGAAACCGGCGATCAGGCCACCACAAAGCAGTATTGCAAACAGTCCGGCAATAAAAGCATACGCTCGGTTTTCCATTAGCGAGTCTCCAGGTTTTTTAGGCGGTGCTTGACGCCTTCGAAAAAGTTTTGCACAAAAGGATGATCGACGGCACTCAATTCGGCAGGCGTGCAACACGCCACGATGCGCTGGTCAGCCAGAACGGCTACCCGATCGGTGAGCGATGCCAGAGTATCCAGATCGTGGGTGACAAAAATGACAGTGAGCCCTAACTGATGTCGCAAGTTTTTGATCAACTGGACGAATTTTTCGCTGCGGTCGGGGTCCAGCCCGGCGGTCGGCTCATCCAGCACCAGCAGTTCCGGTTCCAGCGCCAGCGCACGCGCCAACCCCACCCGCTTGATCATCCCCCCCGAGAGCTGTGCCGGCAGCAGCCAGGCATGCTTGGGTTCCAGTTCTACCAGCGCCAGCTTGTGCATCACTAACAGATGAATAGTCTCGTCATCGAACTGCCGCAGCTCGCGTAGCGGAAACGCAATGTTTTCAAATACGCTCAGCGCCGAAAACAACGCACCCTGCTGGAACAGCATGCCGAACCGATTGCGCGCCAGGCGCTGGCCGACACGATCGAGCTTTGCCAGCTCCTGCCCGAACAGGCGCACCTCGCCCCGCGTCGGCTCGGTCAATCCGACGATGTGCCGCAACAGCGTTGTCTTGCCACTGCCGGAACCGCCTACCAGCGCAATGACCTCACCATGGCGGACTTCGAGCTCCAGATCACGATGGATAACGGTAGCACCGTATTCCGTCCACAAACCATGCACTTCGCAAATCGGCGGCCTGGCAGCATTGATCATAGGCCCACACTCCGCGTCGCGATAGCAAAAATGGCGTCAACCAATATCACCGCTGTAATAGCAACCACCACAGAAGTGGTCGTGCTTGCCGACAGGCTTTCGGTATTGGGTTTGACCCGCATGCCGAAATGGCAGGCGATCAGTGTCACCAGCAGGCCGAACATCAGGCCCTTGATCATCGCCAGCGAAAGATTGATCGGCTTGACCACACGCGGCAGGTAATCGAGAAAGAATTCGGCGCCGATACCCAGTTGCAGGTTGGCCGCCAGCATGCCGCCTATCATGGCCCAGGCCGAGGTCCAGAACACCAGCAGGGGGGCAATCAAAGTCAAACCGACCACCTTGGGCAAGATCAACCGCAATACGCGTGAAATGCCCATGGTGGCAAGTGCATCGATCTCTTCCGTGACACGCATGACGCCAATCTGTGCCGTCATAGCCGAGCCCGAGCGCCCTGCCACCAATACTGCCATCAAGATGGGACCGAGTTCGCGAATCACCGCGAGGCCGAGGATGTTGATGATAAAAATATCCGCACCGAATTTGCGCAATTGCAGGGCCATCAGGTAGCTCATGGCGATACCGATCATGAACCCTACCAGCCCGGTCACGGGCAATGCCATGACACCACCCTTGTAAATGTTGGCGGAAATTTCCTTCCACGGAATTTCGCTTGGGTGCCGCAGCAAATGCAGTATTTCCAGCACAAGCGCACCCAGCAGGCCGACAAAATCGATAATGTGAGTGACGAAACCAAGGTAGCCGTCCCACAAGCGATGGAGCAACGACTTCACACGGCCCACACCGGCGCCGGCAGTATGACGTTTGGGTAAGGACTGAAGCAGGGCAATCTGTGCCGCCTGTTCGGGGAGCAGGGTGATGCGGTGATCAACCCGATAATCCCAGCCTGCCAGCAACACAGCGGCAGCCGCGCTGTCGAGTTGCTGCACTTCGGTCAGATCCCAGTGAACAAAGGGGTCGGCAAACAATGGGCGCAACTGCTCGCGCAAGTCGGCAAAGTTATTGTCCACCTCGCGCAACGACCAGTTACCCGACAGCATCACGCGCCGCCCGCCACCCGGATGATCCTCGACGCGGAAAGTTGCGTCCGCCATAAACTCTCCCTTGTATTTCAAGCCATTGTAGCGCGGCTATAATGCAGTGTCTTTATCGGGAGAACAGCATGAAAAGTTATCGCAAGGAACTCTGGTTCAATGCACCGGCACGCATGGCCTTCATCAATATCACCGGCGAAGTCGAAGACTGCCTGCGTGAAAGCGGCGTGAAAGAAGGCTTTGTCCTCGTCAACGCCATGCACATCACTGCCAGCGTGTTTATCAACGACGACGAATCCGGCCTGCATCACGATTACGGCGTGTGGCTGGAGAAGCTTGCACCGCACGAGCCTGTGAGCGGCTACCATCACAACCGCACCGGCGAGGACAATGCCGATGCGCACATGAAACGCCAGGTCATGGGGCGCGAAGCCGTGGTGGCGATTACCGAAGGCCGTCTGGATTTCGGCCCATGGGAACAGATTTTCTACGGTGAATTCGACGGCCGTCGCCGCAAGCGGGTGCTGGTGAAGATTATCGGGGAGTAATTCAAAGGGCGCCGAGCCGCCCTATTCGGTACGTCAAGCTGCCTGAAACCGATACATCGCAAGATTGCCGAGCAGGTTGGGCATAAGCGACACCGGATGCCCTTCGGCCATCACCAGCCGCTCGCTGACCTGAATCCGGTGATTGGCGCAGAAGGCATCAAAATCGGCGATAGTGCACATATGCACGTTGGGTGTGTCGTACCACTGGTAGGGCAGGCTCGGCGAAACCGGCATATTACCCATCATGATGTGCAGGCGGTGCTTCCAGTAGCCAAAATTGGGGAAAGTGACGATGACTTCCTTGCCCACGCGCAGCATTTCCAACACGATGGCCTCGGTCTGGTAAACCGCCTGCAGCGTCTGCGACAGAATCACCACATCGAAGGAGTTGGCCTCGAAACCCGACAAGCCTTCCTCCAGGTTCATCTGGATGACGTTGATGCCGTTTTTGACGCAGGCCAACACGTTGGCATCGTCTTTTTCCACGCCGTAGCCGCGAATATTCAGGGTATCCCGCAAATAACCCAGCAATGAGCCGTCACCGCAACCGAGATCGAGCACCTTTGCGCCGGGCTTGATCCAGCGCGCAATTGCGGCAAAGTCGCGCCGCTCGGCTGCAGCCTCGGCAAAATGAGTATGCGCTTGCTGCGGAACGTGCATCATTCGACGTTCTCCATATAGGCACGGACAATGTCGTGATAATGCTTGTCCGGCATCAAAAAGGCATCGTGGCCATGAGCCGCGGTCAGTTCAGCATAGGTCACGGACAATTCGTTATCCAGCAGCGCCTTGACGATTTCGCGCGATCTTGCCGGAGAAAACCGCCAATCACTGGTAAACGACACCACCAGGAAATCTGCCTTGGCGCGCGCCAGCGCCGCGCTCAGATCGCCGCCGAATTCGGCGGCCGGGTCGAAGTAATCCAAGGCTCGCGTCATGCGCAGGTAGGTATTGGCATCGAACTCGCCCGCAAACTTGTCGCCCTGATAGCGCAAGTAGGATTCCATCTCGAACTCGACATCGAAGCTGTACTTGATCTCGCCGCTGCGCAACTTGCGGCCAAACTTGGCCCCCATGGCATCGTCGGAGAGATAGGTGATGTGGCCCAGCATACGTGCGATGCGCAAGCCGCGGCGCGGCACCACGCCGTGCTCGTAGAAATCGCCACAGAAAAACTCCGGGTCAGTAATGATGGCCTGCCGTGCAACTTCGTTGAAGGCCATGTTCTGTGCCGTCAGGTTGGGCGCAGCAGCAATGACCAGCGCGTTGCGCACGCGGTCAGGGTACGTCAGCGTCCACTGCAAAGCCTGCATGCCGCCCAGGCTACCGCCAACGATTGCGGCAAATTGCTTGATTCCTAGCAGGTCTGCCAAGCGCGCCTGCGCCTGAACCCAGTCATGCACCGTGACGATTGGGAACAGCGAACCCCAGGGTTTGCCGGTTGCTGGATTAATGCTGGCCGGGCCGGTCGAGCCGTGACAGCCGGCCAGATTGTTGACGCCAATCACAAAATAGCGATTGGTGTCGAGCGGCTTGCCGGGGCCGATCATGTTGTCCCACCAGCCCGGATATTTGTCATTTTCGCCATACTTCCCGGCGACATGGTGCGTGCCGGACAGCGCGTGGCAAATCAGGATAGCATTCGACCGGCCAGCATTAAGCGTACCGTAGGTCTCATAGACCAGTTCGTATTGCGGCAGCACGGCTCCCGACTTCAACACGAGCGGCTCGCTGAATCGGGCGGTTTGCGGGGCAACGATGCCGACAGAGGATGAATCTTGCATAGCGGGATTATACAATGGAGGCCTTCACAGGGGCACCGCCATGACCATTGAATCCTACCAGGGCATCACGCCGCAACTCGGTAACCGCGTTTACCTCCACCCATCAAGCAGCGTGATCGGCGATGTGGTGCTGGGCGATGATGCCTCGGTATGGCCCGGCACCGTCATCCGCGGCGACGTCAATGCTATCCGCATCGGCCACGGTAGCAACGTGCAGGATCTCTCCGTACTGCACGTTAGTCACAAATCCAGTTGGGATCCCGGGGGTGCACCGCTCATCATCGGCAACAACGTCACCATCGGGCACAAAGTCATCCTGCACGGCTGCACCATCGCCGACGAATGCCTGATCGGCATGGGTGCTGTCGTCATGGACAAAGTCGTAATTGAACCGCGCGTGCTGGTCGGCGCAGGCAGCCTGGTGCCGGAAGGCAAGGTACTGGAATCAGGTTACCTGTATCTAGGCGCCCCGGCCAGGCGCATCAGGGCGCTCACAGACAAAGAACTGGCGCAGTTCATCTATTCTTCACAGCATTATATCCGCTTGAAGAACAAATACTTGGGTGCAGCCTCCGGTTAAATCAGCTATAATCCAAGCCCTATTCAAGCAACCCCCAAGGAATTCCTCCCATGCGTCTCGAAGTTCACCTCCACGGCTATATTGAACTGTGCGAAGGCGTCAGCCGCAAACAGGTCGAGACTGCATTGCACCCGCTGTTCGACTATCTGGACGTGGAAAACATGAACGAAGTGCTGAGCCTGGAAGAAGACCAGCCCGGCATCAAGTTCAACCAGCGCGAATTCACGCTGGAAATCTGCTGCACGCTGGAAATCGGCAACAGCTTCTTTGCCGCGCTGGAAGGCGCGATGAACGGCGTCGGTCGTCTGGCGGAACAAGGTACGGCGGTTGAAGTCATCCTCTACCACCCCGATGGCCGCGACGAGATGCAACTGGTTTTTATCGGCCCCACCCCGGACGCGATTTACGATGCCCAGCGCCGCCGCATGGTCGAAGACGTCACCAGCCTGCTACGCCGCCAGTTCAACGAATCCGCCACCAACGAAGTCGTTACGCTGGTCAACGAGCTGTTCCGCCGCGAACGCAACAATCACCCTGCGGCAGAAGAACCGGACGAGATGTCTCCGATGCACGCGCCTGGATCAACCGGCCGACGCCTGCATTAAGCATCTTCAGCAGTACTGTGAAGTTATCTTTACAAGCGGTCAGGCTCTAGCGCCGAAAACTCGTTTTTCTTTTCGCTGAACAATCGGGCAATGGCAAGCTGGTGGCCAAATGCCAGTTCCATATGCATGGCATGATCGGCTCTCACCCAGCCGAGTTCTTCTGTCTCTCCGGTGCCAACGTTGATATTGGATAACGAAGGGAAAGGCATCCCATCCCAACTGAACAGTATCGCGTAATGAAATCCGAGATTCTGTTTGGTTTTGTCGGGGGTATCGTAAATGCGCCATGGTGCGTCTTGGGTTGCGGTGTCATCCATGACGAAACTGCTGCTGGAACGGACGAATTGCGCATTTTTTGCGAGCTTTGGCAAAAACAGGTCGCATTCTTCCCAGACCTCGCGGATCACAGCCTCGCTTAGCGTTTCGTCCCAATCCAGATAGCCACAAGGCAAGCCCCAGTAACCTTGAAAATCAGGCATCGCAACGCCTCGTTTTGCCAGAAGTATGTACCAATGGCCATCGGCACAGTTGAACATGCAAATCTCGGCAATTACTGCGCACGATCTCGACACCCAGAATGCCCGGCCATCTGCGGTTTCGACCAACTCGTTTTTGCGATTGTTAAATTCCGGCTTCATTTATTTAACTATGGATTTGCCGGATTTGCAGCCCGGCCAATGCGTTCAGATACTCGTCCAACGTCAACAGGCCGAGACATGGCATTGCGCCTTTAGGCAAGGGATCGCCGCCTGCCAGTTTTTTTGCTAGCGCAATAGCCGCGCCGCACGGAATATTGGGGCCATCATGGTTAAAGGCAACGACATGCCAGGTGCGGGTAAGCGGCTGACCGTTTACGCCTAGCCCCGAAAGCTCGACATGCATCGCGGAGTCCCGGGCACCCAACGGCTCGATCACACGGCTCAACCAGTGCAGAGGTCTGGCAAGACCAGCAAGGCTGTCCAGCCAGCGCCAGCGTACCGGCCAGGACAAGGCCCAGGTTGCCCATTGCGCCACCGGCACGCCCAATCCTGCGTGAAAAGTCACCGTTTTGAGCTCTGGATAACGCTGGGGAAACAACGCCAGATCCGGCACATCGCAACTTGCCAGCCAACGCTTGCTGATGGGTTGGGGATAGCGTCGTGCATGCAAATCCTGCCAGCCGAATACGCTCCTGCGTACGCCATTTTCAAGCCGCATGAACGGCTTTCCGCAATAACCCAGCACTGCGCGCATGGTCGCCAGCCCCGGCGTCCTGGCACCAGACGCGATACCGTGGCGAATGGCATCCAGCCGGGAGAACTCCGGCAAAATATGATCAACGGCTGCCGAAGATAACGCGGGGACCGAACTCGCACCGCTGGTGACCAACACCCCAGCCGCCAAGGCTGATGCATCCAGTGCTGAAATTCCGGCTACAAACTCCCGCCCGTCGGACAGATCAATGTAATTGCACCCCGCATCGATGCAAGCCTGCGCCACCCGGTAATCCTGCCCTTGAAACGGCCCGGCAGCATGAATCACGGTTTCTACCGCCAATCCGCGTAGTTCGCTCGCCAGCGTAGTGACTTCGGCATCCAGATACTGCCCACGCCGAGCGGGCAACCCAAGCTGAACTGCAAAAGCCTGCGCTTTTTCAAGGCTGCGCCCGGCGATCAATAGCCGGATGGTTTCATCCTGTACTAGTGTTTTGCAGATATACGCGCCAAAGTTGCCGTAACCTCCAAGGACAAGAACGGTATGCATGCCAGAAACTGCCGGGAGCGACAGATCAGCGTTTTTCCACCTGCGTCACATCCCGCACTGCGCCTTTGGCCGCACTCGTCGCCATCGCCGCATAAGCTCGCAAAGCCACCGACACCTGGCGCTCACGATTGACCGGCTTCCATGCCTGTGCACCCTTGGCTTCCATCGCGGCACGACGACGCTCCAGTTCTTCGGGTGATACAGCCAGGTGGATACGGCGATTGGGAATATCGATTTCGATAGTATCGCCCTCTTCCACCAGCCCGATAGCGCCGCCTTCCGCCGCCTCCGGCGAAGCGTGGCCGATGCTCAGGCCGGAAGTCCCGCCCGAAAAGCGGCCATCGGTGAGCAAGGCACACGCTTTACCCAGCCCCTTGGATTTGAGATAGCTGGTGGGATAGAGCATTTCCTGCATGCCGGGGCCGCCTTTGGGGCCTTCGTAGCGAATAACGACCACGTCACCCGCGACAATCTGGTCGGCCAGAATACCCGCAACCGCGTCATCCTGGCTTTCGAAAATGCGTGCGCGGCCGGTGAACTTGAGGATGCTGTCATCCACTCCGGCGGTTTTGACGATACAGCCGTCCAGCGCAATATTACCGTGCAGCACGGCCAAACCGCCATCCTGCGAATAGGCATGAGCCTTGTCGCGGATACACCCTTCGGCGCGATCATCGTCCAGTTCGGGGTAACGCATGGATTGGCTGAAGGCGATAGTCGTCGACACGCCGCCCGGCGCTGCGCGGTAGAACTCTCTGACGCCTGCATCCCCTGTTCGCTGAATATCCCACTGCTCAAGCGCAGCACTCATGCTCGCTGCATGGACGGTCGGCACCTGGCGCTTGATCAAGCCGGCACGATCAAGCTCACCCAGAATGCCCATGACACCACCGGCGCGATGCACGTCTTCCATATGATATTTTTGCGTCGCGGGCGCCACTTTCGAGAGACACGGCACACGCAACGAGATGCGATCAATGTCTGACATCGAAAAATCCACACCTGCCTCGTAGGCGGCAGCCAGCAAGTGCAGCACGGTGTTGGTCGAGCCGCCCATGGCCACGTCCAGGCTCATGGCATTCTGAAAAGCGTCATAAGTGGCGATAGAGCGCGGCAGCACGCTAGCGTCGTCCTGTTCGTAATAGCGTTTTGCCAGTTCGACGATCGTACGGCCCGCACGCAGGAACAATTCCTTGCGGTCTGCGTGAGTCGCAACGATGGAACCGTTGCCCGGCAGACTCAAGCCCAACGCCTCGGTCAGGCAGTTCATCGAATTGGCGGTGAACATGCCGGAGCAGGAACCGCAAGTCGGGCAAGCCGAGCGTTCGATCGCTTCCGACTTTTCGTCGCTGACAAGACTGTCGGCAGCGGCCACCATGGCATCCACCAGATCGAGTTTGAGCGCATCGCCCTGCCAGTTGACCTTGCCCGCTTCCATCGGACCACCGGAAACAAAAATCACTGGAATGTTGAGACGGAGCGCGGCCATCAGCATGCCTGGGGTGATCTTGTCGCAGTTGGAGATACACACCAGCGCATCGGCGCAATGCGCGTTAACCATGTACTCGACCGAATCGGCAATCAGATCACGGCTGGGCAAAGAATACAGCATCCCGCCATGACCCATCGCAATGCCGTCATCCACCGCGATGGTATTGAATTCCTTGGCGACCCCACCGGCTTTTTCGATCTCGCGTGCCACCAGTTGGCCCATATCCTTGAGGTGTACGTGGCCCGGCACAAACTGGGTGAATGAATTGGCGACGGCGATGATGGGCTTGGAGAAATCCTCCTCCTTCATCCCGGTTGCGCGCCACAAGGCACGGGCACCGGCCATGTTTCGGCCTTGGGTGGTGGTATGGGAACGATATTTTGGCATGGCGAACCTCGAAAAAATCATGACGTATAATCTGCCAATTCTAACTCATTACGGCCTTGCCTTACTTATGCTGGTTCACCCGCAGTTTGACCCTGTCGCCATCCATATCGGCTCTTTTGGCATTCATTGGTACGGCCTGACCTACCTGACTGCTTTCATGGTGTTCCTCTACCTGGGCAAGTGGTGCATCACCAACCGGCCATGGCAGGCATGGTCGCCAAAAATGCTCGACGACGCTCTGTTTTTCGGCTCTCTCGGAGTGATTTTTGGAGGCCGCCTGGGCTATGTTATTTTTTACCAACCCAGCCATTTCCTGCAGCACCCGCTGGAAATCCTGCAGGTGTGGCACGGTGGGATGTCTTTTCACGGCGGATTTCTTGGAGTGCTTGTCGCCATGTGGCTGTTTGGCAGGTCGCGCAACCTGACTTTTTTGAGCATCATGGATTTTGTCGCACCGCTGGTTCCGCCGGGCCTGGCGGCCGGGCGGCTGGGTAACTTCATCAATGGCGAATTGTGGGGGCGGCCCACCGATTTGCCCTGGGGCATGGTGTTTCCGCAAACAGACTCGATACCGCGTCACCCTTCACAGTTGTATGAGTTCGGGCTGGAAGGCATCGCGCTATTTCTGCTGCTGTGGTTGTATTCCAGCAAACCGCGTCCGGGCGGCGCCATATCAGGGCTGTTCCTGATCGGTTACGGCAGTTCGCGCTTTATCGTGGAATTCGCCCGTGAACCGGACAGCTTTCTCGGCTTGCTCAGTTTAGGCATGAGCATGGGGCAGTGGTTAAGCCTGCCGATGATACTGGTCGGCATCTGGATGTACCGACGGGCTAACAGCAGCGTTTAACACCTTTCCACTTGCTATCCTGCCATTGCTTGAAGAACGCCACCCGCGACAACGGCGGCTCGTTTGGATGATGCAGGCGGTGCTTCGCCAGATATCGCTCATAGGCATCATCACCAGATAGGCGACGAACGAATTTCCAGAGAGATCGAAAAAGCTTCATCAGTCGCGCGCCCATTCTTCCACCAACCTGCTCGGCAGGTGAGGTGTTTCCGAAATCTGCGGCACGGATTTTCCTGAAAGATACCGGGTGCTGACGCGCAGCATATCAAGCACTACCACCCACAAAATGATCACAAAAAATACTGTCAGCCATGCATCCAGATGCTGGTTGAATATCAGCTTGGATGCAACCGCCGCTCTCTCCGGCGGCAATGCGCCCGCCGCAAGCTTGGCTGCCATGTCATGGGCAGCGGCGAAAAAACCGACACGAATATCGGTGCTGAAGATTTTTTCCCATGCAGCCGTGGTCGTCACCAGCAACAACCATGTCAGCGGCACACCACTAATCCAGGCATATCCAAGCTTGCCTGACTTGATCAGTATGCCAGTGCCCACACACAGCGCAATAGCCGCCAGCATTTGATTGGCGATACCGAATAGTGGCCACAGCAGGTTAACGCCTCCATTGGGATCGATCACGCCGATATAGAGGAAATAGCCCCACGCTCCCACGACCAAACCACTGGTCAGCAGCACCGAAGGCATCCAAGAGGTTTCCCCAAGCCTTGGCCAAATATTACCCAGCATATCCTGCAGCATAAAGCGCCCCACGCGCGTTCCTGCATCCAGCGTCGTCAGGATAAAGACCGCCTCGAACATGATGGCAAAGTGATACCACAGCGCCAGCAAGCCCTGCCCGAAGGCGTTGCCAAAGATACTAGCCATGCCGACCGCTAGCGATGGCGCGCCGCCCGTCCGCGAAAACAACGTTTCCTCGCCCATCGCATTCGCCAACGATTGCATCTGCTCAACCGTGACCGGAAAACCCCAGGAGGAAATCTTGGCCACCGCATCGATCGCTTCCTTACCTACCACTCCAGCCGGGCTGTTGATGGCAAAATATACGCCGGGCTCAAGCACAGAGGCGGCGATCAGCGCCATGATGGCGACGAATGATTCCAGCAGCATGCCGCCATAACCGATCATTCTGATATCCCGCTCGTTCGCCAGCAGCTTCGGCGTGGTACCCGAGGCAATCAGAGAATGAAAGCCGGATATGGCACCGCAGGCAATCGTGATGAACACAAACGGGAATAACTTGCCACCAAAGATTGGCCCGCTTCCGTCGATGAATTGGGTTAATGCGGGCATCCTGACTACGGGTTGCATCATCACGATAGCGAGCGCCAGAAGGATAATCGTGCCTAGTTTCATGAAAGTAGACAGGTAATCGCGCGGCGCCAGCAACAGCCAGACCGGCAAGATAGCAGCAGCAAAACCGTAAGCGATCACCGCCCAGGCGAGCGGCAACCCTTCGTGGTCGAACAATCCGCGCAAGACTTCATTCTGCCCCACCCAGCCCCCGCCAATCACCGCCAGCAATAGCAAAATGACGCCCAGTACCGAGCCTTCCAGAACTCGACCCGGGCGGATATTGCGCATATACAGCCCGACGATCATGGCAATCGGGATGGTTGCCGCGACTGTCGATGTCGCCCACGGGCTATGCTTCATCGCGTTGACCACCACCAGCCCCAGCACGGCGATCAGGATAATCATGATGGCAAATGTCCCGATCAGTGCTGCCACACCGCCAACAGGCCCTAACTCGTCACGCGCCATCTGCCCCAGACTACGCCCATCACGACGTATCGATAAAAACAGGATCACCATATCCTGCACGCAACCACCGATGACCGCACCAACCAGTATCCACAGCGTGCCCGGCAAATAGCCGAATTGCACCGCCAGCGTCGGCCCGATCAGCGGCCCCGGCCCGGCAATCGCCGCAAAATGATGCCCGAACACCACCCATTTATTCGTTGGCACAAAATCACGCCCGTTATCGTATCGTTCCGCCGGTGTCGCACGCGTCTCGTCGATCACCAGCACCCTGGCTGCAATCCAAGCCGCATAAAAACGATATGCAATGGCGTAAACACACACCGCGGCCGTGATAAACCACACCGCGTTGATCGATTCGCCGCGGTTCATGGCGATCCCGCCGACAGCGGCTGCGCCCAGAATGGCAATAGCGATCCAAAGCAGATTTTTCAATAAATGATTCATGGAGTTGTGCTAGGTTGATCCGTCGAGTTTTGCAAGTATAATTCAGCCGGTTGCAATTGGGCCGATAGCTCAGCTGGGAGAGCGCCGCGTTCGCAATGCGGAGGTCGGGAGTTCGATCCTCCTTCGGTCCACCATTATTTAACGCCCAAACCCTCTCGGTTGGGCGTTTTCATTTCTGCTTCCCGCAAACCATGCGGGGTTCGCGCCCATTGAACGGTTTTCCGTCAAACTTGGATAGGCGTTTGCCGACAACGGCGTAGCCGGCATCGGTGAGCAGATGGCGCCCATCGGCATCCGCCACGAGCCCACGGGCAAGCAGGCCCTCGATCACCCTGGTACGAGCGCCGCCGCGCAGGGTGGGCGGGAAGGGTTCGATATTGCCTTCCTGGCGGTTGGCGGCGGCTTTGAGGATGGTGGTCTGGGTGTCGGTGAGCTTGGCGTGGGTGGTCATGTCGATCTCCGGTAGTTGGTGGGAATCGTCACTCGTTGCCGTCGAAAATCGCCAGCAATTCGTCCAACCCGGCCTCCACCCGCCCGAGATCGCCGACGTGGCCCCAATGGATGGCATCGGGATCGTGACCGAAGTGATCGTCGGCGAGTTGCTGCAACCGTTCCAGTCTGGCGTGGATGACGGCAGTGCGGGCGAGGTAGATGTCGAGGGCGGTCTGCTTGGCGTTCATCGTGGGCTCCGTGGTGTGATTGACGACGCCACCATGAACGCGCTGTTCGATCAGGAAGCCAAGCTATTCCTAGCAGAAGAATGCCAAGAATTAGCCCGAAAAACGCGGCACTTTGGTAATAAACGACATTTTGTTAATGTGTAGTTGCACTGAATCTCCATTGCTGTTAGATTGGCGGCCATGAGAGTATCGAAAGAAGAACTTGTCGCCGTCCTGTCCCAGTTCAATCCCTGGTGGCGCGACGAAGCCATTGCCGACCTACCCAAGTGGCGGCGTGCTGCCTTTCGCGAATTGCAGGGATGGCTGACTACCCCCCCCGCACCGCGTGCTGTCCTGCTTTCCGGTGCCCGGCAAATCGGCAAGACCACGCTGATGTTGCAGGCTGCCGATGCGCTGCTGCGGGATGGCGTGCCTCCCGCCAACATCCTCTACGCCACCTTCGACCACCCCATCCTCAAGCTCGCCGGGATCGATGCCGTGCTCGAAGCTTGGCGCGAGCGCGAGCCAAAGGCAGAAGGGCCCGAGTATTTGTTTCTCGACGAGGCCCAGTTCATCCGCGACTGGGGCACTTGGGTCAAGCATCAGGTGGATTTCCGCAAGGAGCGACGCATCGCCTTCACCGGCTCGGCCATGCCGTTGGTCGAGGTCGGTCAGGAGTCCGGTGTCGGCCGCTGGCACACCATCAGTCTGACCACGCTCTCGTTCTACGAATATCTCCAGATCAAGAACCTGTCGCTGCCGGCGCTGCCGCGCCTGAAATCCTTGCGCGACCTGTTTGACTGGCCGCAGTCAGATTTTTATCGCGTCACGGAGGCGGCCGCGCCCTACGTCGGGCATTTTCATGAATACCTGGTGCGCGGCGGTTTTCCGCAAACGGCCCAAGTAGACAGCATCACCCAAGCCCAGCGCCTGCTGCGCGAGGACATCATCGACAAGGTGTTAAAGCGCGACATGACGGCGCTGTTCGGCGTGCGGCGCGTGCTCGACCTAGAGCACACGTTCCTCTACCTGTGCATGCACGATGGCGGCCTGCTCGATATGGTCGACCTCTGCGCCAATCTGGAGGTGAAGCGGCCAACGGCGCAGAACTTCATCGAGCTGCTGGAAGCAACGCACCTCATCTACCGCCTGCCGCCCTTCGGCTACGGCAAGGACGTACTGCGTGCTCGCTTCAAGATTTATCTGGCCGATGCCGCCATCGCGCCGGCGGTCATGCTCAAGGGTAAAGCCATCCTCGAAGACCCTACCGCACTAGGCGTGGCGACAGAGACCGCCGTGTTCAAGCACCTGTTCGCCCGCTACTACGCGCAGAATGTGCGCTTCACCTATTGGCGTGGCAAGAAGGATCGCGAGGTCGACCTTGTGGCAGAGGTCGGAGGACAGATCATCCCCTTCGAGGTAAAATACCGCGCCCAGCACACTGGCCTGCGCGACCTCAAGGGATTGCTCGAACTCTGCCAGCAGAAATCCATTGATCACGGCTACGTGGTCACAAAATCGCTGGACGACTTCGGTGTGATTGCCGATCTTCCCGACACCACCACTCTAATCTTACGCATCCCGGCACCGCTGCTGTGCTACTGGATGGGCGAGTCGGAACTGACCCCGAAACAACAATGACACTGATCCAAAAACAAATCGAAGCCCACCTGTGGTGGCGCCGCAATTTACAGCCTTTTAGGTAGCGGGGCGCCAGCGCTTGACACGTCGTCTCTCACGAGTACGCGGTCAGCTGGATCCTCCACAAACCTTCTTTCCCCGAAGGCCATTGAGGATCGTCTGCGCCAAAGACGTTCAGGCGCTTATATCGAGGCGATGAAAAAGCTAGACGCTGGCGGTCATGCGAATACCAGAGAAGCTCTCGACGCGCTGCTAGCTGCGATACGGTCTGAACTTCCCGAACTCACCATTGAGCATCTCCCTGTCGGAATAGTTGCCAAGTGCTATCTTGGCCCGCCTCACGAAGTTCATACCCTAGACAGGGACGGCTCAATTATTCGGCACTACAAAACATTTGAGTCTCTCCCGCCGCTTATGGAGCGGGGGCGCTCTTTGGCATTGCATCCCGGTTACGCGTTTATCGAAATCTATGTGGACAAGCTGATTGCCGTCGCTGACAACGGTGACACATCAATCGTGAAAGGATAGGAATGTGGATCAGGAAGCCCAGCTTTGAACGCTGGAACATGTGGCCGGCGAAGCCACCCCCTGATAGACTTATGACGATTTAAAACGACTTTAGGGCGTGGTGCAGGACACTGTTTACCGCTGGCGAGAGCGCAAGAGACTGCCCGCGCACAAGATTGGTCAGCTGTGGAAGTTCCAGCTATCTGAGGTCGGTGAATGGGTCCGGGCGGGTGGTGCCGATGAAGACAAAGTGAACGATTTAATAGGAAACCAAACATGACCAGCTCCCAACAACGCGTCGAACTGCAGCGCCGTATTTGGCAAATCGCTAATGATGTCCGTGGCGCAGTCGACGGCTGGGATTTTAAGCAATACGTGCTCGGCACCCTGTTCTATCGCTTCATCAGCGGAAACTTCGCCAGCCACATTGAAGGCAGTGACGACAGCATCCGCTATGCCGATCTACCCGATAGCGTCATCACTCCGGCGATCAAAGACGCCTTCTTCACCTTTACCCAGGCGGAACAGCAGCGCGAGGCGCAAGCGCTGATCAGCGCCGAAAATCTGAATGCCGAAGCGGCCAGACGCTATATCACCACCTCGCTCAAGCGGGAATTTGCCAGTGACAGCGGCACGGAGCTCAATGCTGTTCTGCCCACGATGAGTCCGTTAAATCCGCAGTACCTGAGCAAAAAGCAAGCGTGTTCCAGAAAATCGCCGCCTTCGTGGAGAAGTTCAAGGGTGTGGGCGGTGTGATATGAGCAAGCGCTCCATCCAACCACCCAAGAAATCCGAGGTTACCCTTGTCCGTTCCTCAGCCGCCGAATATCTGACCTTTGTCGCAGCGACCGGGGGAGGTAGTGCCAGCGTGGAAATGCGTTACGAGGATGAAAACCTCTGGCTCACCCAGAAAATGATGGCCACGCTCTACGATGTGTCGGTGCCCGCCATCAGTCAGCATTTGAAGCGCATCTATGCTGACAACGAACTGGCACGCGAGGCAACTGTTAAGCAGTACTTAATGGTTCAAACCGAGGGCGGTCGGGAGGTTCGGCGCACTGTGGACCACTACAGCCTGCAGGTCAGCATCGCCGTCAGCTTCAAGATCGAGAATGAACGCGCGGTGCAGTTCCGCAAGTGGGCCAATCAGATCGTCAAGGACTACACGATTCAGGGCTGGGTCATGGATGTGGACCGGCTGAAAAGCGGCGGCAGCGTGCTGACCAAAGAGTTCTTCGAGAGGCAACTGGAAAAGATCCGGGAAATCCGGCTCTCCGAACGCAAGTTCTACCAGAAGATCACCGACATCTACGCCACGGCGCTGGACTACGATGCATCGGCCACGGCCACCAAGCGCTTTTTTGCTGCCGTGCAAAACAAGCTGCATTACGCCATTCACGGCCAGACTGCGGCGGAAGTGATCGCGGACCGCGCCGATCACCGCAAGGACAACATGGGCCTGACCCATTGGGAAGGCGCGCCCCACGGGAAGATTTACAAGTACGACGTCACGGTCGCCAAGAACTACCTGTCGGAGTTCGAGCTTGGCCAGATGCAGCGGATTGTTTCGGCGTATCTGGATATGGCCGAAATGCAGGCTATGCGCAAAATCCCGATGACGATGGCCGACTGGGAGCAACGCCTGAGTGGCTTCCTGACGCTATGGGATCGGGAAACCCTGCAGGACGTCGGCAAGGTATCAGCGGAAATTGCCAAGGCACATGCCGAAAGCGAGTTCGAAAAATACCGCATCGTGCAAGATCGACTGTTCGAGAGCGATTTTGACCGGCTGCTCAAGCTGACCGACTCCAGCAACCAATCCGGCATGGATGAGGAATAGCCCCGTGGCGACGAAGAAATCCACGACCAGTTGGAGCGACGTCAAGGTCAAGCTGGCGGACTTCGACCGCGCCGGCTTGCTGGGTCTTGTGCAAGATTTGTACGCTGCCAGCAAGGATAACCAGACATTCCTGCACGCGCGCTTCGCGCTCGGTGGCGATGTCCTGAAACCCTACAAGACCACCATCGACCGCTGGCTGTGGCCGGATGTGTTCAAGAACCAGGATACTTCGGTGTCCAAGGCGAAGAAAGCGATTTCGGACTACAAGAAAGCCATCGGGCAACCGGAGGGCCTGGCTGAACTGATGGTGTTTTACTGTGAGCGGGCGTCCGGCTTCAGTGACGATGTGGGCTTGCAGGATGAAGGCTACTTCGACGCCCTGGTGCGAATGTTCGAGCAGACAATGAAGGTCATCCAATCGCTACCCGAAGATGTTCGGCCTCAATTTCATGGCCGCTTGGATGCCGTGCGCCGCATCAGTCATAACTTTGGCTATGGCGTCGGTGACGACATGGACGACTTGCTTGCCGAGTATGGAATTTTCCGACCTCAATGATCTGGGGGCGCTGCGCGCTGAAAACGCCCGCCTGATTTCGCTGCTGGAATCACACGGCATCGAATGGCGCTTGCCGCCCCCGCCGGTACGGCCTGCACCAGAACCAGAGCTCTCGCAACTTACGACCGGCGAAAAAGTCGCTCTGTTCAGTCGCCTGTTTCGGGGACGAACCGATGTGTATTCCGTCCGCTGGGAAAGCAAGACGACCGGCAAGGCCGGATACTCGCCGGCCTGCGCCAACGAATGGCACGCCGGGGTTTGCGAAAAGCCTCGCATCAAATGTGGCGACTGCAGCAAGCGACTGCTGATACCGCTGTCGGATTCGGTGATCTATGACCACCTGGCCGGCGAGCATACTGTCGGGGTGTATCCCCTGCTGGAAGATGACACATGCCACTTCCTGGCAGTCGATTTCGACGAGGCCGAGTGGCGTGACGATGCGCGGGCATTCATTCAGTCCTGCGAAGAACTGGGTGTTCCGGCGGCCTTGGAGATTTCCCGGTCAGGCAAGGGGGCGCACGCCTGGGTGTTCTTCGCCGGCAAGGTTTCGGCCCGTGATGCGCGTCGCCTCGGCACCGCCATCATCAGCCATACCTGCGCCCGTATCCGGCAACTGAAACTCGAATCCTATGACCGGCTGTTCCCCAACCAGGACTCCTTGCCCAAAGGTGGCTTCGGCAATCTGATTGCGCTGCCCTTGCAGAAATATCCGCGTGAGAACGGGTGCAGCGTATTCGTTGATGCCAATCTGCGCCTCTACCAGGATCAATGGGCATTTCTGTCAGGCATCCAGCCACTGGCGACACACGACATCGAGCCCACCATCTTCAGGGCAACGGGCCATGCCCATCCGCTCGATGTGACGTTCATCGACGACGAGGACTTGAAGGAGCCCTGGAAGCGATCAGCCGTCAAGAAGCTGGCCGGCACGATGCCGAAGTCGCTGACAGTCACACTCGCCAACCTCGTCTATTTCGAGAAAACGCAACTTCCGCAGGCACTGGCCAATCGGCTGATTCGCTTGGCCGCGTTCCAGAATCCGGAGTTCTACAAGAAACAAGCGATGCGCTTCTCGGTATGGGACGAGCCCCGCGTAATCGGCTGCGCCGAGAACTACCCCAATCACATCGCACTCCCGCGAGGCTGCCTTGATGCCGCTCAGGATCTGCTGCGGGGCAACGGGATTGCCTGCGATTTGATTGATGAACAGTACGCCGGTGTTGCTTTGGAAGTCGGTTTCGTCGGCACTCTACGGCCGGATCAGGAGGCGGCCGTGACCGCCATGCTCAAGCATGATGCCGGCGTGCTCTGCGCTCCAACCGCCTTCGGTAAGACGGTGACGGCAGCGGCGATGATCGCCCGGCGGGGAGTCAATACGCTGGTGCTGGTGCATCGCACCGAATTACTCAAGCAATGGCAGGAGAGCCTGCAGTCCTTCCTGGGTGTCGGCAAGGGCGTGGTCGGCACCATCGGCGGCGGCAAGGCCAAGCCGACCGGCAAGATCGATATCGCTGTGATGCAGTCGTTGTCACGACAGGGCGAAATCAATCCTATCGTCGAGAACTACGGCCACGTCATCATTGACGAGTGCCACCACATTGGCGCCGCCTCATTCGACGCGATCTTGAAAGTAGTCAAGGCCAAGTATGTGCTCGGCCTGACGGCAACCCCGATTCGCCGTGATGGTCAGCAGCCGATCATCTTCATGCAGTGCGGGCCGATTCGCTACACGGCAGCCAAGCCGGCCAGCGCACCGCACGATCTGGTGGTGCAGCCACGATCTCTCTTCACGAGGATCGATTTGCCGACAGAGGCCGGCATCCAGGATGTGTTCCGGCATCTTGCGATTGATCTGGCACGGACCGCCGCCATTGCCGCCGAAGTTCGAGATGCCTACCGGCAATGCCGCAAGGTTCTCGTTTTGACCGAACGAACAGAGCACCTCGACGCAATCCTCGCCGCCCTGGATGGGCTTGTGCCGACACTGTTCGTGCTCCACGGCCGGATGTCGAAAAAGCAACGGGCAGCGATGATCACCGAGCTTGATAAGTTACCGCCCGAAGCTCCGCGCATTTTGCTCGCGACCGGCAAGCTGGTCGGTGAGGGATTTGACCATCCCGCACTCGATACCTTGGTACTCGCGATGCCGATCTCGTGGAAGGGAACCCTGCAACAATACGCTGGCCGTCTCCATCGCGAGCACGCCACCAAGACTGATGTCCGGATTATTGATTTCGTCGATACCGGACACCCGGCGCTGCTGCGGATGTGGGACAAACGGCAGCGCGGTTATCGGGCAATGGGTTATCGGATTGTGGAGCACCCGCAGGAAGCCGCAGACTTACTCATTGGCACCAATAGCGCATAGTTCGGTAGTAAACTACACACCACCATTAATCTTAATCTTTGAGTAAACTGTCGAGAAAATAGCACTGCAGCGGCAGATCATTAGATCATCAATAAACCGGACTCTTACGTCCTCAAAAATAGTGGAGGCTATAGTAACCACCATGTTTCGCAAGCTCAATAACCTGACTTTCCGCTTCATTGTCCTGGCGAGCCTGGGTGCGCCACTTTTGCTGCTATGGATAGCAGGTTACTACGCCTGGGATAGCTGGCGCACTTATACCGTTCTGCAAACAACGATAGAAGCCAACGAAATGGCTGACAAAATCATTACAGCCGCTGGTTTGCAAGCACTCGAACGAGGTGCGACATCCGGTCTGCTGGCAGCACCTCAGCCAGCATCAACAGCTTCGCTTGCGCGCATTGCCGAGCTTCGCAACAAGAGCGATGCGCTTTGGCGTGAGGCGTCCGCCATCATGCGCAAGCTTGAGGAAAAGCATGTTACCTACGTGGGTGCAAGCATTGCTTATCATCAAGCCGAAGAAGCTTATGGACAGATGCAGGAAGCGCGCAAACGCGTCGATGCCGGGCTTGGAAATGCGGATCACGGAATCCAGCCGGAGGAGTTTATCTCTGCTGTTTCCAATTTTATTGCTGCTGCTGCCAGGGTCAGACTCGCAGCTTTTGGCGGCAGAGCCTTCCCACCCCAGATCACTTATCCCAACCTGACAACCAAGCACAGCGCATGGCAGGCTTCCGAGTATGCCGGCCAAGAGCGCGCCCTGATTGCAATGCTTATCAACAGCAACGTTCCTGCTTCTGTCGAAACGATGCAGCGCTTGAAGGCCTACCGTCAGATTGTTGAAAAAAATATTGCCGATATTCGATTTATTCGGGCCATCCCGGATACCGATCCACGATTGATTGCGGCAATCGACAAGATGGAACAAAACTTCATGGGCGACTACAACAAGCTGCGAGACCGGATTTACGCAAGCGCTCAAGACCAGTCCATCGCACCGGATCTTCCGCGCTACAAGCTGAGCGGCGCAGAATGGATAGCAGAATCTACCACCGCCATCGATACCATTTTGAAAATATCAGAAAGCTATTCTCTGGTTGGCAATGAATTCTCCACGCGTGATGCCCAATTGGCATTTATGCAGATGCTAGGTTATCTCGGCCTGTTTGTTGCCATGATTCTTATCTCTCTGCTGTCCACGTCTCTTTTGTTCTCCAAACTCAGGCATCTTGATGCATTGCGCGATTCCATGGCTGAGTTTGCTACCGGCCAAGGCGACCTGACCATGCGTCTGCGAGTAGACACTACAGATGAGATTGGTGAAACGTCATCTGCGTTTAATCGCTTTACCGAAAAGCTTCAGGAGATCATCAAAGAAACGCGCACCGCTGTTTTACAGCTTACAGAGGCCGCCGAAAAATTGTCGGCAGCCAGCAATACGGTTAGCGCGGGTTCGCTCGCGCAAAGCGAAATGTCGCTCGCCACAGCCTCTGCCGTCGAGCAGATTACGGCAAGTATTGCACAAGTGGCCAACAGTGCTCGCGACACCCTGGATGATTCAAAACAGGCGGGAATGCTGGCCGGCGAAGGCGTTGCGATTGTGCGCCAGACTGCCGATGAGATGCGCACGCTTGCCGGTGCAGTGACGGAAAGTTCGCAGCGTGTCGAAGGACTGGGGGAGAGATCCCGCGAAATTGGCAGTATCGTGCAGGTGATTCGCGAAATTGCCGATCAGACCAACCTCCTGGCCTTGAATGCAGCCATTGAAGCTGCACGTGCAGGCGAGCAGGGCCGCGGGTTTGCGGTGGTTGCTGATGAAGTCAGAAAACTCGCCGAACGCACTGGCACAGCCACGGTAGGTATCTCGGAAATGATCGATGCAATACAGAATGAAACGTCGATCGCCGTGACCGGAATGCGTGCAAGCTCATCCCGTGTCGAACAGGGCGTCCTTCTCACGGCGCAGGCAACAGAAGCTCTGATGAAAATTTGTGAGGGAAACCAGCACACCGAAACCCGTGTCGGCGATATTGCCACTGCGACCCATGAGCAAAGCATGGCAAGCACCGAGATTGCAAAGAATGTGGAGCGCGTCGCCCAAATGGCGGAAGAAAACAACGTCGCCGTCGGCAGAACCTCTCAGGACGCATTGCAGGTCGGGCAACTGGCCGACCGCCTGCACAACCTGATCAGCCGCTTCAAAGCGTGATTTTCACTGATGCTGGCGCGCGGAATCATGCCGAGAGTCCTGAGCCCGGCCCATCTCAAGCTATCTGCATCCCCGGGCCTGGTGCATACTCTCATCGGCACGAATGTGCACGATGTGCCTCAGGCACAGGCGCTGCTGCATGGGAAGGCGAGCAATCCTTCCACGGTTTGATTCATGACATCACTTTTAACATGGGGGTCTCCAGAAACTGGACACCCTTGCGGCAAGGGTGTGAATTGAACTCATTCGCTGACCGATTGCAAGCCCGTTTGCCATCAGGCTGACAGCAAACAGAGGACCATCAGCATCCGGCGCGCGACTGGCTAGGGGTGATCCCGAAGGCACGCCGGTAGGCGGTAGCGAAGTTGGCTGGACTGGTGTAGCCGGCAATCGACGCTGCCTCAATGATGGAACACCCTTCACGTTCGAGTGCCAGGCGAGCACGCAGCAAGCGATTGCGCCGCAGGTATTCGAAGACTGACATACCGCAAAGCGCGCGGAACTGCTTCTGCAGCGAGCTGGCATTCGTAGCTGCCTGACGAGCAATCTCTTCCAGCGACATATCGTCTGCCGCACCACTGTCCAACAGGTCGCGCACGTCGGCGACGCGGCGGCGCACACGCGGGTGCAGGCTTGGCAGCGGCGCAACATTGCTCAGGTAGTGCAGCGCTTCCGCCACCAGCTCGATCACCCGGCTTTCCTGATGGAGCTTGCGCAGCAGAGGTGGATCGTCCGAGGGTCGGATCAGCTGCTCGGCAAGCGCCACGGCGCGCGGCGTCGGTGCCCAGCACTCGACGGCGAGGTGTCGCTCGAACAGGACAGCATAGCCGACATCACCTTCCGGGCAGTTCGTGGCCAGCCATTCGCGACTTATGCCAATACTCACCTTGCGTTCACGCTTACCACGCCAGGCACGCCGCACAAAAAGCTCCGGTTCTAAAATCGGAACAAAGGCGGCTTGGGGCTGACGCCCGGCAACCCCGGCGTTGAGGCGGAGGCGGCTCGATCCGAACGCCACATCGATGTCGCCGCCGAGTACCAGCGCAAGATTCAGACTCTCGCCCTGCTCTACACTCTGAATGGTCAGATCGTGCAAATCATGGACATCGGCGCAATGGACCATCAGGCCCGGCCGCAACCGCTCACCGTGGCACAGCCCGAGCAGAACGGGTGTTTCCGGTGCGAGGCCGGGGTCGATACGGACATCGCCTACGCCGACAGAGGGTGGTGGATATAGATCGCAGCACCGGATGATCTGTCGGCCACCATCCAATTGTTCGGACATCCACATTCCTTTCTATGCCGGGATGGCTCCGGCGCACAAACGATTTTCTTTCTTGCGCAAATGCCGCCGCGCGAAACGGGTGTCATAATACGTGCAATTTTTGTAAATAACAATCGTTCTCATTTATAGGAAGCAACATGCGACACCCTCGAAACCCACCTATTCACCGGCAACTCAAGTCCCGCGCCATCGCCCTCGCCGCACTGGCTGTCGGCGCCGTGCCGACGCAAGCGCAGGAAGCCCCCTTAACCTTAGCTCCCGTAGAGGTGATCGGAGAAAAGATGGGGCGCAGTGAGCAGGACTCGATTACCGCCGTATCGGTATTTACCGCCCAGGAAATTGCCGCCAAGGACAAAAAGACGGTACTGGATTTGGTTGCCGAGGTGCCGAATGTAACCATCGGCGAATTTGGCGGCATCGCCAACATCCGCGGCAACAATGGTGCCGGCCCGGGTTTCTCCTCGCTGGCATGGAAGGGCGCCACGCGTGCGCGCACGGCCACCGTCATCGACGGCGTCAGCCAAGTGTGGACCGGCGGCAATCTGCTGAGCAACGGCTTGTGGGACGTCGAGCAACTGGAGGTGCTGCGCGGCCCGCAATCCACCATGCTGGGCCGCTCGGCCGTGGGTGGTGCCATCGTGCTCAAGACCCGGGACCCCAGTTTCAGCCGGGAGGGGGCCATCCGCCTGGGCTTGCAGGAAGCCAATGGGGAACTGCTCAACCAGGCCGCCGGGGTGGTATCGGGCCCCCTCTCCGATAGTCTGGCCTACCGATTGAGCGCCGACATCACACGCGGGGACCACTTCATCGACTACGTGGACAACAACACCCGCACCGGGGTGGACTATTCGTCGGACCCCAACCGGATAGTGCGCAACGACATCAAGGCCAAGTTGCTCTGGGCGCCCAAGGACAACCCAGATCTGCTCAGCCGACTGGACCTGCAGCACCAGTCACAAAGGGGACCCTATCTGAACCAGGTGAATGTGGGCGATGACGGCGACTACATCGCGTCGATGAACAAAGTGAACCACCGCATAGGCGACACCGCCATGAACACCGTCATCTCCAGCACCAGCTACCAGTTCGATGCCAACCGCTCGGTAGATGTGCTGCTGTCAGCCTCTCGACTGGATGCAGGGTTTACGCACAATCAGACGGCACCTGCCGCAACCAGCACGGCGAGCTATTTCAACGCGAACTCGAAGCAAGACGGCTTGGGCCTGGAGGCACGGCTCAACCTGGCCTCGCCGACCTCGGGTGCAAAGTCCATGGTGGGATTTTCGCACTTCAAGGACGACCTGACGGTGCTCGCCAAGACATATGCCGGGGCGATCCGCTACTCGGGCGACACGCACACAGCGGCCACCTCGCTCTTCGGCGAAGTGGAGTATCCGCTGAGCGACCGCTGGGTACTGATCGCCGGTGGCCGCATCGAGCGCGAGTCGCAGGACCGCTCCATCACCAACGGGACCGTGACCCAGACACGGGATGCCAGCAAGAACTATGTGCTGCCCAAATTTGCGGTGCGCTACACGCTTGATCCCCAGACGATGCTCGGCCTAGACATACGCAAGGGCTACAACCCGGCGGGAATCAGCATGGACACAGACAGCGGCAAAATCTCCAGTTTCGAGGCCGAGTATGTCACGGCCTTCGAAGCCAGCGTGAAGCAAAGCTTCAACGGCGGCAAGGGTCGCTGGTCAGTGAACCTGTTCAACAACGCCTTCAGGGACTACCAGGCCAAGGACGGCACGCGGATTTCCAACATCGACGAAGCCACCATTCGTGGCATCGAGTTCGAGGTGGCGACCGATCTGGGCAGTGCGACTCACGTCTATGCCAATGCCAGCGTACAGACTAGCAAGATCGAAGCCTTCGCGGCCAACACGGCCTACGAGGGCAACAAGCTGCCGTATGCGGCGCCGCGCACCTTCGGAGCCGGGCTGACCCACAAGCTGACATCGGCCCTCACGCTCAGCGCCAACGCCAAGCACGTAGCGGCCTACTACGTAGACATTTCTAACACCGCCGGGGCGATTGTTGGCCAGAAAGCCCGCGCGGGTGACTACACCTTGGCGGATGTGAGCGCCAGCTACGCCATCGACAAGCAGACCTCGGTCCGTGCCTACGTGAACAACGTGTTTGACGAGTACGCCGTCAACGCCTACTTCCAGGGCACTACTACCCAGGACGTGCTACCCCCACGCACTGTAGGCGTGCAACTCGACTACCGGTTCTGACGGAGGCATTCGAGCTTGAACAGAGTTGTTGCACTCGGCCTGCTGCTGACCGCCTGCGGCTGCGCCAGCATCTATCTGGCCTCGCCGAACCAGTGCTGGCGGGTTGTGTCCTGGCCGGCGCGGCCTGCCCGTACGGCAGGTGTACTACTGCTGGCCGCAGGCTTGATCATGCTGTTGCAAGTCTTGCAGCCAGCGGCCGGTAGCTTCGTATTCGGTCATTGGTTGATGCTGCTGTTCGTGCTCTTTCCTTATCTGGGCGCACTGCACAGCGCACGCCGGAGAGCCGATTCATGAATGCAGCCAAATCCAGGCTCATTGCGTTCGATTGGCTTTCCAAAACGCTGGCGGGTACGTTGCTGGGCTTCACCCTGGCCATCGGCTGTGCCGGTCTGTTCAACGTGCTGACTGCGGGTATGCCCTTGACCATCCGTGGCCAGCTCGCGATGTGGATGACGGCGCCAGTCTGGATAGGGGTGCTCTCCAGCGTCTATTTCTTTCGCACCGGCCGGCATGCCTGGGCTTGGCTGGGCGGTGCCAATCTGGTGGTCTTCGGCCTCTTGGCGGCATTCCGCCTCAGCTGATTTTAAGGCACTTACGACCCACATGCGTTCCGAATTTATCCGTATCTACAAGTCCGTCCATACCTGGGCGGGTATCGTGGCCGGCATGGCGCTGTTCATTGCCTTCTACGCCGGCGCGCTCACCATTTTCAAGGAACCGCTGACTCGCTGGGCGACGCCACCGTCTGCAAGCCATGGCACGGCTGTTCCACTGGATCAGGCGTCGGCTCTGATCGCCCGAACCCTGCAAGATCAGCCAGCGGCGAGCAAGGATTTCCAACTTCATCTGCAAGCTGCCGAACACCTGCCGCGCGGACTTTCCTGGCAAGTGCGCGATGGCTGGGCGGTCGACGATGACCACTCCTCCGCCCACCACTTCATCGCCACCCTAGACGCCGACGGCGTGGCACACATTGGTGAGACACATCCCTCGCAACTGGCCGAGTTCATCGACACGCTGCACCGGGTGGTGGGCTTGCCTGTCGACAACGATCCCAACCGCTGGGTGATGGGCGCCATCGCTGTCCTCTACGCGGTGGCACTGGTTTCGGGAGTGATCGTGCTGCTTCCTTCGCTGGTCAAGGATTTCTTTGCCATGCGCGTCGGAAAGAACCTCAAACGTATGTGGCTCGACGCCCATAACGTGGTCGGCATTGTCAGCCTGCCCTTCCATCTCGTCATGGCGCTTACCGCCGTGGTTTTCGCCTACCACGACGGTTTCTACTTCATTCAGGACAAGTTGATTCACAACGGCAAGTGGGCTTCTGCCTTCGCCCGTGGCGGTGCACCCGCCAAGGCGTCGCCCCACGACCCGGCAACGATGCGGCTGCCGACCGAGTTGCTGGCCAGCGTGCAAGCACTCTCGCCAAGCTTCGAGCCTACCTCCATACAATACCTAGGCGTTACCGGGCCGCACGCCGTAGTGCGCGTCTGGGGCCGGGATCACACTGCCCACTCCCCCCGGTCCGTCGGTGGTTTCGTCGCCCTCGATCCCTACAGCGGCAAGATCATCAACACCGATTTCCTGCCTGGCCGACAGGGTTTGCCGAATGCCACCATCGGCAGTTTTTTTGCTCTGCATTTCGGCACCTATGGTAGTACGCTGGTGCAGTGGGTCTATTTTTTGCTCGGCTTGGCCGGCGCCTGGCTATTCTATGGCGGCAACCTGCTGTGGGTGGAGACTCGCCGCATCAAGGCAGCGCGCAACGATGACGGCAGCGACTCCCCGCCCGATCAACGGCGCGATGTACGCTGGATGGCAGCAGCCACCGTCGGTATCTGTCTAGGCGCCGTCTGCGGCATCTCGCTCACCATCGTTGCCGCTAAATGGCTACATGGCCGGGTCGACGACCTCAATGCCTGGCACCAGATGCTCTACTATGCGGTCTTTCTTGGTGCATTAATCTGGGCTTTCTTTATCGGCCCGGCACGAGCGGCCATCCACCTGCTGCGGCTGGCTGCCCTATCCACCTTCGCCATTCCGCTCACCAGTCTGCTGGCCTGGATGCTGCCCACGCTGGGTATGTGGACCCATGGCAGTGTTGCAACCCTGAGTGTCGACGCGACGGCGCTGGTCGGCAGCCTCGGCTTTGTCTGGCTGGCGCGTGCCACGACCCGACGTGTGATGCAGGGCCCCGCCGACAGCGTCTGGTCGGTGCGCTGCAAAACATCATAGTCAACGGCTATGCCTGTCAGCCGACCTGGCACCTATTTTCTCTTCATGGTGTATCGTGCGCTATTTTCCCCTCTGCCCGCACGTGAGTGGCGTCGACACGCGCAAAATCGCCAGTTCTTGCGGATTTGCTTGCCACCAGAAGTCAGGAAAAGCTAGTGGGCGTTTAAAGACGAAAAGCAGGGAGGAAGCTCACTGCATCATCCGGTTTTAAAACCGGGTAAAATAGCAATCATTCGATATCCTATTCTGAAAACAACCTGCCAGGCATCTCTCTGCACCTCTGTTTGCGTGCCGTGATGTCTGTCTTAACCTATTTTGGCAGCATATCCTGTGAGCACTCTCCACGAAGAAATCCTGCGGCGACGTACCTTTGCCATCATTTCACACCCTGATGCGGGTAAAACAACGCTGACTGAAAAGCTGCTGTGGTTTGGTGGCGCCATCCAGATGGCAGGTGCGGTACGCGCACGCAAATCCAGCAAGCATGCGACCTCAGACTGGATGGAACTTGAAAAGCAGCGCGGTATATCCGTCACCTCATCAGTAATGCAGTTTCCTTATCGGGATTGCATCATTAATCTGCTCGATACTCCGGGCCACGACGATTTCTCCGAAGACACCTATCGCACGCTGACGGCCGTGGATTCTGCAGTCATGGTGATTGACTCGGTGAACGGCGTCGAGGCACAGACGATCAAGCTGCTGAATGTCTGCAGGATGCGTGACACACCAATCATCACCTTCATCAACAAACTCGACCGTGAAGGCAAACCACCGATCGAACTACTGGATGAAATCGAGTCCGTGCTCGGCATGCAGTGTGCGCCGATCACGTGGCCTATCGGCATGGGAAAGACCTTCCGGGGGGTGTATCACCTGTACAACGACAGCATCTCCTTTTTTGATCCGCATGCCGAGAAAGGTACCGCGGAAATCATTAAAGGCCTCGATAACCCGCGGCTGGACGAACTGATCGGCCGCCAGGCCGAGGAATTGCGCGTCGATATCGAACTGGTGCGTGGCGCATCTCACACGTTCGATTCAGCTGCTTATCTGGGTGGAAAGCAAACGCCTGTTTTCTTTGGCTCGGCCGTCAATAATTTCGGCGTGCAATCATTGCTGGATGCCGTCGTCGAGCTGTCGCCCACCCCACTTCCGCGCAATACGCAAACCCGTATTGTTGCGCCTGACGAAGCCAGATTCTCGGGTTTCGTTTTCAAGATCCAGGCCAATATGGATCCCAAACATCGCGACCGCATTGCTTTCGTTCGCATCTGCTCCGGCAAATTCGAACGCGGTATGAAACTCAAGCAAGTTGCGACTGACAAACAATTGGCAGTAAACAATGCCATCACCTTTATGGCGCAGGATCGCAACACCACTGACGAAGCCTATGCTGGCGATATTATTGGCATTCCCAATCATGGGACGATCAAGCTGGGCGATGCTTTCACTGAAGGCGAGAACCTCAAGTTTACCGGTATCCCGTCATTCGCACCTGAACATTTCCGCCGTGCACGTCTTAAAAATCCGCTGAAAATGAAACAATTGCAAAAGGGACTGCAGCAGCTGGCAGAGGAGGGCGCATCGCAGTTATTCCGGCCACTCGCTTCCAACGATCTGATTCTCGGTGCGGTTGGTACATTGCAATTTGACGTAGTTGCTCACCGGCTGGAATTCGAATACGGAGTTGATGTCGCGTTCGAACCCTATGATTGCTCCACCGCTCGCTGGTTGCGAGGGAAAGATGCGGACCTCAAGGCGATTGCCGACAAATACGGCTTCAACGTTGCCCTGGATGGTGCCGAAGATTACGTCTACCTTGCACCTAACCGCGTCAATCTGGCAATGGCGCAAGAGCGTTATCCTGATATTGAATTTCTTGAGACTCGAGAAATCTCCTGATCCCATAAATCCAATAAAAAAGGCAGCCAAGGCTGCCTTTTTTATTGTTAGTGCACTTTTCGCTTGATCTTCTCAATCGTTTCAAGCTGTGCTACCGCCTCAACCAGTTCAGCCTGGGCCCGTGCATAATCAACTTCAGAAGCCTTGCCCTGCATTGCTTCCTGAGCTGCCCGCTTGGCCTCAAGCGCCTTGGCTTCATCGATATCATGACCGCGAATCGCCACATCTGCCAATACTGTTACTACACCCGGTTGAATCTCCAGGATACCGCCGGAAACGAACAGAACCTCTTCTTCTGCATTGGGTACCTTGATTCGGATCGAGCCTGGCTTGATACGTGTGATCAGCGGTGCATGACGCGGGTAAATACCCAACTCGCCTTGCGTACCAGGTGCAGCCATGAACTCGGCAAGACCGGAGAAAATCGATTTCTCCGCACTCACCACATCTACATGCATCGTCATTGCCATGATAGTTACCTCTGCAATTACAGGGTCTTGGCCTTTTCAACCGCTTCTTCGATGCCGCCAACCATGTAGAACGCTTGTTCCGGCAGGTGGTCGTAATCGCCGTTGACGATGCCCTTGAAGCCCTTGATGGTGTCCTTGAGCGGAACGTACTTGCCGGGAGAGCCGGTGAACACTTCCGCCACGTGGAACGGCTGGGACAGGAAACGCTGAATTTTACGCGCACGCGCCACAGCTAGCTTGTCTTCAGGTGACAGTTCGTCCATACCCAGAATCGCGATAATGTCGCGCAGCTCCTTGTAGCGCTGCAGCGTGGACTGAACAGCACGCGCCACGGTGTAGTGCTCTTCGCCCACGACCAGCGGGTCAAGCTGACGAGAAGTCGAGTCGAGCGGGTCAACTGCGGGGTAGATACCCAGCGATGCGATGTCACGCGACAGCACCACAGTGGAGTCCAGGTGCAGGAAGGTCGTTGCAGGTGATGGGTCGGTCAAGTCATCCGCAGGGACGTAAACGGCCTGAATGGAAGTAATGGAACCCACCTTGGTCGAGGTAATACGCTCTTGCAGGCGACCCATTTCTTCAGCCAGTGTTGGCTGATAACCCACGGCGGAAGGCATACGGCCCAGTAGCGCAGACACTTCGGTACCGGCCAGGGTGTAGCGGTAGATGTTGTCGACGAAGAACAAAATGTCACGACCTTCGTCACGGAATTTCTCGGCCATGGTCAGGCCGGACAATGCCACGCGCAGACGGTTGCCCGGCGGCTCGTTCATCTGACCGAACACCATCGCGACCTTGTCGAGAACGTTGGAATCCTTCATTTCGTGGTAGAAGTCGTTACCTTCACGGGTACGCTCACCCACGCCGGCAAACACGGAAAGACCGCTGTGCTGCTTGGCGATGTTGTTGATGAGTTCCATCATGTTCACGGTCTTACCCACACCGGCACCACCGAACAGACCGACCTTACCACCTTTGGCAAAGGGGCAAACCAAGTCAATCACCTTGATGCCGGTTTCGAGCAGGTCGACTGAAGGCGACAGTTCGTCGAACTTGGGCGCCTTCTGGTGAATCGAGCGGCGCTCATCGCATGCCACGTCGCCTGCGTCATCGATCGGACGACCCAGCACGTCCATGATACGACCCAACGTGCCGTGACCAACCGGAACGGTAATCTCATTGCCGGTAGCACGCACAGTCATGCCGCGACGCAGGCCGTCGGAGGAGCCCATCGCAATCGCGCGGACCACGCCGTCACCCAACTGTTGCTGAACTTCGAGCGTCAAACCAGCTTCTGCAAAGCTGCCGGTCGTATCGTTTTCGAGAACGAGCGCTTCATAAACCTTGGGCATCGCATTACGCGGAAATTCAACGTCAACCACCGCGCCGATACACTGAACAATTTTTCCAGAACTCATGATGTTTCCTTAATCTTCCGTAATTCGTTAAACAGCCGCTGCGCCGCCGACAATTTCCGAGATTTCCTTCGTAATCGCTGCCTGGCGGGCCTTGTTGTAAACCAGCTTCAGTTCGCCAATCACGTTCTTGGCGTTGTCAGAAGCGGCCTTCATGGCGACCATACGCGAACTCTGCTCAGAGGCCATGTTTTCCGATACCGAGTGGAATACCAGCGATTCGACATAGCGTACCATCAGTTCGTCGATCAGCTCCTTGGCTTCCGGTTCGTAAATGTAATCCCAGTGGCCTTTGGCTACGCCAACTTGCACCACACTCTCCACGACATCGCTGGCAGTCACCTTATCTGCGGCATGGCTTGCGTGCGGCGCCTGGTCGGTGAAATCATCTGTCAAAGGCAGCAGTTGCTCCAGCACGGCCTCCTGCTTCATGGTATTAATAAAGCGGGTATAGTTCACATAGACCGCATCTACCTCTCCATTGACGTAAGCGTCCAGCATGATCTTGACAGGTCCGATGAGCTTCTCCATATGAGGCGCATCGCCCAGACCAGTGATTTGCGACTGCACATTGGCGCCTATCCGGGACATGAAGCCCAAGCCCTTGTTGCCAATGGCGGTTACAGAAACCGTTTTGCCAGAAGACTCCCACTCTTTCATCTTGTTCAGCGACTGCCGCAATACATTAGTATTGAGACCACCGCACAAACCTTTGTCGGAAGTGATTACGATCAGGCCGATGCTCTTGACTTGCTCGCGTGTAACCAGGAACGGATGCTTGTATTCCGGGTGTGCATGCGACAAGTGAGCCGCCACGTTGCGAATTTTTTCGGCATAAGGACGAGCAGCACGCATCCGTTCCTGCGCCTTGCGCATTTTGGATGCGGCTACCATTTCCATAGCCTTGGTGATCTTGCGCGTATTTTCTACGCTCTTGATCTTGGTGCGAATTTCCTTGCTACCAGCCATTTTCGGGCCTCCGGCTTAGTAGACTGCGGTTGCCTTGAAATCCTGAATCGCAGCAGCCAGCGCCTTGTCGTCGTCGCCACTCAGGCTCTTGTTGGACTCGATAGTATCCACCAGGCTCTTGTACTTTGACTTCAGGAAGGCATGCAATGCGGATTCGAACGCAAGCACCTTGTTTACAGGCACATCATCAATGTATCCACCGTTAGCGGCATACAGTGATATGGCCATTTCGGAAACGCTCAGCGGAGCGTACTGAACCTGCTTCATCAGCTCTGTCACCAGACGACCGCGCTCCAGTTGCTTGCGGGTCGCTTCGTCCAAGTCAGAAGCGAACTGTGCAAATGCAGCCAGTTCACGATACTGGGCCAGCGCCAGGCGCACACCGCCGCCCAGCTTCTTGATGACGCTGGTTTGTGCAGCACCACCTACGCGAGACACCGAAATACCAGCGTTGATTGCAGGACGGATACCTGCGTTGAACAAGTCGGATTCCAGGAAGATCTGGCCGTCAGTAATCGAAATGACGTTAGTCGGCACGAATGCGGACACGTCACCAGCAGCTGTTTCAATAATAGGCAGTGCGGTCAGGGAACCAGTTTTGCCTTTCACTTCGCCATTGGTGACCTTCTCGACATAATCTTCGTTAACCCGAGCGGCGCGCTCCAGCAGGCGGGAGTGCAAATAAAACACGTCGCCTGGGTAAGCTTCACGGCCCGGCGGGCGACGCAACAGCAGAGAAACCTGGCGGTAAGCCCAAGCCTGCTTGGTCAAGTCATCATAAACAATCAGTGCGTCTTCGCCGCGGTCGCGGAAATACTCGCCCATCGTACAACCGGCATAAGGTGCAATGAACTGCATCGCAGCAGATTCGGAAGCGGTTGCAGCCACGACGATGGTGTATTCCAGTGCGCCGTGCTCCTCCAGTTTGCGTACGACGTTGGCAATGGTCGAAGCCTTCTGGCCAATCGCCACGTAAACACACTTAACGCCTTGACCCTTTTGATTGATGATAGCGTCAACCGCTACAGCGGTCTTGCCAGTCTGGCGGTCACCAATGATCAGTTCGCGTTGACCGCGACCGATTGGCACCATGGAGTCGATTGCCTTGAGGCCGGTTTGCACAGGCTGGGAAACCGACTTACGGGCGATCACACCAGGTGCGACCTTTTCGATCTTGTCAGTCATTTTGGCATTGATCGGACCCTTGCCATCAATTGCCTGACCGAGGGAGTTAACCACGCGTCCGAGCAATTCGTTACCGACCGGAACTTCCAGAATACGGCCGGTGCACTTGACGGTGTCGCCTTCGGTGATGTGCTCATAGGCACCCAGAACCACAGCACCAACCGAGTCGCGCTCGAGGTTGAGTGCCATGCCAAAAGTGTTGCCCGGGAATTCAAGCATTTCGCCCTGCATCACATCAGACAAGCCGTGCACACGCACGATACCGTCGGTCACAGAGACCACGGTGCCCTGGGTACGGGCTTCCGCGCTGGCGTTAAAACTTTCCAGGCGGCTTTTAATCAGTTCACTGATTTCAGAAGTGCTTAACTGCATTTATGTCTCCTAACCTTTCAGCGTATACGCCATCTCTTGGAGGCGGCCACGCACCGAAGCATCGATAACTGTGTCGCCGATAACAATCTTTACGCCACCGATGATCTCGGGGTCCACGTTCACCTGGGCGACAACTTTGCGCTTGAACTTGTTTTCAAGTTGACTTACCAGCGTTTTGATCTGGGCATCATCAGGTTGCACTGCTGCCGTAATTTCGGCATCGACCACGCCTTCGTCTTGAGCGCGCAGATCTTCGTACAAGCGAGTGATGTCGGCAAGCAATGGCAAACGGCTATTTTCAATCAGCAGCTTGACCAGATTTATGCCTGCCGCATCCAGCTTATCGCCTGCAACCGCAACAAATATGCGCTCAACCTGATCCGCGAACACATTGGGATCATCGTTTAATGCGCGCATTTGTACGTCGTCGGCTACCGCTGTCGCGAACGCCAGCATTTCCGACCATCGCGCCTGCGCGCCCTTTTCCTTAGCCAGCCGATAAACGGCGACGGCGTAAGGCCTTGCTATGGTGACCGCTTCAGCCATGATCTCTAAAGCTCCTGGGCGATGGCGCCTAGCATCTCTGCATGGGCCTTGGCATCGATTTCACGACGCAGGATTTTTTCCGCACCGGCGATTGCGAGGCCAGCCACTTGCTGACGCAGCCCCTCTTTGGCGCGGTTAACTTCCTGCTCGATCTCTGCCTTGGCACCCGCGACAATACGATCGCCTTCAGCTTTAGCGTTATTTTTTGCCTCTTCGACGATTTCGCTCGCACGCTTTTCAGCTTGAGCGATAATCTCTGAAGCCTTTTCCTTGGCACCGTGCAATTCTTGCGTAGCACGCTTGGCTGCCAATTCCAGTTCGTGACGACCGCGCTCTCCGGCTGCCAGGCCATCAGCGATTTGCTTCTGGCGTGTTTCAACAGCATTGAGCAACGGCGGCCATACGAACTTCACCGTGAACCAGATCAGAATGGCGAAAGACACCGCTTGCGCCAACAGGGTCAGGTTGATATTCATTTGAACTCCTAGCCGCTAGGTAATTAAGCTACGCTTGTCGAAATTACTTGATGACAGCCAGCAGCGGGTTAGCGAAAGCGAACATCATTGCCAGACCAACACCGATAATGAAGGAAGCATCGATCAGACCCAGCAGCAGGAAGACCTTGGCTTGCAGGGCAGGAATCATTTCCGGTTGGCGAGCCGCACCTTCCAGGAAGCTGGCACACATGATACCGATACCGATACATGCACCTGCTGCACCCAGACCAATGATCAGACCAATACCGATACCGGTGTAGGCTTGAATCATCGCCAGAAATTGTACGCTTTCCATAGTATTTCCTTTCAGTTCAAAAATTAAAGTTAAGCTTTAAAACAAAACACTGGTTTAGTGGCTTTCATGTGCCATTGCAATGTACACAACGGTCAGCATCATGAAAATGAACGCCTGCAATACAACGATCAGGATATGGAAGATCGCCCAGCCAGCGCTTAACAGCGCGCCGAACAGAGTGCCGACGACCCCCGTCGCGGCCCACATACCCAACAGCAGGAAAATGATTTCACCGGCGTACATATTCCCGAACAGGCGCAGGGAGTGCGATAGCGGCTTGGACACATACTCGATCAGATTGAATGCGAGATTGGCAGGCCACACCAACGGATTAGAACCGAATGGCGCGCAGAACAATTCATGTACCCAGCCGCCAAGACCCTTGACTTTGATGCTGAAGAAAATCATCAGAATCCACACCGACAGCGCCAGCGCGAACGTAGCATTGACATCGGAGGTGGGGACACTGCGCCAGTGATCCAGACCCAGCACGTTATGGTAGAACTTGCCCATGATGTCGACCGGCAGGAAGTCCATGGCATTCATGAACAGCACCCAGACAAAAACCGTCAATGCCATCGGCGCAATGAAGACATGGCGGTTGCCATGAAAAATGCTCTTGACCTGATCGTCTACAAACTCCATCAGCAGCTCAACGAATGCCTGGCGCTTGGTCGGCACACCCGAAGTTGCACCACGCACAACCCACCACAGGAAACCGAAGACCACCACGCCCAGCAATGCGGACATGACCAGCGTATCCATATGCAACACCCAGAAACTACCCTCGCCCACCGGCTTTGCACTAAAGCCGAGGTGATGCTCGATATAACTTGATGGCGTCATCAATTCCGTTGACATGTTTTTTTAACCTTTGTCCTTACCTTGTTCTTCACCCGCACGCCCGATACCAATGCCGGACAGCAACGCTGCCACAGCAAGGCCGGCGATCAACGCCAGCGGCACCAGACCCGGCTTGTAAACCTTGAATGTTAACCAAAGCAGCAATGCAATCACGACAATCTTGATCGCCTCTGCCCGAAGCAGCAGCAGCAAAGCCGCTCCCGCCTCCATATTCTTTTTGCTGTCGACCTGCCGCATGCTCAGCTTGGCCGACAGGATGCCCACCCATACCGCGAAGCCACCTGCCAGCGCCGACAGACTGCCATGCATACCAACAACCAGATACGCCAGAAAACTCACCAGCAACGCGCCGACAAATTGCCAGAGCCCTAAACTTTTTAGCATTTTTCGTCCGGGAATTTCGCCAATTGCCGTTGCGTATCGGCTTACTCGACGTGTTTTTCGCGCTGCACGAGCGACTAAAGCGCGGAATTTTCTTTTTTTATCAGCGCGAAGTCAAGAAAAAATTTAAAAAAGTAGTTGGAAGTCCTTTTTTATTCCTGCTGTTCGGAAATGCCAAGTATCGAAAGAATTCCATCAAGCTGATCCAGCGATTTGTACTCAATCACCATCTTGCCTGTCCCTTTGGTGCCGTGCCGAATATTTACCTTGGCGCCCAGGCGATCTGCAGCTGACTCCTGCAAACGCAGAATATCGCGTTGCGGTTTAACTGGCGCCTTCTTGCGCGGATGCAGGGCTGCCTGGACCATACGTTCCGCATCGCGAACCGAAAGTTTTTTTGCGACGACATGCTGCGCCACGGCAATCTGCTTGGCACCATCAAGCGAAAGTAGCGCGCGCGCATGCCCCATGTCGATTTTGCCTTGCATCAGCAACTCCTGGACCGGCACCGCCAGATTGAGCAGACGCAGCAGGTTGGTCACTGCCGAGCGAGAACGCCCGACCGCCTCCGCCGCCAGTTGATGCGTCATGCTGAACTCGTCGATCAGACGCTTGATACCCGTTGCCTCTTCCAGCGGATTAAGGTTTTCGCGCTGAATATTCTCGATCAGCGACATCGCCAATGCCGCTTCGTCGGCGATTTCGCGCACCAGCGCCGGAACTTCGATCAAACCAGCAAGTTGGGCGGCACGCCAGCGACGCTCACCCGCGATGATTTCGAATCTTTCCACGGCAACCGGGCGCACCAGTATCGGCTGCATGATGCCCTGCGCCTTGATGGAATCGGCCAATTGTTGCAGCGAATCCTGATCCATCTGCGTCCGGGGCTGGTACTTACCGGGCTGCAGTTGACCAACTTTCAACGTACGCAACGCATCACTACCGGAGACTGTCTCCAGATCCCCACCCAAGAGCGCGTCCAGCCCCCTGCCCAACCCCTTGTTGCTTGCCATTACTGCGCTCCCTTGTTAATCATTTCGCCCGCCAACGCCAGATACGCTTTTGCGCCTCTGGATGATTTATCGTGAAACAGTACCGGAACACCGAAGCTGGGCGCCTCCGCCAAGCGGATATTCCGTGGAATCACCGTGCGATAGACCTTGTCCCCAAAATGCCGCTCCAACTGCGCGGAAACCTGTTGCGCCAGCATGTTGCGATTATCGAACATGGTGCGCAGCAAGCCTTCGATCTCCAGCACCGGGTTCAGATGCGCTCGTACCTTCTTGATGGTCTTGACCAGATCCGAAAGACCCTCCAGCGCATAATATTCGCACTGCATGGGGATCAACACAGTCTGCGCTGCAGTCAAGCCATTGACTGTAATCAGGTTCAACGCTGGCGGACAGTCGATCAACACATAATCGTACTGACCCTCGATTTTGGCCAGCGCCTCTTTCAATCGCGTCTCGCGCGCAAACTCGTTCACCAGCTCGACTTCAGCACCCGCCAATTCACGATTGGCGGGAACGACGTCGAACCCGCCCTGTCCTGCGGATACCTTGACTTCGCCCAGGCTTTTCTGCGCCAGCAGGACATCGTAAACCGTAGCCGCCGCCGCGTCCTTATCCACCCCGCTCCCCATGGTGGCATTGCCTTGCGGATCAAGATCGATCAACAGTACACGCCGCTTGGTTGCAGCAAGACTGGCTGCCAGATTGACGCAAGTCGTGGTTTTGCCGACCCCGCCTTTCTGGTTGGTGATCGCCATTATTTTCATATGATCGCTTTCATAAAAACCAGATGGCGCTGTGCTTCCAGGCCGGGAACCGCCAACGGTACGACATCGACAGCGACACTTTGCAACTGGGCAATTTCGTCATAGGGATAAACCCCTTTCATCGCCAACCAGCGTCCCCGGTCTGCGAGCAAATGCGACGTGAGCCGGGTAAACTCGGCCAGATCGGAAAAAGCGCGCGAAACAATCTGGCCAAACTTTTGCTCAGGCTGGAACGCCTCAACACGGCTACAAACCACCTGTAAATTACCCAGCCCCAGCTCTGCCTTGGCCTGGCGCTGGAAAGTGGATTTCTTGTGATTCGAATCAAGCAGGGTAATTTTCAGATCCGGCCGCGCCAGTGCGAGCGGTATCCCCGGCAACCCGGCACCACTACCAACATCCAGCAGATTTCCTTCCTGAATATGCGGCATCACAACAAGACTATCGAGCAAGTGCAGCATGACCATTTCATCAATGTCGCGCACCGCCGTCAGGTTGTGTACCTTGTTCCATTTCACCAGCAGATGGAGATAGTCCATCAGCTTCTGCTGAACATCAGGCGCCAGATTCAGGCCCATCTCGCGCAATCCTTGCGCCAGCTTTTCCTGAGGACTCATGCTGCAGCCTTATATTTTTTCTTGAGGTAAACCAGCAACAAGGACACGGTGACCGGCGTAATCCCTGAAATACGCCCTGCCTGCCCCAGTGTTTGCGGTCTGTGCAGCGCCAGTTTCTGTTGCGCTTCGATCGACAGGCCACGCACCTCCTTGTAATCAAGATCATCCGGCAAAGGCATTTCCTCGAAATGCCGGGAGCGCGCAATTTCGTCCTGCTGACGGTCGATGTACCCCTGATACTTGGCAGCGATTTCCACCTGCAATCGAACAGTGGGATCAAGCTCGCCTTCGCCTGCACCGGGCAAGGACAGCAAGGCTTCGTACGAAACTTCCGGCCGTCGCAACAAATCGAACAACGGGTACTCTCGCTCGATCTGCCTGCCCAGAACCCGCACTGCATCAGCCTCTGGCAGCGCATCGGGCCTGACAAAGCTGCGCCTGAGCCGCTCGGTTTCGCGGGAGATTGCCTCTTGCTTGCGACAAAACACTTCCCAACGCTCATCGTCCACCAAGCCCAGCTTGCGACCGACTTCGGTCAGACGGGCATCGGCGTTATCTTCGCGCAACTGTAGCCGATATTCGGCGCGGCTAGTAAACATGCGATAAGGCTCGCTGACACCGCGCGTAATCAAGTCATCCACCAGCACACCCAGATAAGCCTGATCCCGACTCGGGCACCATGGATCCTGCTCCATTGCATAAAGTGCCGCATTGACGCCTGCCAGCAGGCCTTGTGCCGCAGCTTCTTCATAGCCGGTGGTGCCATTGATTTGTCCGCCGAAAAACAGACCGCGGATGGCTTTGGTTTCAAACGAGTTCTTCAAGCCGCGCGGGTCGTAATAATCGTACTCGATCGCATAGCCGGGTCTCAGGATATGGCAATTTTCCAACCCGCGAACACTGCGCACCAGCGCCAACTGAATATCAAACGGCAAACTGGTCGAAATGCCATTAGGATAAATCTCGTTGGTCGCCAGCCCTTCGGGTTCAAGAAAAATCTGGTGAGAATCCTTTCCTGCAAAACGCATGATCTTGTCTTCGACCGATGGGCAATAGCGCGGGCCCACACCTTCAATCACGCCGGTATACATCGGCGACCGATCAAGCCCGGAACGTATGACGTCATGCGTTCTTTCGTTGGTATGCGTAATCCAGCAAGGTAATTGATGCGGATGCTGATCGGCCGAACCCAGAAAGGAAAACACTGGCACCGGGTCATCGCCCGGCTGTTCTTCCATGACTGAATAATCGATGGTACGACCGTCCAGCCTGGGCGGCGTTCCAGTCTTCAATCTCCCGGCCGGCAGGTTCAATTCACGCAGGCGAGCCGCCAGCGAAATGGCAGGTGGATCACCGGCCCGACCTGCACGATAATTTTCCAGGCCCACATGAACCAGGCCATTCAGGAAAGTCCCCGCGGTCAGCACGACCGCATTCGATGCGAAGCGGATGCCTATCTGCGTCACCACTCCGGTGATGCGATCGCCTTCGAGGATGACATCGTCCACCGCCTGCTGAAACAACCAGAGATTGGGTTGGTTTTCCAGACGCCGACGTATCGCCGCCTTGTAAAGAATACGGTCGGCTTGTGCACGCGTTGCTCGCACAGCCGGACCTTTGGATGAATTGAGAATGCGAAACTGGATGCCGCCCTCGTCAGTCGCGGCAGCCATTGCGCCGCCCAGCGCATCCACCTCTTTCACCAGATGCCCCTTGCCGATTCCACCGATGGACGGATTACAGGACATCTGCCCCAAGGTTTCGATGTTATGCGTCAGCAGCAGGGTTTTACGGCCCATGCGTGCCGAAGCGAGCGCCGCCTCGGTACCGGCATGGCCGCCACCAACCACAATAACGTCAAATTTATCAGGGAATTGCATTTCTTCGCTACGACTCGTAAAGGGGGCTTATCATAGCGCAAAACATGGCCTTTCGTCATAACAAGATTAGAATTGTTCCACGTGGAACAATCTGATCAAATGCTTTCCCAGGCTTTGCTGAAGCTCTTATTTCAACCCGGAAATCAATGCCCTGACCGGTGTTGGCAAGGCAGCGCCAATCGCATCTTCGAGCCCCAGCCACAAGGTTAGCGGTTCTTGCGCAACCGGGAGCGAGCCCGTGACTTTGAGTGGTTGAGGCAGAATATGCAGGCGAAAGTGGGTAAATGTGTGAGTGATACGGGTCAAAGGCTTCAGCAATTCAGTATCAAGACCATAACGGTCGCGAACATGACCGCAAAAATCCTCGCTGGAAGGCACTTCCGGCAAGCTCCACAACCCGCCCCAAATGCCAGTAGGCGGGCGCTTCTCAAGAAGAATCTCGCCTTCTTTGCGTAGCAGCAACATGACGGTTTCACGCTCGGGTAAAGTCTTGCGTGGTTTGGGAGTTGGCAACTCCCCTACCCGATCGTCTCGCAGCGCGACGCACTGGCTGGCAAGCGGGCACTGTTCACAATGGGGCCGATTCCGCGTGCAGAGCATCGCACCCAGATCCATCAACCCTTGCGTATAAGCTTCGATTTCGCGCTCCGGCAACAGCTTTTCCGCAAATTCCCACAGTTGTTTTTCTACGGCCGGCGAACCCGGCCAACCAGCGACACCGAAGCAACGCGCAAACACCCGCTTCACATTGCCATCCAGAATGGCATGGCGCTGCCCATAAGAAAATGCGCAAATCGCCGCTGCCGTTGAGCGGCCAATGCCGGGCAACGCTACGACATCCTCGAAATGTTGCGGAAAATTACCCGCATGTCGATCAGCGATGGTTTGTGCCGCAGTATGCAAGTTACGCGCACGCGAATAGTACCCCAGACCGCTCCAGTGCTGGAGGACGGCGTCTTCTTCTGCGGCAGCAAGACTCTCGATATCTGGAAAACTCGCCATAAACCGAAAGTAGTACGGGATGACCGCTGCCACCTGTGTCTGCTGCAGCATGATTTCCGATATCCAAACGGCGTACGGATCGCGTGTGCCTTGCCAGGGCAGCGCATGACGCCCATGCTGCCGCTGCCAAGCTATCACCTGTGCGGAAAAACCGGGAAACTCCGGCTCAGGCATTGAGCTTGGCGAGCAGCGGCATAATCTGCTCGCTATCAGAGCTTGCCAATATTTTGCGTACCACCGGGGCCAGTCGCGGCAGATTGGTCTGTAACACCTGCCGCTTGATTGACAGGATGTGTGCCGGGTGCATGGAGAATTGGCGCAAGCCGAAACCAAGCAATAGGCGAGTCAGGCTGGCATCACCAGCCATTTCACCACAGACCGAAACAGGTTTGCCCGCCTTATTGGCGGCGCGTATGGTCATGGCAATCAGTTGCAGCACGGCCGGGTGCAATGGCTGGTAGAGGTGTGCAACCGTATCGTCGGCCCGGTCGATGGCCAGCGTATACTGGATCAGGTCATTGGTGCCGATGGATAGAAAATCCATTTTTCGCGCGAATGTGTCCGCCGCAAGCGCAGCGGCAGGAATCTCGATCATGCCTCCTACCGGCACAAGCTCGTCGAACGGGGTTTTTTCGTCCTTTAGACTTTGCTTGGCGCGCTCGATCAAATGCATGGTCTGCCGTAATTCGGACTGACTGGAGAGCATAGGGATCAGGATCTTGACCTTGCCGTAATGCGAGGCGCGCAGGATCGCCCGGATCTGGGTATGAAAGATATGCGGCTCAGCCAGGCACAGGCGGATCGCCCGCAGCCCCAAAGCCGGATTGGCGCAAGTGCGCGCACTGTCGTTATCAACTTGTTTATCGGCGCCAATATCCAGCGTACGAATCGTTACCGGGTGCCCTTTCATGGACTCCGCAACTTTCCGGTAGGCTGCAAACTGTTCTTCTTCGGTCGGCCACTCCCGGCGGTTCATGAACAGGAACTCGGTACGGTACAGCCCCACACCCGTCGCCCCGGCTGCGCGCGACTGCACGACATCGTCCGGCACCTCGATATTGGCATGTAGCTCGATAGACGTACCATCCAGCGTAACGGCGCGCGTTTGCTTCAGGCGCTTGAGTTTTTGCTGCTCGATCTCCCACTGTTCCTGCCTGAGGCGGTATTCGGTGAGCACCTCCTTATCGGGGTTAACGATGACTACACCCTGCCCGCCATCGATAATGATAAGTTCGCCGTCGTGGATCAGGTCTCGTGCATGATGAAGCGCGACAATAGAAGGAATATTGAGGCTACGTGCCAGAATCGCAGTATGCGATGCGACCCCGCCAACGTCTGTGATAAAGGCCGCGAACTGGTGTTGTTTGAACTGTATGGCATCGGCTGGTGAAAGATCGTGCGCCACCAGAATGATGCTTTGTTCCTGTCGTGTTACCACAACCTGCCCCGGGTGTCCCAATAGCGCCTTGATCACGCGCTCCACCACCTGTATCACATCATGCTTACGCTCCCGCAGGTAATCGTCTTCGATTTCCTCAAACTGCGCGACCAGTTCATCCATTTGCTGCTTGAGCGCCCATTCGGCATTACAGCTTTCGGTGCGAATGATATCTTTGGGCAACTCCGACAGTGCACGGTCGGAAAGTATCATCAGGTGCGTGCTGACAAACGCACTCATTTCTGCCGGCGCATTGCCCGGCAGGCTATTACGTATGCCATCAAGATCTGCACGTACCGTCTCGACCGCCTGTGCAAACCGGATAACCTCGGCCTCGATCAACTCGTCCGGCACCTGATAGTGCGCAACTTCAAGCAGGGCGTGCGATACCAGATGGGCATGCCCGATGGCAATCCCCGACGATACGCCGACCCCGTGCATGGTGAAACTCATCAAGCACAACTCCTTATGCTTTCGAAGCTCATCGAGCGTTATCTTTTACAAGGGAGAAACACATTGGGTACAGCCCTTAGCGGATTCCAGCGCCGCATTATTCGCCTTCTCCAAAGCGATTATTGATCAGTGCCACCAGCGCATCGATCGCAGCCGTTTCATCCCTGCCATCGGCTTCCAGTACCACCTTGCTGCCCTTGCTTGCTGCCAGCATCATCACCCCCATAATGCTTTTGGCATTAACCCGGCGATTATTTCTTTCGATCCATATCTGACTGACAAATGGAGCCGCAGTCTGGGTCAGCTTGGTCGATGCACGCGCATGCAGCCCCAGTTTGTTGATAATCTCGATTTCTTGTCGAATCATGAGCCGCAAGTCTCTCTGCTTAGATGAACAATGCCCGCTGTGGCACCCATGCTGGCTTTTTCCAGAACGATTGCCAAGCTTTCCTGCCGATACGCCAGTGCGCGCACCAGCATAGGCAGGTTAACACCGGAAAGTATCTCGACCTTCCCAGGTTCCATCAGCTTGCTGGCAATATTACATGGTGTGGCGCCAAAAATATCGGAAAACACCAGTACACCATCACTCCCGTTGAGTAGTAATTCCTGCACCATTTCCTGCGCTTTCGGTAAAACAGCAAGAGGGTCATCGTGCACGGTAACCCCTAGTTGCTTGAGCAATGGGGGCGGGCCGCCCATGACATGACTGGCACAATGTATCAGGCTGCCACCCAGATCCCCGTGCGAAACAATTAAGAAGCCGATCATCATTAACCTCTATTTCAATTCACGGTGGCGCACCAGCACATGCTGCCCCTGCGCACCAAAGTACGCTGCCAGTTGTTCGACAAAATAGACCGAACGGTGCTGCCCTCCGGTACAACCGATTGCTACCGTCAAATAGCTGCGGTTGTCACGTACAAAACCTGGCAACCACTTTTCCACATAAGCTCGAATATCCTTGAGCATCTCCATGGCATCAGCTTGTGCCTCGATAAAGCTGGCGACGGGCGCATCGCAACCGGTCAGCGGACGCAACCGCGGGTCGTAATGCGGATTGGGCAATGACCGTACGTCAAAAACAAAATCCGCATCGAGCGGAATCCCATGCTTGAAACCGAAAGACTCGAACAAAAGCGCTAGCCCACTATGGTCCAATGCAACAAAATCCTTGACCCAGGACCGCAAGGTATTGGCCGAAAGCTCACTGGTATCGATCCGATGTCCGATATTGGCCAGTTCGGCCATCAATTCGCGCTCTGTATGGATACTTTCCGCCAAGGTTCGGCCATCATCGCTCAACGGGTGCCGCCGTCGCGTTTCGCTAAAACGTTTGACCAGCGTTTCCGTATTCGATTCAAGAAACAATAGATGCAAATCGGTACCGTGCTCCCTGAGTTCTCGAACAAAGGCAGGCAGTTGCTCGAGCATCGCGCTACGGGTATCCACACTGACCGCAACCAACGAATGGCCCATGGCATCCAGGTGCTCGACTACTTGCAACAGCATCTGCGCAGGCAGATTATCGACGCAGTAGTAGCCGCTATCTTCCAGCGCCTTCATAACGATACTTTTGCCGGACCCCGACAGGCCGGTGACAATCACCAACTGCATGTTAGTTTCCCGACTCCTTGGCCATGTTGCGACGAATTTCGCGCTGCTGGCGCTGCATGAACTGCCGCGAACTGTTCACGCCGCGCAAAAGCAGAATATGGTTGCGCACGGCAACTTCGACCAGCACAGCCAGGTTGCGACCTGCCGCCACTGGAATGGTGACTTTGGGAACCTTGATTCCGAGAATCTTTTCGCTTTGCGCCTTGACCCTGATTCGGTCGATCAAGTGTGATGCCAATTTCTCAGCCATTTCCAACTGGACAATCATATCCAGCGGCTTGGTCGGCTTGATGGCGTTATCACCAAACAACGCACGCACATTAAGCACACCCAGCCCGCGCACCTCGATGAAATCCTGCAGCATCGCCGGGCAACGACCTTCCAATCGTTCCGGTGACACCCGAAAAAAATCGGTCATGTCGTCCGCGACCAGCCGATGCCCGCGAGTGATCAGTTCAAGTGCCAACTCGCTTTTACCGATAGCGGCATCGCCCTTGATCAACACGCCAAAACCCTGCACTTCCATGAATACCCCATGAAAACTGACCGATTCAGCTACGGCCTGCGCCAGGTAATGGCTCAACAGATCCATCAGACGCGGACTTTGCTCAGGAGATGTAAATAGTGGGGTGTGGCTGTCATTGGCGGCTGCCAACAAGATCGCTGACGGCTTTTCGCCATTGGCGACCACGATGGCCGCCAGGTCTGTAGAAAACAAATTGCCGATCGCCTGTTTCATGCCGTCGGCGCTCAGACTACGTAAATAATCCATCTCCGCACAGCCCAGTACCTGGACTCGATTGGGATGGACGAAATTAAGATGCCCGATCAGCGCCAGCGACGGTTTGGTTACCGCATCGCTGGTCAGCAGGTTATTCCCGCCCTCGAGTCCCGCCACCCACGTCAGGTGCATCTTGCGACGCGTGGCGCGGAACAAATCGGATACGCTGATCTGGGCCATTTTAAAAACAGCCTTTAATGCTTACTCGGCCGCCTGACGCTTGACTCCACCATCCGCACGATGGTGATCGGCAAACTTTTCCTTGACCTTCAATACTTGACGATCCAGCTTGTCCGCCAGCAGGTCGATCGCGCTGTACATGTCGGCAGCACTGCATTCGGCATGCAGGTCGCTACCAGGCACATGAACTGTCGCTTCTGCCTTTTGTACCAACTTTTCTACAGTCAGTGTAACTTTGACGTCAATGACGTTATCGAAATGGTTGGTAATGCGTTCCAGCTTGGACTGAACGTAATCGCGCAAGGCGGGAGTTACTTCCAGATGGTGTCCGGTCAGATTCAGGTTCATGATTTTCTCCTATTTTTAGATGGACTTACGTTGATTGGCCGCGGGAATCTGCAAGGATTCGCGGTACTTGGCAATGGTGCGGCGCGCAACGACGATGCCCTGATTACCCAATATGTCGGATATCTGGTTGTCGGAAAGCGGCTTGCGCGGCTCTTCCGCCGCCACCAGTTGTTTGATGAGAGCCCGAATCGCGGTTGCCGAACAGGCGCCCCCTGACTCTGTTGCAACATGGCTACCAAAGAAGTATTTGAGCTCGTACACGCCTCTTGGAGTAAGCATATACTTTCTTGTAGTGACTCGTGAAATGGTTGATTCATGCAACCCAACTTCATCAGCGATCTCCCTCAACACCAGCGGCCGCATTGCCACATCGCCATGCTCGAAGAAATTGCGCTGGCGATCCACGATTGCCTGGGAAACCCGCAAAATCGTGGCAAAACGCTGCTGTAGGTTGCTGATAAACCACTTGGCTTCCTGCATCTGGGTTTTGAGATACTGGTTGGAATTATCGCGATTACGCTTGAGAATATCAGCGTACATGCGATTGATGCGTAATTTTGGCATGGCCTCGCCATTGAGACTGGCCAACCACAACCCCTTAACCTTTTTTACCACGACTTCGGGCTGAACATAGTGGTCAGCCTCTATCCGGCTAAAACCGGCACCGGGCCGAGGGTCAAGACGCTTGATCAGTTGCTGGGCATTGCGTAGCGCTTCGTCGTCGCAGCGCAGCAACTTTTTCAGCTTGACATAATCACGTCCGGCCAGCAGTGAGAGATGCTCGCGCACAACCGGCAAGGCAATTTCACGGAATGGCGTATCGCTTGGCAAAGCCTGCATTTGCAACGTAAGGCACTCGGACAGGTTACGCGCACCCACGCCTATCGGGTCGAGATGCTGTACCAACTTGAGTGCGGTTTGCAGTTCCAGCAGGTCTACTTCCTGATCTTCCGGCAGCAAAAGCGCCAAGTCTTCCAGCGACTGCTCCAAATATCCATCTTCATTAATCGCATCGACCAAAACAGACGTCAAAGTTTGATCGCGCTCAGATAGTGGCATTAAGCGCAGTTGTTCCAGCAAGTGTTCGCGCAAAGTGGGCGCATCCGGCTCCTGGAAGGCAAACTCGTTGTCGTCTTCACTATCCGATGCAGTACCTGCGGATTTTTCCCACCGCTCACTCTCCATCGATGTGAAATCGGTCTCTATCGGGTCTGCCGTTTCGCTGGGCGGGCTTTCTTCGGCTGGAGTCGCTGCTTCGGCGCTGCCACCTTCCGCAGAATAATTAGTCGCCAGCACATCTTCTTCAGCACCTCGTTCCAGCAGGGGATTTTCCTGCAGAATCTGCTCCAGTTCCTGGCTCAACTCGATAGAAGAAAGCTGCAACAGTCGAATAGACTGCTGTAATTGCGGTGTCAGCGCAAGATGTTGGGAAAGCCTAAGTTGCAGGGACTGCTTCATAAAATGCTCTAAAGCCGGAAATCCTTACCCAGATAAACTTCGCGTACGCTCTCATTCGAAATAATCTCGTCCGGCCTTCCGGCCGCCATAACCCGCCCATCGTTGACAATATAGGCTCGATCACAGATACCCAGTGTTTCGCGCACATTGTGATCGGTAATCAACACACCAATTCCCTGATCCTTGAGATATCGAATGATTTTCTGGATATCGATCACGGCAATCGGATCGATACCGGCAAACGGCTCGTCCAGCAAAATGAACCTCGGGTTGCCCGCTAGGCAGCGTGCAATCTCAACGCGGCGGCGCTCGCCGCCAGAAAGGCTAACGGCAGAACTGTCACGCAGATGCGTCACATGCAGTTCCTGCAACAACTCTTCCAACCTTTTTTCCTGATCTTCCAGCGGAAGTTTCTGCAATTCAAGAACCGCCGTGATGTTTTCTGCAACAGTGAGTTTGCGAAAAATTGACGCCTCCTGAGGCAGGTAAGACAACCCCAAACGTGAGCGTCGATGTATCGGCAGCTTGCCCAGATCATGACCATCCAGCGTGATCTTACCGCCATCCAGCGGCACCAGGCCGACCATCATGTAAAAACTGGTTGTTTTACCTGCACCATTAGGGCCCAGCAAGCCGACGACCTCTCCGCTGAACACATTCATGGTAATGTCGTGCACAACGGTACGTGCCCTGTATCGCTTTTGCAGCCTTTCGACTTTAAGTTCGCTCACGCCTCAACCTTAGACAGCAGACTGATATTTATTGTGGTGTATCCGGACTGGTTGCTGATGGTGTATCAGCCGCCCCGGTTGCCGCTTTCTTGACGGACTTGGGTTGTATTACTGCTCGCACACGGCCTTTAGGGTTACTGGCGGTTGCCGCTTGCGGGCCACCAATCACCTCAGCATACTCCGCCCCGGCGTCGTACATGATGTATTCGCCATTGACAACATCCAAGCCGCGTTTAACCCACGCTTTTACGTAAAGTTGCACCTTGTCCATGCGACCGTCATATTCGATCCGCTGGCCACTTCCGGTAATGAATTCGTTTTTGCCTTCCATTTTCTGACGAAATGTTGTCGGATTCCCAGTTGATGTGCTGTGCTGAAAACCCTCCGCATCCTCACGCACAATCAGCTTGTCAGCATGAATCACCAACGTCCCCTGGGTAAGAATAACGTTGCCGGTATACGTTGTTGTTTTTTTTGCATCATTGGAGGTCAAGGTATCAGCCTCGATGTCAATCGGTTTATCGCGGTCCGCTTTCTCGGCCAGTGCTAACGTACTTGCCAGCAACATAAGGAACATCAGAATAAATCTAATTCGTATGGTTTGCATATTCTCTCCGGATACGGGTTTTTGGCTTCCCGGCATTAGTTACTGATTTTTTCGCCACTTTCTTCTTTGCCTGTTTCCGCTTTGCCAACTTCTTGGGTGATGACTTGACTGTCGGCTTGGCCTTGCTGGCCGACGCCACCCTGACAGCTTTTTTCTTGGCTCCTGCCACTTGCTCTATTGTCAACGGCGGCATCGGCAGCGCGTCAGGACGCTCATAATGCACTTTCACATTACCGAACAATTTGAGCAAGCCTTCTTTCTTGTAATACTCCATGCCCTTGGCATGAATAACGGTGCGCGGCGCTTGCAGAATGGTGACGGGTCTATCGGTTTCGACAAAGTCCCGCTCGGGAACAATGTGCAGATATTCTGTCAGCACGGTCAACTCTCCCTTGCTCCGCGTTGCTGCACGTACGACCTTCACATTATCCATGAAATAGACGTTTTCGCCATTCGACGACACCAGCCCACGTTGGCCTTCAATCCGTGTTGTCGGTTTTTTGAGCGAAAACTGGGTAAATGCCGGTCTCACCAATTCCGTTGAATCATCGTCGGGATAGTGCCGCATCTGCACCCCGGCAAGACTGAAGCGCGGATTGCCAAAACGGTCGGCCCGAGACGAAGAAAAATTGTCGATGATGTAGTCAGGATCATGCCGTGTGCTCCCATCTCGCTTAGGCTGCGGCGGCTGCACGGCACGATCTATCCAGGCGGTGAGCGCTGCCAGCAAGGCAAGGACAATCAGCGAAAACCAGATGGCGGGAACACCTCTCATTATGAGCGGATTAGCCAACACTCCGGTTAACGCAGATACTGCGCCATTTGTGCATCCAGCGTACCCTGGGCCTGCATAACCATCTCGCAGACTTCACGCACGGCACCGTGCCCTGCCTCGCGGACCGACACATAATGTGCATACTGTTTCACCAAAGCTGGCGCAGCCGGCACCGTCAAAGCCAAGCCGCTACGCCGCATTGGCGGCAGGTCAACCACGTCATCACCCATGAAAGCACATTGCTCATGGCTCAATCCCGCTTTTTTCGACAAATCAAGAAAAGCTTCCAGCTTATCCTCGACACCCTGATAAAAATACCCGATTCCTGTGCTTTCCGCGCGTTTTGTGACAACGTTGGAAGTTCGCCCAGTGATGATTGCCAAATTCACACCACTGGCTTTGAGCAATTTCATTCCCAAGCCATCCTGCGAATTAAACGCCTTATATTCAAGCCCGTCATCACCCAGGATCAATCTGCCATCGGTCATGACACCATCGACATCAAATACAACCAGTTTGATCTTGCGCGCACGTTCCAATAATTCACTCATATCACTTTCGCTTTCAGCAAATCGTGCATATTCAAGGTGCCAACAAGACGCCCTGCATCATCCACAACCAGTAACTGATTCACCATACGCGCTTCCATTAACTCAACGGCTTCGACCGCCAGCTTACCGGGAGTGATTTGCTGCGGAAGGGGATGCATCACCCGGGAGATCCGAGTCCCAAGCAAGCTGACTCCCTGCTCCAGGACACGCCGCAAATCACCATCAGTGAAAATACCAATGGGGCGATGCAATTCATCGACGATAGCCGTCATCCCCATGCGCTTGGCCGACATTTCGAGCAATGCTTCCGTCATGGAAGCACTTTGCGGAACGAACGGCACCGCATCGCCAGAGCGCATGATATCGCGTACGTGAATCAGCAGGCGTCTGCCCAATGCTCCTCCCGGATGAGACCGGGCAAAGTCTTCCGCACTGAAGCCGCGTGCATCGAGCAAGGTCACCGCCAGCGCATCCCCCAGCGCCAACGCCGCTGTTGTACTGGCTGTTGGCGCAAGCCCAAGCGAACAAGCCTCTTGCGATACCTGGGCATCAAGATGCTCGTCAGCCTCGGTGGCCAGCGTTGAGTTTGGATTGCCGGTCATGCTGATAAGTTTGGCACCCATACGCTTGAGCAAAGGCACAATCGCCAGCAGTTCTCCACTTTCGCCAGAATAGGAGATCGCCAGCACCACATCGGCCGAGGTAATCATACCCAAATCGCCATGACTGGCCTCAGCCGGGTGCATAAAAAACGCAGGGGTTCCGGTGCTGGCCAAGGTAGAGGCAATCTTGCGGCCAACGTGCCCTGATTTCCCCATGCCGCTAACCACGACCCGCCCGCGACATTGTAGAATGCAGTCGACCGTACGTCGAAAGCCGTCGCCTAGCCGCTCTGCCAGTGCCTCAACTTCGCGCGCCTCGATACGCAGCACCTCTCGCGCCAATTCAAGGCCATGCACGACTGGCTGTTGCAATACGGATTTCATATATTGAAGTATAAAAGGTAAAACCCGCCGTATAAAGCTCCGGCACAATATTTGCTGCAAATTCTTTTTCAATGCATACCCTTAAAATCACTCTCCTCCTGCTTGCAAGTGCCGTATTCGCCGTTGGCCTGCTACGCGCCCTACGCTTGCCACCACTACTGGCTTACTTCCTCATTGGGTTGGCACTTGGCCCACATACCTTTGGACTGGTGGATGACAGCGCCTCCGTTATCGAATTGGCCGAGTTTGGCGTTGTGTTTCTGATGTTCAGCATTGGCTTGGAATTCAGCCTGCCTCAGCTATACGCTATGCGCAGTACAGTTTTTGGCTTGGGCAGCGCCCAGGTATTGGTGTCCATGGTTTGCGTTATTGCCGCAAGCATGCTGCTCGGAATGGATTGGCGCGCAGCGCTGGTTGTTGGTGGCGCCATGGCAATGTCGTCCACCGCAATTGCTTCAAAAATGCTGGTCGAACGCGTTGAAATCAACTCCCGACACGGCCGACTTTCCATCGGAGTGTTGCTGTTCCAGGATATTGCCGTTGTGCCGTTGCTGATCCTGATCCCCTCACTATCCTCACCAAACGGCGACCTGATTTCCATGCTCGGCCATTCTGCACTCAAAGCAGCATTGGTGTTGGCGATTCTGCTCTATTTCGGAAAATCGCTGGTCAATCCGTGGTTTGAGCTGATCGCGCGTCAGCGCTCCCAAGAATTGTTTGTACTCAACGTACTCCTGGTCACGCTGGGCTTGGCATTTGCCACCAAAGTAGCCGGGCTTTCCTATGCCCTGGGGGCGTTCGTCGCCGGTATGCTGATTTCGGAAACCCGCTACCGCTATCAGGTCGAAGCAGATATCGGCCCGTTTCGCGACATTTTGCTGGGACTATTCTTCATCACACTGGGCATGCAACTTGATTTGCATGCTTTACTCGCCAATGTTGGCTGGATCGTTTTAATTGCAACATTGCTGGTTATCGTAAAAGCGGGGTTGGTCGCCGGCTTGTGCCGGATTTTTGGTCATGAAACCGGTGTTTCCATCCGAACAGGCCTGACCCTGGCGCAAGCAGGCGAATTCAGCTTCGTATTGCTTGCACAGGGAACCGAGTTCCACTTGCTGCAGCCGCCACACGCACAAATCATCCTGGCTGCAATGCTGCTTTCCATGGTACTAGCGCCCTTCATCATCAAATACAACGGTCGTATCGCACGGCTGATTGCGCCCAGCTACCAACGCAGTCGAAACCAGCAACTCGGAGAAATCGCCACCACCAGCGAGGGTATTGCCGGGCACGCAATCATCTGTGGATACCGGCGTAGCGGGCAAAACCTGGCGCGCTTTCTGGCACAGGAGAACATCCCCTACGTAGCATTGGATCTTGACCCTGTTCGCGTTCGTGAGGCGGTCACGGCAGGCCTGCCAGTTGCTTACGGCGATTCGGCACGGCGCGAGGTGCTGCAAGCGGCAGGTGTGGAGCGTGCTAGGGTCGTCATCGTGAGTTTCTCCGAACTCAATGCCAGCCTCAAGGTATTGCATGTGATGCGCGAACACTATCCCAATATTCCAGTCATCGCCCGCACACTCGACGACAACGACATGGAAAGGTTACGCGAGGCCGGAGCCACCGAAGTGGTGCCCGAAGTCCTGGAAGGCAGCCTGATGCTGGCATCGCACGCACTGGTTGTATTAGGTGTGCCGCTCAATCGCGTGGTCAAGCGCATTCGCCGCTTCCGCGAAGAACACTACACCATGTTCCGCGGATTTTTCCACGGCTTGTCCGACCATGACCTGGATGCCGCAGACAAATTGCAGCCACGGCTGCATGCTGTTGCCATCAGCGCAGGCGCTTATGCCATCGGCCTGAGCCTTGCCGAACTGGGTTTGAACAAATTCAAGATCGAGATGCAATCCATCCGGCGTCAGCCGATTGGCATCCTTCCAGCCAAGCCGGAAATCATCCTGATCGAGGGCGACGTTGTAGTATTGCTCGGTGCGCCAGCCGATCTGGCCAGCGCCGAAGACAGGCTGATAAAGGGCAAATGAGCGATATCATCATTATAGGCGCCGGTGCCGTCGGCTGCCTTACGGCACTGGAACTACGCAGACGCGGGGCCGACATCACCCTGATAGATCGCGGCACACTGGGTGCCGAAGCCTCCTGGGCAGGTGGTGGTATCCTGTTTCCGCTACTACCCTGGCGCTATCGCGAAGAAGTCAATCGACTGGCCCTGGCTGGCGCCAGAATGTACGCTGACATCACCAGTACACTTCACCAATCGACTGGCATTGATCCCGAATATCGCGTCAGCGGCATGCGCATAATGCCCGATTACGGTGGTGAAACGGCACGTGACTGGTGTGAAGCACATGGCGTGAAGGCAGAGCGTGATGGCGATGCGCTATGGTTACCCGAGATCGCACAGATCCGAAATCCGCGCTTGCTTCAGGCCTTGCGCTGCCAACTCAAGATTGATGGTATCCGTTTGCGAGAGCAACTGGAGATCAGTAGTTTCAAGACTGGCCGGTCTCAAGTTGCGGGTTTGAAAACTGCGCAAGGCGAAATTTTGCACGCCGACCACTACATCGTGACAGCGGGAGCCTGGAGCCAAACCATCCTCGGCGAACACGCAGCAAACCTTGCTATCAATCCAGTGCGCGGTCAAATGCTTCTCTACAAAATGCCCCCCGGTTTGCTTGAACAAATTCTGTACCGCGAAGACTTCTATCTCATACCGCGCAGCGATGGACACATCCTGGCAGGCAGCACTGTCGAAGATGTTGGTTTCGACAAATCAACCACACAACCCGTCGCACATAAATTGCATCAGAAGGCCGTCTCCCTGCTACCCGCACTACACAGTCAAGCCCCGTTACTGCACTGGGCAGGGTTGCGCCCCGGCTCGCCGGACAACATCCCGACCATAGGTCGCCACCCATCACTAAAAAACCTCTGGTTGAATACGGGGCACTTCAGATATGGGATTACTATGGCTCCCGCAAGCGCAGAGAACCTAGCTGATTTAATGACTGGCCTGCACAAGCACTGAGTCAACAGAGCACGATCACACCAAAGAATGCAACGGTGCGAGTCAGGTGCATGGCCATTACGGTTCACCTGACATTTACTGCTGAAATAGGCTCTTAATCCGGATTGACCCAATGCCCGGATTTCCCACCGGCCTTTTCCAGCAGCCTGACATTGACAATCTGCATGCCGCGATCAACCGCTTTGCACATATCGTAAATCGTCAGCAAGCCGACACTGGCGGCGGTGAGTGCTTCCATTTCTACGCCGGTACGCCCTACCGTCTCGGCAGTGACTCGGCAGCACACTTCGCTAAGTGCAGTATCGATTTCAAATTCGACCCCTACTCTGGTCAACGCGATGGGGTGGCACAACGGAATCAGCTCCGAGGTTCTTTTGCTGCCCTGGATAGCAGCAATCCGTGCAATTCCCAGCACGTCGCCTTTCTTGCTGCTGCCAGTAATAATTAACTGCAGTGTTTCCGGCTGCATACGAATGCGCCCCTCGGCTACGGCAACTCGCGCCGTTTCGGCTTTGGTACCGACATCGACCATGTGCGCCTGCCCGGCAGCATCGAAATGAGTGAGTTGTGACATTGATCGTTCCTTACACTTTCCATATTAATAAACTTGGGCAAAGCACCCAAATACAGGCAAGCCCGCAGCTTACATGCGTTCAAATGGCGAATTTGCACACTGATACGACAAGCCAGGTGGTGCATATCCTTTGTGAACTTATGTTTTGATGCCATTATCATAGCAGCATGAAATTTCACCACCTATTCCTTGCGCTATTGCTGCTTGCTCCTGTCTCCTTGGCAGAAGGCCTGCCCGACCTTGGGGATTACGCACAAACCGTGCTGCCGCCGCAGGAAGAACGCCGTATCGGCGAGGAAGTCATGCGAGAGATTCGCGGTAGTGGCCAGCTGGTGAGCGATGTCGAGATCGCCGATTATCTTGCTTCTGTCGGCTACCGCCTGGTTGCCAATAGTTCAGACAACCAGCAGGCGTTCAATTTTTTTGTTATCCAGGATCCATCCATCAATGCGTTTGCCCTGCCTGGAGGATTCATCGGCGTACACACCGGCCTGATCCAGAGCGCCCGTAGCGAGTCGGAACTGGCCAGCGTACTTGCTCACGAAATCGGCCACGTCGTACAGCGCCACCTCGCGCGCATAATGGCGCAGCGAGAGCGCGATACAATCCCTTCTCTCGCCGCTCTCGCCGTTTCTATCCTGATGGCCCGAGCCAACCCGCAGCTGGCACAGGCCGGTATTGCCGCCACACAAGCGGGAACCGTGCAACGCCAACTCGATTACACGCGTGAGCATGAACGTGAAGCTGACCGCATGGGCCTGCAAATACTCAATGATTCCGGATTCGATACCCGCGCCATGCCATCGTTTTTCGAAACCCTGATGAAAGGCACCCGCTTCTACGACAGCAGTGCGCCATCTTTTCTGCGCACCCACCCGCTGACCACCGAGCGTATTGCCGACGTGCGCAACCGCGTCGAGCAACTGCCATACCGCCAGGTACCGGATAGTGCAGAATTTCATTTTGTCCGCGCCAAGCTCCGCGCACAGCAAGGCGCTCCCGGCGATACAGCACAGTTTTTCGAGAACAGCCTGCAGGAAAAAAAATACAATAGCGAAGCGGCCCAGCACTACGGGCTGGCAGTTGCGCTACTGCGCGGTCATGAATTTGAAAGAGCACAGAGCGAAATCAGCTTGCTACGCAGCGCCCGGCAACGCCACCCGATGATCGAATCGCTTGCCGCGCAGTTGCTGCTCGAACAAGGCCGATCACGCGACGCTCTTGATCTTTACCGTAGCGCCTTGTCGCTGTTTCCCAAGCATCGCGGGCTGATCTACGGTTATGCCGAAACCCTGCTGGTGCTCAATCAGCCGGATGAAGCCATACGCTTTCTGAGCGAAAAGCAGCTTGCCTTCCCCAACGACGGCTATCTTTACGAGTTGCAATCGCATGGCTATACCCGCTTGGGTAAGAACCTGATGCGTCACCATGCTCAAGGCGAGGCCTATTATCGCGCATACGACCTGGCGGGCGCGATCGAGCAGTTTGAGTTAGCATCAAAAAGCGGTGACGGGGATTTTTACCAGTTATCGATTGTCGAAGCGAGACTCAAGCAGCTAAGGCAGCAAATGGGCGACCCCAAGAAAAAATAGGAACTGGACGTGAATCGACGACAAGTACTCAAAATCTGCGCGCTATCGGTCGCGACCACGCTTGCGATGCCCTTGCGTGCTTTCGCAGCCCTGTGGAACCAGGCCGCCTTTGAATCCAGAGAAGTCGATGGTGCATTGCAGGGGTTGGGCATCGCCAAGGTCGGGCCGAGCCGCGACATTGTGCTGATTGCACCGGATGTGGCAGAAAACGGCGCCATCGTGCAGATCGAGGTAGAAAGCCGCATTCCGAATACCGAAGCCATTTCCATTCTGGTCGATAAAAACCCGACTCCCCTAGTCGCTAACTTCGTGTTCAGTAACGACACCATGCCTTCGCTGATCATTCGCATCAAGATGGCGGAAACTTCGGAACTCAAGGCCATCGTCAAGTCAGATGGCAAATATTACAGCGTCGCCCGCAAAGTTGAAGTGGCGCTGGGAGGATGCGGTTAAATGACATCGCGTAGCGATGTACTATCCCCCTCTCTCGCTTGCGGGAGAGGGCAAGGGAGAGGGAAGTAATATGAACGACACGATGAAAATACGCGCCCAGTTGAAGAGCGGTATCACCGAGATCAAGGTGCTGATGAGCCACCCGATGGAAACCGGGCGTCGCAAGAACGAATTCGGCGACATCGAGCCCGCACACTTTATCCAGCTTGTTACAGCCACCCTCAATGGAAAGACTGTGCTGGAAACACAATGGGGCACGGGGATATCAAAAAATCCCTATCTGACCTTCCGACTGAATACTGCCAAGGTCGGCGACAAGGTTGCGGTGAGGTGGCTGGATAACAAGGGCGATTCCGGCACCATCGAGACTTCCGTAATCGCGGCTTAAATTTGCTGCTTCAACATCTCGACGATTACCCGCTCGTACTCGGGGAAATAGTGTGCAATCACTGAAAGTTCGAAGCGAGAAAGAATGCTGGTATTGGATTCGCGTTCAAGCAAAAAGTCGAATGACCGGCTGACCAGCGTCTCCACCGGTAAGTGACCCGCCAGTTTTTCAGCGTAGGTGGATGACACGGTCACCAGATGCCTGGTCTGGCTTCTACCCTGCACCACCACTTCGAAAGTCGAATCATCCAGCTTTTCAACGGTATGCATTGATTTCACTTTTACTGTTTCTTTGCCTATTGGAACATGAGTTTACCTTACCCACAACATTGACCAACCGGTCGGTCGGTGGCAAACTTTGTGCTCGTCGATCTGCCTGTTCAGCCACCATCCCCGTGCAAGAAAATAATCCCGCCCGCGAAATCGCAGACCCTGGCAGCGTTAAACGTATCCTCGCTGCAGCCGAAGTCTTGTTCGGCGAACAAGGTTTCGAAGCCGCTTCGATGAGCGCCATTGCCGCACGCGCAGATGTCAGCAAGGCCAATATTTTTCACCATTTCAGTTCCAAGAATGCCCTCTATCTGGCAGTGATCGCCAATGCTTGCAAGGAAGCACGCAGCCGTATCGACCATCTGGAACAAGCCGAAGGCAGTTTTGTCGAACGCCTGGCGCAGTTTGCCGCCGGGCATTTGCAGGGAATTCTGCAACACAGTCATCTGTCGCGCCTGATCTTGCGTGATGTGCTGGAAAACGGGCCGGAACGCGGCCAGGAACTGGCCGAACAAGCGTTCGGCCCCAACTTTGCCAAGCTGGTGGAAATCATCGCCAACGGCCAGTTACGCGGCGAGTTGCGCAAGAACGTCGACCCGGCCATGGTGGCCGTCATGCTGATTGCCGCCAACGTTTACTTTTTCGAGGCGCGCGACATTTTGCGGCATTTCCCGGCAGTCGATTTTGCCGAAAACCCGCAACATTTCAGCACCAAAATGATAGAAGTCATGTTGAACGGCATCCTGCCGCTGGAACCCAAACAATGAAGAAATCACTGCCAACGATATTGGTGCTGAGCTTGCTGCTATCCGCCTGCACTAAAAAAGAAGAAAACAAGGTTCCGGCTGCACCACCACCTGCACTGATTACAGTTACGACAGCTCAAACCACCAAACTGGAGATTGTTGAAGAAACGGTCGGCACGATAGAAGGCCTGATGGACCCCACCATTGGCGCGGAAGTCGCCGGGCGTGTGGTCAAGGTATTGGCTCACGCCGGCGATGAAGTCAAGAAAGGCCAACTGATTGCGGTGCTGGATGCCGTCAATTACGGCTTGCAACGGCGCGAGGCGCAAGCCGAAATCAGCCGGGTCGAAGCACTGCTGGCCAATCAGGGCAAGATCGTCGACCGCAATCAGCGACTGGTGCAGAAGAATTTCATTTCGCGCAACGCGCTTGATGATGCCTCATCGCAACAAGATGCGCTACGCAGCCAGCTGGATGGCGCCAAGGCACAACTGGCGCAGGTGGATCTCGCCAGCAGCAAGACCAGGGTTTATGCTCCGCTTGATGGCCGGGTAGAAAAACAGATCGTTTCCATCGGTGATTTCGTCAAGGTGGGCGACCCGCTGTTGCAGGTGATCGGCACGCAACGCCTGCGCGCGCACCTGCCTTTCCCTGAAAACATCGCGGCCAAGCTGCAACCCGGCCAGACTGTACGCCTGACCACACCTACAGCCCCCGACCAGATCGTCACCGTACAGATCAAGGAACTGAAACCGCTGGTCGTCTCCACCAGCCGGGCAGTGGACGTGATTGCCGATGTCGTCGACCAGCCCGGCTGGAAGCCGGGCGCCAGCGTCAATGCCACCGTTGTCCTGGGCGAGCGTCCAAGCGCCGTAGTCGTCCCTGAAGCCAGCGTGGTGTTGCGCCCTGCTGGCGAAGTCGTTTATGCAGTCAAGGGCGACAAGGTCACGCAACATATCGTCAAAACAGGTCTGCGCCGTGATGGCGTGGTGGAGATCACCGAAGGACTTACCGCCGGTGAAACTGTCGCGCTCGACGGTGCAGGATTCCTGACCGACCAGGCCAGCATCAAAATCCAGCAGGCAGCGGCAAAATGACCCTGCCCGAGCTTTCCATCAAGCGCCACGTCCTTGCGTGGATGCTTTCCGGGGTGCTGGTGCTGTTCGGCATCATTAGCTACCAGCGTATCGGCGTTGACCGCTTTCCCTATATCGAATTCCCGGTGATTTCGGTCACCACATCGCAAAAAGGCGCCAACCCGGACATCATCGACGCCAGCATCACCAATGTGATCGAAACCTCGGTCAATAGCGTACCGGGCATCGAGCATATCCAGTCAAGCTCAAGCCCGGGCATCTCCACCGTCGCCATCACCTTCAGCCTGGACAAGAAAGTGGACGTTGCCTTCAACGAGGTACAGTCCAAGGTCAACCAGATATTGCGGCGCCTGCCGGATGACGCCGATCCGCCGGTAGTGGCCAAGGTCGAAACCGGCGCCAGCCCGATCATGTGGCTGGCGTTGCGCGGCGACCGCACTCAGCAGCAACTCAACCAGTACGCGCTCAACGTGCTCAAAAAGCGCCTCGAAACCGTCAACGGCGTAGGTGAAGTGCGGCTGGGCGGTCGCCGTGACCGCACCATACGCGTCAACCTGTTGCCGGAGCGCATGACCGCGCTGGGCATTACGCCACAGGATCTGCAAAGCGCCTTCAACCGCGAGCACGTACAACTGCCGGGCGGCTTCATGATCGGCCAGAAGAGCGAATACCTGTTCAAGCTGGACATGGAATTTCACAAACTCACCGAGCTCGGCACCATGATCGTCAGCTACCGCGACGGTGCGCCTATCCGGTTAAAAGACGTCGCCGAAATCGAGGACGGCCTAAGTGATTTCCGCCAGCTTGCCCATTTCAACGGCGATCGTACCGTGGGGCTGGGGCTGGTGAAAATCGCCAACGCCAATACCGTCGCCATCATCGATGAAGTGCAGCGTCGGCTGGAAACCGAAATCCGGCCGCAACTGCCGCCCGGCATGACCATCGAGGTCGCCTCCAACGATGCGCTCTACATTCAGGAGCTCATCAATGCCCTGTTGGAACACCTGATCGCAGGAACCCTGCTGGCGGCGGCCATCGTCTGGCTGTTCCTGCGCTCGTTCCGTTCCACCATCATCATCACTATCGCCATCCCGGTATCGCTGCTGGGCGCCATTGCCGTCATGTACTTCAGCGGATTTACCTTCAATGTCATGACATTGCTGGCCTTGCTGCTGCTGATCGGTGTGGTGGTGGACGATGCCATCGTGGTATTGGAGAACATCTTCCGCCACCGCGAGCATCTCGACCCCGACCCGGTCAGTGCCGCCCTCAACGGCAGCAAGGAAGTCGTCTTTGCAGTGCTGGCGGCCACGCTGTCGCTGGTATCGATTTTTGCACCAGTGATTTTCATGAGCGGCATCATCGGTCAGTTTTTCAAGTCGTTTGCCGTGGTGGTGAGCTTCGGCGTACTGGTTTCGCTGTTCGTATCGCTTACGTTGACGCCAATGCTGTGCTCACGATACTTGAAAGTAAGCACTCGCCATGGACGATTTTATTACGCCATGGATGCCTTTTTTACAGGCATGGATAATTTCTACCGCAAGCTGCTTGGGCTGACCCTACGCCATCGTTGGAAAGTGGTGCTGATTACCCTGATCACCGTTGCTTCCAGCAGCTGGTTTTTCCAGCAAGTCAAAAAGGAATTCACGCCCGAAGAAGACGAAGGCCGCTTCATCGTCTACCTCAAGGCACCACTTGGCTCCAGCATCGAATACACCAATTCCCGGCTAGTAGAAGTCGAAAAAATCCTCGGCAAGCATCCCGAAATCGCCACCTACTTCACCGCGATTGGCCTCGGCCAGGCCGGGCAGGTCAATCAGGGCTTTGCTTTCGTGCGCATGCAGGACCGGGACAAGCGCAACATCCGCCAGCAGGACACGCTGAAAAAATTGCGCGGCGAGTTTGCAGAAATTCCCGGTGTTCGCGCCTTTCCCGCACCGATTCCCATTGTTCAGGGCCAGCGCGGCGACCCTCTGCAATTCAACCTTTCCGGACCCAATCTGGAACAGGTCGGCGCGCTCGCCAAACAGTTGCAGCAAAAGCTTTCCAACGTGGAAGGCATGGGCAAGGTCGACCTCGACATGCAGCTCGACTTGCCGGAACTCGTGATGAGCATAGACCGCACTCGCGCCGCCGATCTCGGCCTGTCGGCGCAGGATGTCGCTTTTACCCTCAACATGCTCACCGGCGGCATCGACATCGCCAAGTACAACGACGAGCCGGGCGATGGCGAACGTTACGACATCCGCATCAAGGCCAAGGACGGCAGCATCACCCAACCTGCCGACCTCGCCAAAATCTACCTGCGCAGCACCGGCGGCAGCATGGTGCGGCTGGACACCGTCGCCAGCTTCAAACCGCAACTCGGCCCTGCCGTGATCGGCCGTTTCGACCTGCGCTACGCCGCCAATTTCTTCGGCACCCCCACCCTGCCGCTAGGCGAAGCCGTCAACAAAGTGCAAGAAGCTGCCGCGCCACTGCTGCCCCCCGGCTATACCGTCAAAATGGTAGGCCAGGCCGAAGAATTCGGCAAAACCCAGAAATACATGGCTTTTGCCTTCGGCATGGCGCTTATCCTCCTGTACATGGTGCTAGCTAGCCAGTTCAACTCTTTCTTGCAACCCGCCATCATCATGCTGGCCCAACCGCTCGCCATCATCGGCGGCGTACTCGCGCTATGGCTCACCGGCCACTCGCTCAATATCTATTCGATGATCGGCCTGGTACTACTGATCGGCCTGGTGGCGAAAAACTCCATCCTGCTGGTCGACCTCACCAACCAGCGCCGCGCCGAAGGCATGGCCGTCGATCCCGCCCTGCTGGACGCCTGCCCCATCCGCCTGAGACCGGTACTCATGACCTCGCTCACCATCATCCTCGCCCTGCTGCCTGCCGCACTGGGCTTGGGTGCCGGTGCCGAAACCAACGGCCCGCTATCGGTCGCGGTGATCGGGGGGATGATTACCTCGACGCTGCTGACTCTGGTGGTGGTGCCGGCGGTGTATTCGCTGGCGATGCATGGGGTGGAGCAGGTGGAGCGTTGGATGGCGGCACGAACTGAAGTTAATTCCTAAATTAGGTTGCGTCTGAAGTATATATTCTGCGGATACGAGAATGAGAAAAGTGCTAGTCGTAATTGGTATTTTGGTTGGCATCTACTTTCTGGCGATTCCTGTTCGAGCCCATTTCTGGCGTGCTGACGCCGCGCGATATACCACGGACGCAGTGTTCGCAATTATGAATCCATGGAATACCACGGCATTCCTTGATCGAGCGTCAGATTCCCTGAAGGTAAGTCCGCAGGAGTCTACAGTTCAGCGCATTGAAATGGCTTCACAACTATTTGGCACCTTTTCAAAAATTTCCGATGGCCCGACCTGCGACCTATTTCTCGGGGTAAGTTCATTCGACAAGAAAGAACGCACCTATTCAAAATGTACGGCGAACTTGGTATTTGAAAAGCGCTCAACTCCCGTGACAATCATTTTGGTCAAGGTATCTGATGCTTGGCTCATCAATGATCTAATGTTTAAGTGAATGCGAGGCACCGATATGCAACCTAACCGTGCCCGCGTAGGGCGCAATAATTGAAAAGCATTGCGCCGTATATTTTTCATCCGGCGCAATGCGCTACGCTTATTGACGGTATCTACTAGCTACAGGTGACACGCCACCCAATTCCCCTGTGCCACGCCGAGCAGCACAGCCAAGACGGGAGTAGTCGGTGGGCGTTGTTTGAGCGCGTAGCGCGAGTTTAGCCCGCCGCCCGGCTTGGCGAGCAGCGGAGGGAATCCCCGAAGGGGACGTGGCGCGGGGTGCCTTTCTCTTCGGTTACCTTCTCTTGGGCAAGCAAGAGAAGGTAACGCGTCTGGCGGGCAAGACCGCCGGTTTTAAGCACCACCAGCACCCGGCCGAACCGTAATCGCCAACACCCCCACCATCACCAACCCCGTCCCCACCAGCTCCAACCCCGTCACTCCCTCGCCCAAAAACACCCAAGCCAGCAGAATGGTCGAAACCGGCCCTACCATCCCCAACATCGCCGCCCGGTTACTTCCCACCCGCTGTATCCCCGCACTCAACAAAAATGACGGCAACACCGTCGCCACCACTGCCATGAGCAATCCAATCGCATAAACCGGCTGCGGCAACCGCGTGAGATCAACATGATGCGGCGTAGCAAAATAATGCCCGGCCGCCGTCAGGCTGATCACCAGCATGATGCAGGCGGTAAACGCCATCGCACCGAACTTGCGTATCATGCGGCCGCTTGCCACCAGGTAAGCCGCATAGCTCATGGCGCTGAAGAAAATCAGCACGGCGCCCAGCATGGTGTGGCCTGTGGCTTGCCCGGCAAACACATCATCCCCTGCCGCCAAGGCTACGCCGACATAACTCGCGGCCAATGCCGCCACTTCCAGCCTGCCGATACGGTAGCCGAACATGACCGCGGAAATGATCACCACCATGGTCGGATACAAGAACAGGATGACCCGCTCGACACCAGCCGAAACGTATTGCAACCCGGCAAAGTCGAACCACATCGGCAAATAGCCGCCTACCGAACCCAGCAACAGAATCGCCCCTATGTCGCGGCGGTTGAGGTGATCGACCTTGCCGACGGCGTACAACCACACTGCGCTCGCCAAGTAAAACGGTGCAGCAAAAGCCATACGCAACGCCAACAGGGTTTCCGCATCGACGTGGTAGCCATAGGCGAGCTTGACCATCACCGCCTTGGATGAGAACGCGACTGCCGACACCAGCACGAAAGCCGCGCCGATGAATGCCGTTGAATAATTCGATTGTGTGTTTGCCATATCGGGCCTCTTTTTCGGGCCCGGCAGCGGAGGGTAAAACGATGTAACCGCAGCTTAAAGCCCGCGGTTACTGTGGAAAATCAGGACGAACGACAGCAACCGCAAGAGGTGGCGACTAGCCACAGTGCCTTGCGGGCGCGTACAACTGCTTGATTGTGCTTGATGTTCGTCATGAAGGGGCGCACTTTACTCGGGTGAACTGGCAGCGTCAATCAGATCTTTTTCCAGCGTTTCCAACTGCAAGCCGGAAACCTTGGGCGTCCACACTGCAGGGTTGACGGGAAACGGCTTGAGCGCGCCGGTTCGCCGATAACCGCGCCGTTGGTAGAAAGCGATCAGTTCGTGACGCAGAGTAATGACGTACATGACCATTTTGCGCGCGGCCCATTCCTGCTGCGCCGTTTGCTCGGCCAGGGTCAGCAGGCGCTTGCCGACGCCCTGCCCTTGCAAACCTGGTTCGACCACGAACATGCCCAGATCAGCATGATCCCTCGCCTGTTCAATATGTACGGAACCCATGATTTCCGCCCCTTGCAGGCATAGCAGGATGATAGACCCGGACTGGTTTATCAGTTGCAAAACGTCCTGCGCGTCCGTTCGGCTGCCGTCCAGCAGTTCGGCTTCGGTTGTCCAACCCTGCTTGCTGTGCTCGCCGCGATAGGCGGAATTGACGAGGGCGGCAATGCGCTCGGCATCTGTCGGCTGCGCTTTGCGGAACGTCAGCGTCATGTATCGAGGTAGTCTCTCCACATGATCTGGTACTGGGCTTCCAGATCGCGGGTGAAACATTCCGTATCAAATAGCGGTGCAGTGGCACGGTTAGCGATGAGCTTGTCTTTGAACTCTTGCCATGTTGCCGGTTCCCGGGCAAGTTTAAGGGCCAGTGCGACGTAGTCGTCCAGCGATTGCGTGACCAGTTCCGGCAGGCCCACGGCGTGCAGCAGGCTGGCCGCGACGCGACCGGCAAAGGTCTCACCTATGCAGGTGACCACCGGCACACCCATCCACAGTGCGTCGCTGGCCGTGGTATGGGCGTTGTAGGGCAAGGTATCCAGCAGCAGGTCGGCCTGTTGCTGCCGCGCGAGGTGTTCCGCTAAAGGCAGGCGCGGCGCGAAGATCAGCCGCTCGGGGGCTACACCCCTGGCCTGCGCTTCGCGTCGCAGGTTGGCGGCGGCAAGGTCGTTGGATTGCAGCAGCCACAATACGCTACCCGGCGTCTCGCGCAATAGCCGCATCCAAAGGTCGAACATCTCCGGCAGGATCTTGAATGTCTGGTTAAAGCCGCAAAAAACGAAGCCTTGCTCCGGCAACCCGCATTTGGCCCGGCTGGGTTTGGGTGGAATCGGTCGGTGGCGGTCGTTGGATTGGTAGCTGTGCGGCATCAGCGCCAGCTTTTCGGTATATTCGGCCGCCTGTTCAAGCGGGGTTACAGTCGCATCGCCGATCAGATAATCGACGAAACCCGCGCCCATGGTGCCGGGATAGCCCAAGTAATTGACCTGTATCGGTGCCGGACGCAGCGCCAGAATCTCGGAGCGGGTGTGCGCGGTATAGCCTTTGAGATCGATCAGGATGTCGATACCGTCGGCATGGATTTTACTAGCCACATTTTCAATAGTGAGCGCACGCACATCTTCAAATCGTTGGAATGCCTTGTTCAACCGCGACCGCATCGCGCTACCGTCGTCGGGGCCGTAGGAGTAGGCAACGACTTCAAAACGCTCCAGATCATGCAGTTCGAACACTTCCGCCATGAGATAGGCGGTGGCGTGCTCGTGAAAATCGGCCGACAAATAACCCAACCGAATTTTCGGTTTGGCGATACGGTTGAAACTAAAATTAAGGCGCTCGCGCACCGGCACATATTTTCCATATTGCCCGGCCACCCAGTTTTCGGCGCAACGGCGCTGCTCGGCTGCCGTGACACCGGGCACCGCGAGAAACGCGAACGGCGGGATTTGCGCCTCGGGCACTTCGCGCACCAATCTGCGTACCTCGGCGGCTAAAGTATCCAGATCTTCCCAATCGCATGCTTGCTGGCATTGGTGCAGCAGATGTGCCCTGGCGTGATGCAAGGCAGGATCGATTTTCAGCGCTTGCCGGTAACACGCGATGGCTTCCTGCAACTGCCCCTGTTCGCGCAGGGCATTGCCCAGGTTGTTATGCATCTCGCCATCGTTTGGGTTGAGCCGGATGGCCTCGCGGAAGCTGTTTGCAGCTTCGGTAAAACTCCCCGCATCGCGTAGCGCATTGCCAAGATTGAAATGCGCAGCATCGTCGTTGGGGTCGTGCAGTAAGGCTGCGCGGTAACAGGCAATGGCTTCGGACGGTCGCCCCAGTTCCTGCAATAACCAGCCCGAATGCCGCGCTGCAGCCGGGTATTCCGGCTGCAACCGCAGGGCCTCACAGTAGCTTGCCAACGCTGGCTCAAGCTGCCCGGATTCACGCAACGCATTCGCCAGGTTGTTATGGATATCGGCGTCCTGCGGCATCCAGCGCAATGCCTGGCGATAGCACTGCACGGCTTCGGCATGGCGCACCAGATCTGAGAGCAAATTGCCAAGGTTGAAAAGTGCCGAAGGGTTTTCCGCCTCTATCGCCAGCGCGGTGCGATAACTGGCTTCCGCTTCTTCGTAGCGCTTTAGGTCGTGCAAGGCGCTGCCGAGATTGTTATGGATGGCTGCATCGCGCGGGGCCAGTTGCAAGGCTCTGCGATAGGCTACGACCGCCTGCTGCGGCTGGTGGTTGGCACGCAAGGCCAGCCCCAGATTGCTAAAATAATCCGGCTGGTCGGGGGCGAGTGCGACAGCCTTGCCGATCTCCTCCACCGCCATCGCAGCATCGCCGCGCTGATAGGCGGCTAGACCGAGCAGATGCAATACCGGCGCATTATTCGGCTGCATGCTCAGCAATTGCCGGTATAGCGCCTCGGCTTCCGCCAGACGGCCAGCCTGATGATATTGCACTGCCCTCTGAAAAGTCTGTTGCATCGTGTTAAGGTAAATGATGGATAACGAGCATTCTAATGTATCCGGGGCGCAATCCGACCTCGATGCGGCTTACCGCGCCACGCGCTATGTTGTGGAATCTGTGCAAGGCGATATCGTCATCAGGATAGATCAGCCAACACCCGCACTCGACAAACTGCTGGCCGCTCAAAGCCATCGCGAATGGGCTTTCATCTCGGCATGCAATCCCGGCTCGCAGCGATTGCCCGACCAGCAAAATGTCGAGCGGCACGCACAGTTACTCGCAACGGTTGCCTTGCTGGGATTTCAAAGCATCCCCGGTCACGGCATTCCGGATAATCCCGGCTGGCAGCCGGAGATCAGTTTATTGATATTGGGTATTTCACAGGATCAAGCGACCAAGCTGGCTGAAAAATTCGGCCAAAATGCCATTGTGATCGGCAACCCCGGGCTGCCTGCAAGGCTATGTTACTTACATGGAAATTCGCCCTGATAACCGATATAGTTAGACATCTACAGGCACTGCACACCCATGGCCGCTGAAAAACCCAGACTCATCCTTATCGACGACGATCCGCTGATCACGGATACCTTGCATTACGTGTTGAGCGAGGATTTCGACGTCAGCGTTGCCGATTCGCGCACGCAAGCCAAAAGCCTGTTGCGCCAGCTCGATAATCCGCCGCAGTTGGCGCTGGTCGATCTCGGCCTGCCGCCCACGCCGCATACGCCGGAAGAAGGCTTCAAACTGATCGGCGAACTGCTGGCACATGCCCCGGCAATCAAGATTTTCGTGCTTTCCGGCCAGAACAACGAAGCCAATGCCCGCCATGCCTTGTCGCTGGGCGCTGTAGAGTTTGTCGCCAAACCCTGCGAAATGGGGCATCTGCGCGCATTGCTGAACGATGCGTTGCGGTTGCAGGATGCAGAAACCACGGCCGACAGTAGTCAGATCGGCTGCGGACTGATCGGCGAAAGCCTGGCCATGCAAAGCTTGCGCACCCAGATCAGCCAGTATGCCAATGCTCCATTCCCGGTACTGATCGAAGGCGAATCGGGCAGCGGCAAGGAACTGGTCGCAGACTGCCTGCATAAAATGAGTGCGCGCCGCGACCGTCATTATCTTTCACTCAACTGTGCAGCAATCGCACCCACATTGGCCGAATCCATCCTGTTCGGTCACGCCAAAGGCGCCTTTACCGGGGCGCAGAATGCCAGCAATGGCTACTTTGAGGATGCTGCGGAAGGCACGCTGTTTCTCGACGAAATCGGCGAACTACCGGGCGAAATGCAGGCCAAGCTGCTGCGTGTGCTGGAAAACGGCGAGTACCAGCGCGTGGGCGAAACCCAGGTTCGCAAAAGCCGAGCCCGCATCATCGCCGCAACCAACCGCAACCTGCGAGACGAAGTCCGTGCGGGGCGCTTTCGCAGCGATCTTTACCACCGCCTGAATGTATTTGCGCTACAGGTACCGCCGTTGCGCGAAATGGATGACGATTGCCTGCGATTGCTGGATCACTTCAGCGACTTCTATGCCCGCGAAATAGGCCGGCCGCCTTTTACCCTGGACGCCAATGCCCACAAAGCCTGGTTGAACTACATTTTTCCCGGCAACGTACGCGAGTTGCGCAACGTTGTAATCCGCCTCGCGGCCAAGTACGCGGGCGCCACCGTCAGCCGCGAGCAGTTGCTGGCCGAATTAGACCCCGAGGCGGGCGATAGCCTGCCAACCAACGAAAACCTGCTGCAAAACCCGCAGGCCATGCAGGAACTCGCACTCCGGCATCTGCAATCGCAAAACAACATCAACCTCGACCAAATCCTGCGACAATGGGAACAAGCCTACTCCGAAGCGGCACTCAAGCTCACCCATGGCAACCTGAGCCAGGCTGCGCGGCTGTTAGGAATCAACCGGACCACGCTGTATGCACGCATGCAATTTTTTGAATCGACAGGTAAATAAGCCGATATGTATTACTCGCACTTCGGGTTGAAGCAGCCTCCCTTCAAAATCACCCCCAATACGGAGTTTTTCTTCTCCGGCGGTAACCGGGGGGCCGTACTCGATGCGCTGGTCTACGCCATTACCAGCGGCGAAGGCATCATCAAGGTGGTAGGCGAAGTCGGCAGCGGCAAAACCATGCTGTGCCGCATGCTCGAATCGCTGCTGCCGGAAACCGTCGAACGCGTTTACCTGGCAAACCCGAGCGTTGCCCCTGAAGATATCCTGCATGCCATTGCATTCGAGCTGCAGCTTGAATTACCGCCCAAAGCCGACCGCCTGCAAGTGATGCAGGCCCTGCAGAACCACCTGATCGAACGCCATGCCCAAGGCCACCAGGTCGTCATTTTTGTTGAAGAGGCGCAAGGCATGCCGCTGGCCACGCTGGAAGAGATACGCCTGCTCTCCAACCTTGAAACCAAAAACGACAAGTTGCTGCAAATCGTGCTGTTCGGCCAGCCAGAACTGGACGAAAACCTCAACCAGCAGCACATTCGCCAACTCAAGGAACGCATCACCCACAGCTTCAATCTGGGCCCGCTGGCCGACCACGACATTGCCGATTACCTGATCTATCGCCTGCGCACCGCCGGTTATTTCGGCCCGCCGCTGTTCACCAAAGGCGCGATCAAACAAATCGCCAAGGCGTCCAAAGGCCTGGTCAGGCGCATCAACATCCTGGCGGACAAGACTCTGCTGGCTGCATTTGCCGAAAACGCCTATGCCATCACCCCCAGGCACGTGAAAATTGCCGTCAAGGACAGCGAATTCGGTCAGGAAGAAGCACTGCTGGCAAACCCGAAAACCGGCTACTGGCTGGCTGCCAGTATGCTTGCCGTGGGTCTGGCGCTTGGTTTCGGCATCCGCGCCATGACACAAAACCAGCCGACTGAAACGCCTAAACCGCCAGTATCGGTGGCTGCGCCGGTCGCGGCAACGCCTGCGTCCCCATCAGCGACTGCCGAACCACCTCCTCAGGCATCGGTGGTAATCCCTGCAGAGGGACAACCGACCCCTCAACCCGAAGTCGTTTCTTCCGATATTGTGGAACAACGGTTACAGGCAACCAAAACATGGCTAAACACCCAAAACCCGCAGACCTTCACCATACAGATCATGGGAACCGACATGCCTGAGCAAATGCATCGGCAATTGCAAAACCTAGAGTCACTCGTCGGCCTGGAAAATGTATATATTTACCAGACTATAGTGAAGGGTAAACCCTTTACCAGCGTAATCTATGGCAGTTTTCAAGACCGGGGTGATGCCCTCAGGGCCATGGAAGAATTGCCAAGGAGTCTGCGCGCTAACCGGCCGACATTGCGAACCGTAGGTGGAATTATTGAAGAAACAAAGCAACTTCAATAAGTTACGCTTGCAATTTAAACTGGCTTATGCGATAAATGAAGCCATTGGCTCCATAGTGGCTTAACGGGCACTCGACATGAATAAATTCTGGATACACAGCTTGGTCCTGATGGCACTCACCGGCTGTGCTCACGAAAGCACCATCACCCCATCGCAAGGCCATATCGGCCCCGGGCAAGAGGCCCAAACCGCGGTGGCGACACCCGCGGGTGACATTCCAAAACCAGTCAAAAAGCCTGCTTACGTTCCTCCGCCCAAGCCCAAGGCAAAAGAGCAGACATATAGTGTTGTGGTAAGCGATGTGCCGGTACAGGAAATCCTTTTCGCGCTCGCACGCGAAAGTAAAATGAATGTCGATATTCACCCGGCAATACAGGGAAAAACCACCCTGAACGCTGTCGACCAGACCTTACCCGCCATCCTCGAAAGACTTAGCAAGCAGGTTGACCTGCGCTACAAAATCGAGGGGAACGTACTTGCCGTCACGCCCGACCTGCCGACCTTGCGTACCTACAAGATCAATTACGTCAACATGGATCGGGACACCGCATCATCGATCGGCGTATCGGCAGAAATTGCCGGAACAGGTAGCGCAACGGAATCGAGCGGTGGATCAGGCAACAAATCTGCAACCACCGTTACTAGTTCATCCAAAAACAATTTTTGGGGTTTGCTGACAGATACCATACGCAATATTCTAAAAACCACCAAGAGCCAGGTCGCCAACACCGAGGAACGGGCAGCGCGAGCCGATGCCATACGCGCAGCACAAGAGGATCGCCTAAAGCAGGTTGAGGCTGTCAGCAAGGCAGGAGCAGGTGCCGAGAAACTGTTCCAGGAAGCCTTTAAATCGCAGCCTGCCGCCAACCTGGAAAGCAAGGATGATGTCATCTTGAATCCGGTCGCCGGAACGGTCACCGTCATGGCTACCGAGCGTCAGCATGGCTTTATTCAACAGTACATTGATACGGTGATGTCCGCTGTGCAACGACAAGTGTTGATCGAAACAACTATTGTTGAAGTTGCACTCAATAATCAATTCCAACGTGGAATAGATTGGAGTCGCCTCGGTAGTAATGGTGCCAACAGTACTAAATCCGGCTTCACCTTCAAACAAACGCTTGGGGGAGCAGCAACAGTAGGAAACCAATTTATAGTGGGATTTGCAAACAGTGGAAGCAAGCTTGGCGATCTAGCTGCATCAATACGTTTATTAGATACTTTTGGTAATACCCGCGTACTCTCCAGCCCAAAATTGATGGCCTTAAATAACCAGACCGCAATTCTCAAAGTCGTTAATAATTTAGTCTATTTCACAGTTAAGTCGGATACAACGACCCCGGCTACTGGCCCGGCGGTGACCACTACAACTTCTACTCCGCATACTGTGCCAGTAGGGGTTGTCATGAGCGTAACTCCTCAAGTGAACGACAACGGAGCCGTCACCCTCAATGTTCGCCCAACAATTTCACGTACTGTCGGGTTAGGTATTCAAGATCCGGCAGCCATCGATAAGAATGGCAATATTATAGAGAGCCGCATTCCCCAAATTCAGGTTCGCGAAATGGAGTCCATGCTTCAGGTGAGCAGTGGTCAAACTGTCGTACTAGGCGGTTTAATGGAAGACACCATTGACAATAATACAGATGCCGTTCCTGGAATATCCAAGCTTCCTTTGATCGGCAAGCTATTCCAGGGCAAAGACGACACTACCAAAAAAACCGAACTCGTCATTTTCCTGCGTCCGACGGTCATTCCCAACGCCAGCCTGGAAAGCGACGAACTGAAATCATTCAAGCAGTTCCTGCCTGACCAACTTCCGACCGCATCTGCCGATGAGCCTGCTAATTAAAGCACTGCAAAAGGCAGAGCAATCGAAAGAAAATGTCGGCGCAGAAAAGCAGCCGCCTGCCACGTCCACTGACTTAACGCTGGAACTGGCACCACACCCGCCAGCTTCAGCCGAAATCTCGCTGGCGGAAGAAGGCGGTTTTGACGAGCCGCTGCAGCCCCCCGCTCAAGCAACATCAGCTGCGACAGCCAAACCTGTTGCTGTACCCAAGTCGCCGGAGCCAGCCGCCGAACGCGTGGCAGCTGCCAATGTGTTCCATGCAAAAACGGCTGTCGTTGCCGATCCGGGCGGCCGACGCGCCTTCTGGCTGGGCCTGGGCGGGCTTGTTTTGTTATTGGTCCTAGGGGGTGGATTTTATTTCTACCTCGAAACATTGCTGCCACCTGATGTTGCCGTTGTTCGTCCGCCACAACCACCGGCACCAGTTGCACAGGCACCGGTAGCAACGCCAGCCCCTAAACCGGAGACAGCAGCAATTGCACCGGCCGAACCTGAACCTGTCGCACCACCACCAGCAGCAACTGCTGAAAAGCCGTCGCCTCAGGAAACCGTAGCCACCCAAAAACCTGTAGTTGCCGACACGCCATCACCAGCGTCGGCGACGACGGAAAAA
>WBZX01000057.1_pt1 | contig 101402 bp, 101 predicted proteins | sample 5204211 | NCBI WGS metagenome assembly WBZX01 (sample SAMN12344362, study PRJNA552823) | activated sludge metagenome | biome: Activated sludge suspended growth; feature: Nitrification reactor; material: Wastewater; isolation source: activated sludge from nitrification reactor of wastewater... | reverse complement strand
CAGCACGGTCAGATTGTTCACGACCTTGGCTTCTTTCAACGCTTCCATCGTCAGACGAACATCGCCCGGGTTATCCTCAATCAGTAGAATTTCGATGGGTTTCACCAACTCAGGTACCATACAACTCCTGCTCCTTCCTTTCGTTAGCGATTCAGCGTCTGCGTCGATGAGGCGGGTTCTTCATCGCGCATGGTGAAGTAAAACGTCGCTCCCTTGCCGCGTTCGGATTCCACCCAGATACGCCCGCCATGGCGTTCGACGATCTTCTTGCAAATGGCCAGGCCGATGCCGGTTCCCGGGTATTCTTCTCTCGTGTGGAGTCGTTGGAAAATGACAAAAATCCGCTCCGCATATTGCGGATCGATTCCGATGCCGTCATCGCGCACGGAAAACACCCAATCACCATCGGCCTGCTTCGCGGAGATGTGTATATGCGGCGGTTGTGCCCCGCCGAACTTGAGAGCATTGCTCAGCAGATTCTGGAACAATTGCGCCAGCTGTTTCTCATCGCCCATCACCGCCGGCAACGGGTCATGAGTGATGATGGCGTGGCTCTCCTTGACGGCGTTCGTGAGATTGTCCAGCGCAGCCTTTAGAACCGTCTCCATGGCGGTCGGTTCGAATTGCCGGCCTCCCGTCTTGACTCGGGAATAGGCCAAGAGGTCCTGGATGAGCCGTTGCATGCGATTGGCGCCGTCCACTGCGAAAGCGATAAATTCATCCGCATCCGCATCGAGTTTCCCTTTGTAACGCCTCGCGATGAGTTGGGTGTAGCTGCTCACCATGCGGAGGGGTTCCTGCAAGTCGTGCGAGGCCACATAGGCGAACTGTTGGAGGTCGGCATTGGAACGGCCGAGTTCTGCCACGGATTGCTCCAAGTCTTGCCGCGCTTTGATCAGGTCATTTCTCTCACGTCCCAGCTCAAACGAGGCCCAGATGCCGTAGCCGGTGAGGGGGAGGATGACTAGTAACCCAATGCCGCCCACCATCCATATCAGTCGATCGACCGGGGCGTAGATCTGATCGCGGTCCAAGCGAAACAAGACCAGCCAGTCGAACCCATGAAAGTTGTGATACCCTCTGGTCCTTGCATAGCCGGTGACGACGGGGGTTCCTCGGCGACGATGGGTTTCTTGCACGAAACCAGGGTGATCCCGCTCAGCGGCGGCGAGGGCGTGCGAAGGCAAATCCACCTTCACCGGACCGCCGTTCAGGAGCGACGGTCGATTTTTCTCGCTGAGGACCGTTCCCTCCCGGTCGAGCAGCAGCCAGTCATAGGCGATCTCGCCGTATCGCAGCCTGCCTTCCTGCTCGAAAATCGGCTGAAGATACTCAAACGGCACCCGGGTGGCTACCACCCCGCGAAACTCTCCTTTTGAACCATAGATAGGTGCCGTGAATCCGATGGCCATCTTTCTATGCGATGTTGGAGAGGGCCGCATATCTTCGAAGTGGACGGTCCCTGTCCTGCGCACTAACTCGAACGACTCGGGGCTCAAGCCTTGCGTGCCTTGCGCGGGCAGCGCGTCGGTAGCGGCTATGAGTTGTCCCCTCTCATCGGCGACTCCCAGCCAGGAGTAATATTGATAGAGTTGCTTGTAGCTCAGGAGCCGCGCGGTCTTTTCAGGCCGGGTGCCGTCCCGGAGTATGCCGTCATTCGCAAACAGCTGGATATCGCCGAACCGTTCGAACATGACGCGGTCGAGGGTGTCGGCGACCGCGGCGGCATTCATGGCCAATTCTCGTCCCCGTTCTTCGACCAGCACCGTGCGCAGGAACGACAACGCATAGAGTCCCAGCGCCGTAGCGATGACAAAACAGAGGAGCAGGACCAGCGGGAGGCGCCCGTGGATCGATCGGCTTCTGTCCGATACCACGCCAGCCTTGGTGGGCGCATTGTTCAGCCCGGTTTTCATCGCAATCTTGTGTCAGGGGGTAAAGGGTAAAACCTTAGTATCATAACCCGTTCAGGGATACAGGTCCATCCGGCCGGTGAGGGCGCCTCACTCGGGGAATGTCCGACTGCGAAGCAGTGCGGTTGCGCGCCCTTGATTGACTCCCGTACCGTCTCCCAAGTACGTTCTCTTCACTTTCGGGCGCGCAGGACCTGACCGCGATGTTGCCTATTTCAACGCATGTGAGCATTCCGGACGAGGAGATCGAATTGACCGCTGTGCGGGCGCAAGGCGCCGGCGGGCAGCATGTCAATAAGGTGTCCTCCGCGATCCATCTTCGATTCAATATTCTCGGGTCTTCCCTTCCGCCGTTCTACAAAGAGCGGCTGATGGCCTTGCGGGACCATAGAATCTCGCGTGAAGGCACCATTATTATTAAGGCGCAGGATTCACGGAGCCAGGAGCGCAACCGCGCGTTGGCGTTGGAACGTTTACAGGAATTGATTCGGTCAGTGGCGGTGGTGCGCCCGCCGCGCCGTCCGACGAAGCCGACGAAGGGATCGACCCAAAGAAGGCTGGACAGCAAGACCAAGCGAGCGCGTCTGAAGTCGTTGCGGGGAAAGCCGGACGAGCAGTAGTCCAACCCGACGCAGAATAAAAAAAGAAGGGGCGCTTCAACTGAAGCGCCCCTCCGGAGACGAGACGAATCCCGTCAATACTTAGAAGCGGCTGCGTCCGCCGCGGTTTTCACCGCCGCCGAACCGTCCACCCCCGCCGCCGCCACCGGAGCGAGCCTCTTGCGGCTTCGCTTCATTGACGGTGAGTTGCCGGCCATCCATGTCCGAGCCGTTCAACGCCGTGATGGCTGCCTTCGCTTCTTCTGCAGTGGACATTTCCACGAAGCCGAAGCCGCGCGATTGTCCGGTGAACTTGTCGGTGATCACGCGCGCCGATTCAACGGTGCCGTGAGCGGAAAACAAGTTGCTCAGTTGCGATTCAGTGGCAGCATACGGTAATCCGCCGACATACAATTTGTTACCCATAGGGGTCTCTCCTTTTGAATAGTGACATTGTCGGCGACACGAGAACGAATCAATGAGGGGAATGAGAGGGCCGAAGACGCGGTGCTTGAGGCGGCTTGGGTCTGACTTCCGATCAACTTCTCGGTAACAAACAATATCGGTGATGAGCCATTGTGAACCATGATTCTCATGGGGCTCGTCATGAGATCACGCTGTATCCTAACAGATGAATAGGGGGATTGCTATACGATTCACTGACAGGGGGAAAATAGTTTGTGTCGGTAAGATGCGGTCAAGTGCCGATGACGGGGAGTGCACCTTCCGGCCTGACCGCTGTGGTGGCGACCCGGTCGTTCCCCGGCGCGTACACAAAGGCTGCGATTCAGTGACCGGAGGAGGCCGTCCGGAGAGAGGAGGCGAGTCCCAACTTCCATAAGGTGTAGATCAACCACTTCGACGGGTCGAAGTTGTACCACAGCGGCCCGTTGCGATAGTCGCTCGGATAGGTGTGGTGATAGTTGTGGTATCCCTCGCCGAAGGTCAGCAGTGAGACAAACCAGGAGTTGCGACTGGAGTCGGCTGTCCCGTAGGGCTGCTCGCCCCACAGATGACAGACGGAGTTGATGCAGAAGGTGGAATTCAGTACGGCGAAGGTGCGTCCGACGCCGGCCAGCATGAACCCACCGATTCCGCCCTTCCAGCCGTTATGCAGGAAGCCGACGACAAAGGGGAGGGCCAAGCCGACGAGGACGATCACCGCATAGTAGCGGTGTTGCCACATGGCGACCCGGTCCTGCATGACGCGGGAGCCGAATCGTTCATCGTTGCAGGGCACCGGATCCAGCAGCCAGCCGCAGTGGCTGTACCAGAACCCCCGTTTGGCGTTGTAGGGATCGGCCGGATCGTCGCAGTGCGCATGGTGTCGCAAATGATCAGCCGTCCATTTCGCACCGGAGTTCTGCAGCGCCCAACCTCCCGCTACCAATAGGCAGGCCTTCACCCAGTCGGGACATTCGAAACTGCGATGGGTCAGCAATCGGTGATAGCCCACGGTGATCCCCAGCCCGGTGAGCACGTAGAGGATAGCGAACATCGTCCAATCCAGCCAGGAGTACCCATAGATCAGCCCGTAGGCCGGGACCGCGATCACGGAACCCGCGACGACTGACCAGAACAGGAGGTAGGTCCAGAATTTATGGTGAACACGATGGACAATGTCGGTTGGAACCGAACTCGGGGCGATTTGTTGCATGTCGCTACAATAGTCAAGCGTGCGGGTTTTCGCAAGTGTCTGGCGGGCGTCGTATGGTCGATGTGCCGCAGATGCGGTGCGGCCGCTCCTGCCTGGGGGGAGCGGTGGACGAGGGGGACCGTCAACCGTTCTCTCGCAGAGACGTTGAGTCACTGTGCCGACAACAGGCTCCGCCTGCAGTCTTCGTGGAGGCGGAAGGAGAGCGAACTTCTACGGTTGTTTATTTCTGAAAGGGGGAAGTATGCGGGTCGATTGTAGGGTCCTGAGAAGAACGATGGGGATTGTGTTTTTGAGTGGATTGGCAATCGGGCTCTTCGGGTTCCGTCACCCCGCCTGGTCGGCATCCGATCCGGCAACGGCAGCCGGTCAGGACCAAAGCACTGCTCCGCCCGAGTCTCCCGGCAGTCCTGGAGCAGGGGCTGAGAAAAAGGGCTTTGGGGGGCATCGCATGCGGAAAGCCTGTGCCGAAGATGTGAAAAAGCTCTGTCCGGGGGTCAAAGCGGGAGAAGGGCGAATCGCCCAGTGTTTGAAGGCTCATGCCACGGAACTCTCACAAACCTGCTCCGAAATGATCCATCAACGGGGCAATCGCCGGTAGGCGTCTCCGGCTCAGGGTGAGTGAAAGAGCGGTGTCGGGAGGGTAGTGATCGGTCAGGTCCCTTCCGGCACCGTCGCGTTTTGTCCGTTGCGGCCGGTTGCTTTTCTCAATTTATTTTTCGAACCGGCGCAGGTGCGATACAGTGGCCATATTACATACGGGAGGGTACGTATGGATGGCACAGCGGGACAGTTCTCGGTCGATTTGCGGCAGCATCCGCGTTTGCGCGTCTCGGCACCGTTCGTCTGCTCCTTTTCTCGCCTCGGTTTGGCCAAATGGCTTGGGCGCGGGGGGGATGGCATCGGGGTCGTGTTCGATGTGTCGATGCGAGGAGCCAAAGTGATGAGTGAGGCGGGTATTCAGCGTGGCGACCGAGTTTCGGTCACGCTTGCTTTGCCCAACCAGGTGTCGCCGATGACGGTGGAGGAAGCGACGGTACGCTGGGAGAGAGAGCAGGTGTATGGATTAGAGTTTGTCGATCTGTCGCCGGTGGCCGAGATGCGCTTGCGAAAGTTCATTACCATCGCGACCAAGCCTGGGTCCTAACCGCATGTGACGGGGATTTGCCCGGCGCGGTAGTTCAAATACGCACTGAACTCCGCATGGCCACCGTCGGGCCCGCATGGCGGACTTGGTGTGTCAGTCCCGACCGCTTCCCCCTCGCCATCCTCAGTTGAGCGATTCCCGCAGAGCTTCGAGATTGCGCTCGCCGCTCCGTTTCCCTACAATGGCTTCCCCATTCGGCCATGTCCAGCACGAATACACGAAAGAAGCGTCAGCGGCCGCGTAGTTCTTACCATCCGCTGTATTGGCCGACATGGGTCGGTCTCGGATTGTTTCGCCTGCTGGCCCTGTTTCCCTACCGCTGGCAACTCGCATTCGGTCGCCAATGCGGGCGCCTGCTGCATGGTTTATTGACCAAGCGTCGCGATATCGTCCGGGTGAACTTGGCCGTTTGTTTTCCCCTGCAGGAACCGGCCGAGCGGAACCAGGTCGCGCTCCACTGCTTCGAATCCATGGGAATGGGGGTGTTGGAGATCGCGATGGCCTGGTGGGCCAAGGATCCTCGCACCTATTGCGAGTGCACCATCAAGGGATTGGAGCATATCCGCGAGGCGCTTCGTCGGGGGCAAGGCGTGTTGCTCTGCGGCGCCCACTTGCATGCGGCGGAACTCGCCGGTCGGTTCATGGCGCTGGAGCAGCCGGTGGCGATCGTCTACCGTCCGCAGAACGATGTGGTCGCCGAAACCGTGGCGAATCGATGCCGGAGCCGGTACTATTCCGAGTTGATTCAGCACCGGGATATGCGGGGAATCCTGCGAGCCTTAGCCAGGAATCAGGTGGTGTGGTATGCCCCGGATATCGATGCAGGCTCCAAGCGCAGCGTCTTCGCCCCGTTTTTCGGTGTACAGGCTGCGTCCCTGACGGCTACGGCGCGCTTGGCGAAGGTCAGTGGAGCCGCGGTGGTTCCCTGTTTTTATTATCGAAGAGCCGATGGGTCCGGATACGACATTGAAGTGGGGCCTGCGCTTGAGCACTTTCCTTCCGGTGAAATGGTGGAGGATGCCACCCGCATCAATCGGCTGATCGAGGGTGCCGTCCGTCGAGTTCCGGAGCAATACTTCTGGCAGCATCGCCGCTTCAAGAGCCGTCCTCCCGGTGAGCCGCCGATCTATCGACGCTAAGTGGCTTTCCATCAAGGTTGTCGCCCGGCCCGTAGGTATGCAACGGGGGGGCCGTGGTGAAATGATGAGAAGTATTCGGCGTCTCCCGCTCCTTGCGCTATACTGATCCTGGTTGAATGTAGTGCACGATCGCAGCATCCGCTCCGCCATGGACCAATCCGACAATCGTTCTTCTGCACGCATTGAACTTCGGCAGCATCAACGGAGTGTCGTGCCCCCGGCATGCCTGCTCTCCTTCGCACCCTTTGCTCCGACCATCAGTTTTAACGGTGATACGGAAGGTGAAGGCGTCGTCATCAACCTCTCCGCCGGTGGTTGTAAAATCAGCAGTGACGCAGGTGTGGCTGTGGGTGATGCCATGTCGTTGATTATCCTTCTTCCCGGGGAAATATGCCCCACCACCATTGATCTGGCCCTGGTGCGATGGGGGCGTGATCTGCATTTTGGCGTGGAATTTGTGTCCATGGGGACAACCGAACTTACTCGGATCCGCCGGTTTCTCGCATCCACCGGTCCAGAATAGGGCCGGCATCGGGGCTGATGAGGCCGGGGAGGAGCTGAGAAAGGAGCGCAGGTGGAACAGACGAAAACGCCGAGAAAATCCCGACGGGTGGCGACCGATTGCCGATTGGAATTTACCGGGGAGGATGAGGTCGTTGGGGAGGCGGAGGTGCTGGATGTCTCCTCGACCGGCTGTATGGCCAAGTCGGATAGCCGGATGCCACCGGGGCTCCAGATGAAGGTGTCTTTATTTCTGTCGGACGGGCATGATTGGCCGGTCCGCGTGGATGAAGCCGTGGTTCGATGGGCGCGAGGCGGGGAGTTCGGTGTGGAGTTTCTGGCCATACGCCCTGCGCAACTCCAGCGCATTCAGCAGTTCGTTATCAAGGCCAGGCCGTTGTCGTAGGCCTCGTCCCACATTCCTCCTTCCTGCTGTTGCTCCGCCGTTCTCGTCCCCGCCGACCAGCCTACAGGGTCTCTTCTCTCGCCTGCGCCGTTTCGAGACGTCGCCGGGAGGGTGACTCATTGCTTTGTTTCGGACCCTTCCCCTACAATTTCGCGGGATCCGACCTGAATCTTGACTAGGCCCGACGGTGTTGCTCCATGAAAAAGACGGCTTCCAACGCATGATCGAGTGGGTGGGGCGCAAGGCCATTGCGGGGTATACGTACCTGGCGGCGCTGGCGACACTGTTTACGCAAGCCGTACTGGACCTGCTGCTCCCGACACGCCAAGGCCGTGGGGAGACGCTGCGGGTGCTCGTCAGGCAGATTCTGTTCACGGGGGTCGATGCGTTGCCCGTGACGAGCGTCATCGCGCTCCTGCTGGGCATCATCATCGTCACGCAGGCCGGGACACAGCTTCCGAGGCTCGGGGCCGGTGGACTGGTGGGGAGTATCATCGTCGTAACCGTCATTCGCGAACTCGGCCCGTTGATCACGGCATTCATCGTGGTCGGGCGGTCAGGGACGGCCATCGCGACCGAGTTGGGCAACATGTCCGTGACACGGGAGGTGGTGGCGCTCCGGCTCATGGGGATTTCCATCAGCCGATTTGTCATTATGCCCCGTATGGTCGGCATGGTCCTCTCGATGCTCTGTCTGACGCTGTATTTCGATGTGGTGGCTGTATTGGGGGGCTACCTCATCGCGGACGCGCAATTGACCATTCCGTTTTATGCGTTCGTCGAGAGCATCACCAAGGCGTTATCGACGACAGATGTGCTCATGACGGCCATCAAAGGATTGTCCTTCGGGTCGGCCGTGGCGGCCATCTGTTGTTACCATGGCCTGGCTGTCCGGTCCTCCTTTACCGAAGTGCCGCAGCAAACGACCCGGGCGATGATCAATTCATTTGTCCTCTGTCTGCTGATCGATGTCGTCGTCACGGTGCCGTTGTACCTATGAATGAGGCAGCCCTCGTTCTGGAGCAGATCCGGACGCCGATGGCGGGCAGTCCTCATGTGCTCGATGTCGATCTGAGGATTGCCGCGGGCGAGTTCGTCGCGCTCGTGGGGCCGAGCCGCTCGGGGAAAAGCCTGGTGATCGAGCTGGCAGCGGGGTTGGTGCGACCGGAAGCCGGCCGGGTGGTTCTGCTGGGGCATGAATGGAACGACACCCAGGAGAGTGAGCAGACTTCCGTGCGCCTTCGAGTGGGGACTGTGCTGCAACAACCGGGGTTGTTGAGCAATATGACCCTCTTTCATAACGTGCTCCTGCCGCTCCGGTACCATCATGGAGCCATGCCGGAGCGGAGTCGGGAGCAAGCCGTGATGGCGCAGCTGGAACGACTGGGTGTCGCGTCGATGCGGGACCGGTTTCCTGCCGAACTCAATCAGGGCGAAGTGCGCAGGGCGGCCATTGCGCGGGCCCTGATATTAGATCCCGAGGTGCTGCTCCTGGACGATCCCGTGGCCGGCCTGGATGCCGAGATGGTGTTGGCGCTCAAGGCCTGCATCGAAGAACGTCGGGCTCACCATCCGTTGACCGTGGTCGCGGCCTTACGTGCCTTTTCTCCGTTGATCGAGGGGGCGGATCGTCTGGTGGTGCTTCAGGACGGGCGGATGGTCGCCGATGGGGCTCGTGATACGGTGGCCTGCGCCGTTCCTGAGATGCTCAGAAAGTATGTGGAATAGACCGCGCGTTCTGCCGAGGCGGTCCGGCAAGACGGAGGGGTGGGGAGATGCACTATTCACATCGCTTATCCAGCGGGCGGTTGGCTCAGATTGTCGGCACATTCGTGCTGATTCCCGTCCTGGTTCTGGCGGTGGCCGGTTTCTGGATGTCGAAGACGGAGCATCTCTTCGAGCCGAAGTACCACTTGATGGCCAGCCTCAGTAAGTCGTACGGTCTCGAGCCGGGCGCGCCTGTTGTCGTATCGGGGATTCGGGTCGGGCGGGTGAAGCAAGTTGATCTCAACGATCGCGGGACGGTCGATCTGACGCTGCAACTGTCGACCCGCTACCAGGACATGGTGAAGGGCAATTCGGAACTGCATATTACCAAGAGCGGTGTCGTAGTTGGCCAGACCCAAGTCGAGATCGGGGCGGGTACCGCCAGCAGCCCCGTGTTGACCGATGGCGCGACCATTCGCGCGGTCGAGCCGAGAGACATCGGGGACCTGCTCAATGAGGTTGAACCGGTGCTGATGGCCGTGAAGCAGACACTGCTGCGTGTCGAAACCATTACGCAGGATCTGCAGGGCGGGTTGAAAGCCGGCGGCAAGGCCCTGGAGCAGGTGGCGGTGGCGACGCAGGATTTACCGGCGGTCGTGGCATCCGTCCAACGCACCATTGCCTCGGTCGAGCAAACGGCGACAGCGCTCCCCGCCATGACCGGCTCAGTTCAGCGCACGTTGGCGGTGGTGGATCGTGTCACGGCAGACATGCAGCGGACCACGAGTCGATTGCCGGCTATCCTGGACAGTGCTGAATCCACACTCACCAGCGTAAAGCGCCTCTCCGATTCCGTGGAAGAAGTGAGCCATGAGCTGCTGCCGGTCGTTCACACGGCGGAGATCACGCTGGCAGACGTCTCCATCCTGGTGCGTGGCGCAAAGCAGACCTTTCCCTTTAACCGATTCGCGCAGAACGCCGGGCCGGTGTCGAAGCCGGAGGCCGCCCTGTCACCCACGGCCTCCCCGAGTTTGCGCGGAGATCACCTGCGCCGATGATCGTAAAGCAGCATGGATGTTCCTCGGGTTTCTGGGGGGTGCTATTTTCCCTCCTGCTCGGGTGCGCCGCGCCGCCGCCACCTCCTTCCGTTCCCGCGCCCAGGCCTCTAAGCGTTCGGGTCGAGTCCCTCCGCATGCAGGGAGATCGTTGGATGATCCGAGGTGACCCCGCACGTGCCGGGCAGGCCTATGAAGAGGCTCGCCGGCTGGCTGAGAGCCTTGACGATATGAGAGGGCTCATCGGTGCCTTGAACGATCTTGGGTCTGTTGCGCTTGGTCGCGGGGCCGGGCGCGAGGCGATCCATCTTCATGGTCAGGCCGTTTCCCTGGCGCAACAGTCCGGAGAGACGGACCTCTTGATCGCTGGTCTTGCATCGTTGGGAGCGGCAGAATATCAGGAGGGACGGACTGAAGAGGCGGGCAGGCGTTATCAACAGGCGCTGGATCTGCTTCAGCGGGCAGCAGACGAAGGCACCGAAGCGATTCTCCGGAACAATCTCGGGCTGGTCCGGCAGTCGGCGGGTGATGTCGGACAAGCAGAACAATTGTTTCGGCAGGCGATCGCCCTGAATCAGGCTGCGGGGCACCCCGCTGCCGAGGCCAGCAATCATGTGAATCTAGGGATTCTGGCGGAGGAGCGTCGCGAGTACGAAGTCGCAGAACGGGAGTTTGAGCGAGCGCTGGAATTGGACAAGGTTGCGGAGCGCCGGGCGGAGATTGCCGACGATCTGTTGCGGCTGGGCCGGGTTGCGGAACGGCGGGGATTTCCCGATCGTGGGCTGGCCTATTCCGAGCGGGCGTACCGCAGCCACCTGGCGCAAGGGAATCAGCCGCAAGCGATTGCGGCGCTCACCTTTGCGTTGGACTGTGCGAGGAGGCTGGGGCTGGTTGCGGAGGTCGCCCGGTTTGAAAAGGAGTTGAACGGTCTGGCGAGGGCCAGTTCCGGACGATAGGGTAGGCCGAGATTGTCGGCTGTCGAGGTTACTTAATGGCCACGGCTTTGACTTCTTTGTAGGTTGTGTGGCCCTGCAGCACTTTTTGGATCCCGTCCTGCACCAGGGTGGTCATGCCCTCGGCCATGCCGGTCTTCAGCATTTCATCGGTTTTCGCTTTGTTTTGAATCAGCTTCTTCATCTGGTCCGTGCCCAGGAGCAGTTCGTGTAAGGCCACGCGGCCCTTCAGGCCCGTCCGATTGCAGGTGTCGCAGCCCTTGCCCCGATAGAGCCTGAAATTGGCGTCGAATTTGACGCCCAACGTGTCCCAGTATTCAGGGCCATATCCCAATCGCAGCTCTTCGTACTCCTCTTTTGAGGGCTGATACGCCTCCCGACAGTCCTTGCAGATTCGTCTGGCCAGACGTTGGGCGAGCACTCCCAGCATGGCGTCGGCAAAACTGAACGAGTCGCAGCCCATGTCGAGCAGACGGGTGATGGTTTCCACCGCGCTGTTGGTGTGCAAGGTGCTGAGCACCAGGTGACCGGTCAGCGAGGCCTCGATGCCCGTGTCTGCGGTTTCTTTGTCCCGCATTTCTCCGACCATGATGACATCCGGATCGGCCCGGAGAAACGCGCGCATGGCGGCGGCGAAGGTAAATCCGATTTTGGAATGCACCTGCACCTGCCGAAGTCCGTATTGCGTGATTTCGACGGGGTCTTCCGCCGTCCAGATCTTGATGTCCGGCGTATTGATGTAACCCAGCACCGAGTGCAGCGTGGTGGTTTTGCCGGATCCGGTCGGTCCCACGCAGAGAATAATGCCGTACGGCTTTTCTGCGATACTTTTGATTTCGCGCAGATTCCGCTCCGAAAATCCCATCTTGTCCACCGGCAGCGGTTCGCTCGCGGCCAGAATACGCATGACCACGTCTTCGTTGTAGCCGGCGGTTGGGATAGTGGCGACGCGCAGTTCGATTTCCTTGTTCTCGCCGATCTTGAATTTGATCTTTCCATCCTGCGGTTTTCGCCGTTCGGCAATGTCGAGGCTCGCCATGATCTTGAGCCGGGAGACGATGGCGCGACGATAGCTCGGTGGAATTTTCATGTACTCGAAGCAATCGCCGTCGACCCGGAACCGCACGAGGGTATCGCGCTTTTCACCATAGGGCTCGATGTGGATGTCGGAGGTGCCTTGCCGGAAGGCGTCCGCGATGATCTGATTGGCCAGACGCACGATGGCGTTGTCGTTCTCGTCTAGCCCTGCACTGGACGCGTCTTCCTGAGCCTCAAGTTGGGATTCGTTCACCAGTTCGCCGAGAATGTCCGACACATTCTCGTTCATTTTGTTGGTGATGTCCGGAGTCCCGGTCGTGCTCGCAAGGAAAAGGGAGATATCGCGACGAAGACTGACCGCAAAGCGGATGTTCAGACCGGGGAAGGTGCGTTTGATGTCCTGGACGCGATCCAGATCGCCGGGATCGTCGGTCAGAATTTCAATCGCCGCGCGGTCGCGCTTCAGCGGCATCCAGTGATTTTTCTTGAGGTAGTCGACATTGAGATTCTTGAGCAGTTCGATATCGACGATCGTCCGCTCGTTGTACTCGATGTAGGGACATTTGTGGAAATTGGCGAGCGACTTGCCGAGCTCCGCTTTGGGGACTTTATATTTTTCGATGAGCAGCGACTCGATGTCGGTGGTCCCTTTTTTGGCCTCCGCGAGCGCATTGTCCAAATCCTGTTGAGAAATCTTTCCGTTGGTCAGCAGATAGTCGAATTTCGAGGGAGGCTTTTTCGACGTTTTCCTGAGCGCATAAAAGGCCGTACCGAGTGCCTTGGCGATCTCGGCGACACACTCCTCGTCTTTGCGCGTGAACCGTCCTCCGCTCTTCTTGTTGAGCAGCTGGATGACACCCATGAGATATTTGTTCTCGGCGACGACGGGGTAGGTGAGGACCTGTTTGGTCTTGAAGCCGGTGTTTTTGTCGTAGGAGGCATCGTGGGTGAGCGAGGGATGGATTGCGCTCAGTTCGACCGGGCTGTAGGCGTCGCCGACATTGACCGGGCGAAGGTATTTGGCACAGAACCCGGCAAGACTTTGTTCGGTGATCGGGGTGCGGACTTCCTGAACGGTATCGAGATGGGGAATTTTGGAGAAGATCTCTTTCTTTTCAGAATCCACCACAAACAGCGTGAGATCTTCCGCGTCGAAACAGCCCAGGATCTCATGGCGCAGATCCAGCAGAATCTGGTCGACGTCGGCTGCAGCGAGAATTTGCGCGCTGATCCGCTTGACGTTTTCCGCGTTGCCGGATTTGAGAGTCGCGTCGCCTAGACCGGGCAGCGGGGGCTTGGGCTGCATCAAGTTGTCTCCAAAACGGCTCGCGCAGAGGGCGGTTGCAGTGTCGACCGGAATCCGAACGCCGGGCTTCTTCCGTGTGAGTCAGTGTATCGCAACGCGCAGTCAAGGCAAGCAAAAGACACTTTCCCAAACCGGTTCTGCCGGATGTGTGAGGACCTATCCCCGGGAGTGAAGTTCTGTCGGGCGAGTGAACGATTGAATCGGCTGATGAAGCTAGGAAGCAGCTTTCAGGAATGAGGACAGCAGGGCGACCACCTGGTCGGGAGCGACCTTTTGAGTCTCGCCGGTATGACGGAGCTTGAGCTCGACCTGACCTTGCGCCAACCCTTTTTCCCCGATGACCAGATGATACGGGGCACCGATCAGATCGGCGTCGTTAAACTTGACCCCGGCCCGCTCGTCGCGGTCGTCCCACAAGACTTCGATGCCTGCTTCCTGCATGGCGCGATAGAGGGTCTCGGCTAACTGCGTGACTGGTTGAGACTGGCTGAGCGGCAAGAGGGTGACATGGAAGGGCGCGATGGGCACCGGCCACTTGATGCCTTTCGCATCATGATTCTGTTCAACCGAAGCCGCAGCGGTTCGGCTCACGCCGATTCCGTAACAGCCCATGACCGCCAGCTGTTCCTGTCCCTGCGCATCCAGGAAGGTGGCCTTCATCGCCTGGCTGTACTTTGTCCCCAACATAAAGACATGGCCGACTTCGATGCCCTTGGCCGTCTTCAGGGTGCCGTCTTTGCGGGGTGAACTATCACCGGCGCGTGCATTACGGAGATCGGCAAACTGATCCACCTTGAAATCGCGTTCCCAGTTGGCGTCTACGAAATGGGTGTCGGCCTGGTTAGCTCCGACGACGAAGTTGGCCATGGCCTTCACGGCCCAGTCGCCGATGATGCGGACCTGCTTCAATCCAACCGGCCCGACGAATCCGACCGGCGCGCCCGTGAGGCCTGGAACCAGCTCAGGTTTCAGCAGTTCAATCTCGGGCACACCCAGGAGGCGTTTGACCTTGATCTCATTCAGATCATGATCGCCGCGGACGAGCACGGCGACCGTCTCTTTGCCCGTACTGTAGAGCAGCGTCTTGACCAGCTGTCGCGGCTCAATTTTCAGGAATGCGGTGACTTCCTCTACGGTTCGTCGGTTCGGGGTTGAGACCGGCGCGAGCGGACGGTGAGCCGAAGTGTCGGCGGTATCCGGAGGGAGGACTTCGGCACGTTCGACGTTGGCGGCGTACGTGCCGTCTTCGCTATAGACGATCGTCTCCTCGCCGGTCTCCGCCAGCACCATGAACTCATGCGAAGAGGTGCCCCCGATCAACCCGGTGTCGGCTTCCACAGGACGGAAGGTAAGGCCGCAGCGCGTGAAGATGCGGTTGTACGCGTCGTACATTTTTTGATAATTCAGCCTGGCCCCGGCTTCATCCCGGTCGAAGCTGTACGCATCCTTCATGATGAATTCGCGACCGCGCATCAACCCGAAGCGTGGACGGATCTCGTCCCGGAATTTCGTCTGGATCTGATAGAAGTTCAACGGCATCTGCCGGTAGGAGCGAACTTCCCGGCGGAAGAGATCGGTGATCACTTCCTCGTGCGTCGGCCCGAGGCAGAAATCGCGCTCGTGCCGGTCCTTGAACCGGAGCAGCTCCTTGCCATAGAAGTCCCAGCGTCCGGTTTCTCGCCACAGCTCCGCCGGGGAGGCGACGGGCATGAGCAGTTCCTGCGCTCCCGCCCGATTCATCTCTTCGCGAACGATGCGCTCAATTTTACGGAGCACTCGCAGGCCCAGCGGAAGATAGGTGTAGATTCCGGCCGCGACTTTCCGGATCAGGCCGGCGCGCAGCATGAGGCGATGGCTGACCGTTTCAGCCTCGCCTGGATCTTCTCGTAATGTGGGGATAAGGGTTTCAGAAACGCGCATGTGGGTTTATGGAGAAATCAGTCGCTCAATATCGTTCCAGAAGGCAAAAATCATGATACCGACCAGGAGGACCAGTCCCACCTGTTGTGCCAGTTCTCGCTGCCGATCTTCAAGTGGTTTTCTGCGAATGGCCTCAATAAAAAAGAACAGGAGGTGCCCGCCGTCCAAAATGGGAATGGGCAGGAGATTGAGTACGCCCAGATTGATGCTGAGCATGGCCATCAGGAACACCAGGCTGGAGGTGCCCTGTTCAGCGGCGTCCCCTGCGGTCTTGGCGATCGTGAGCGGTCCGCCGATGTTCTTGCGGGAGATGTCTCCCGTGATGATCTTATAGATGCCCACCACCGTCAGTTCGGTCCATCCCCAGGTGGCCTGCGCACCCAGCCACGGGGCCTTGAGCGGGTCGTTTGTCTGGAGAATAGTTTGGTTTTGGGCGGAAATGCCGATTTTTCCGACTTCCGTCGGCTTTCCCTCTACGGTGGCCTTTTCGCCCATCGGAGTCACGGAGACCGTCTGCGTGGAGCTGCCACGCTGAACATCAAATTGGAGTGCCCGGTTCGGGCTTTCCCGCACAAGGGCGGTCATCTGTGACCAGGTGAAGATGTCGTGTCCATCGATACGGATGACGCGGTCGCCTGCCGACAGGCCTGCGGCCTGCGCGCGGGACCCGGGGATGACGGCCGTGATCACCGGCGCCCGCTCCTCAATGCCAAGCTGGAAAATGGTTGTTGGTTTGCCGTTGTCCTGTACAGTCGTTTTGCTCGGGGTGACCAGCACCGTTTTGACCTGTTCCCCGCGCGTCAGGTCCAGCGTGAGCTGTTTCCCGTTGCTTTGAGCGATGTATTTCAGGAGTTCGGCGTTCGTCGAGATTTCTTTTTCGTTCACCCGGATGATCCGATCGCCGGGTTTCAGACCGGCTTGGTCGGCCGGAGATCCAGGGAGGACGGCTTCGACTTCAGGAATGATGTCCTTGAAGCTTGGGACCGGCAGCGTATAGCCGAGCCCGATATAGGCCGTATAGATCAGATAGGCGAGGATGAAGTTGAAGATCGGGCCGGCCGCAACGATGAGCGTCTTGCCCCACAGCGACTGGTGAACAAACGCCCGTTTCTTGTCTTCCGGCGTCAGGGTTTCGTGTTCATCTTCGCCGAAGAGCTTCACATATCCGCCCAGAGGCACGATCGACAACAGATATTCCGTTTCCCCGATCTGGCGCCCGAAAATCTTCGGCCCAAACCCGAGCGAAAACTTCAGGACTTTCACCCCGACCCAGCGCGCAGCGAGAAAATGTCCCATTTCGTGAAAGGCGACGAGGACGCCCAACACCACTAGGAACGGAAGGGCCCAGTGGGTCAAAAGCGAGACCACATCAGGAGACCAGGCAAAGGCTGTTCCCACAACAACACTCCTTGGGTTCAGGGTATTACCGCGTCAAGGCATGCACGAGAGACTCGGCTTTGTCGCGAGCCCAGCGATCGGCATCCAGCGCATCGTCGAGCCCGTCGATCGGACGCGGCGCATGAGCCTCCATTGTACTCCGAATAATGTCCGGAATATCGAGAAAACGAATTCCGCTCTGGAGGAACGCTTCCACGGCCACTTCGTTCGCGGCATTCATCGTCGCCGGCATGGTTCCACCGATCCGCAAGGCCTCATACCCGAGGTGCAAACAGGGGAATCGAGCATGGTCGGGTTTGAAAAACGTCAAGGTACTGATTTCCGTCAGGTCGAGCGACGGCAGGTCTAACGGCATCCGTTCAGGATACCGCATGGCATAGGAAATAGGCGTACGCATGTCGGGAAGGCCCAACTGTGCAATCACCGACCGGTCTGTGTATTCTACCAGAGAATGGATGATGCTCTCGCGATGCACCAGGACTTCGATTTGCGTCTCGGGAATATCGAAGAGCCAGCGCGCCTCAATGACTTCCAGCCCTTTGTTCATCAGTGTGGCCGAGTCTATTGTGATCTTGGAGCCCATTTTCCAGTTCGGGTGCTGCAGGGCGCGCTCAGGACTGACGTCTTGAAGTTGTTCGCGGGAGAAGCCCCAGAGCGGGCCGCCGGAGGCGGTGAGAATGATACGCTTGACGTCCTCGCGCCGGTGTCCTTCGAGCGACTGAAAGATGGCGCTATGCTCGCTGTCGATGGGGAAAATGCGGACATGGTGTTTCTTGGCTTCCGCCTGCATCAATGCGCCGGCCATGACCATCGGCTCTTTGTTGGCGAGCGCGATCTGTTTGCCGGCTCGAATGGCCGCCAGCGTCGGGAGTAGCCCTGCGCCGCCGACGATGGCGGAAATGACCAGTTCAGCGTCCTGCGACTGCGCGACTTCGGCCACGCCTTCGTTACCAGCAAGAATCTTGACGGGGAGGTCGGCGCATCGATCGCGCAATCTTGCCGCCGCTGCCTCGTTGGCGAGGGCTGCAAAGGCCGGCCGGAACTTGCGGATCTGCGCTTCGAGTTTCTCGTCGTTCGAGCCGGCGGTCAGGCCGACCACGCGAAACTCTTCCGGAAACCGGTCCACGATATCGAGCGTGTTCGTTCCGATCGAGCCGGTCGAACCCAGAATGACGATGTTTTTCATAGTGTGCTCCAGAACGGGCGGACAATCATCTGTCACCCGTTGTTGACGATCGTGACATAGTAGTAAAAGGCCGGGCCGGTGAACAAGAGGCTATCCAGGCGGTCCAGCATGCCTCCATGGCCCGGGATCAGGGCCCCTGAGTCTTTGAATCCCGCGCTGCGTTTCATGGCCGATTCCGCCAGGTCGCCGATGAGTCCGGTGATGGTGAGGATCACTCCGAGCGCCAGGCAATCGACCAGCGAGAAAGCGGGCAGGAACCAGGCGCGGGCGATGATGGCCATCAGGCAGGCCAGGACGAGGCCACCTGCTAATCCCTCGTAGGTTTTTTTCGGGCTGATGACCGGCGCCAGCGCGTGCCGCCCCATAGACTTTCCCGCCACATAGGCGCCGGTATCACCGGCCCAGGTGACCAGGAACACGAAGAAAATCAGCAGGGCGCCGTCGGGCAACCCTCTCGTGAGCACAAGATAGCTGAGCGTGAGGCCGAGATAAAGTACACCCATGATCAGCACCATGCCGTCCGTGAGCGAGTCGCGCAGCGACTTTCCTGAGACCAGGGGCATGCAGAGCGCGATCGCCAGGGTCCCGAGCAGTACCGTACGGTCGGTGACGAGGGTCGGCCACTGCGCGCTGCCGATAAGGAGCCCGGTCGCCCCGACGCCCAGCCAGCACCACCATGGCCAGGGAGCCTGCCCCAAGTGGAGCCGATAAAACTCCCCGACTGCAAGCATGCCGGCAATCGCGGCCAGGCTGAAGAACGCGATCGCGCCAAGGTCGTGGACAAGGTAATAGAAGATCGGCAGAAATACCGCTGCCGCCAGCACGCGACGAACCGTTTCGGATGAGGATCGTGGTCGCACGCTGTCCAGTGTGGGCGGCATAGTCTTCTCGCACTGAATCGCTCCTGGTTTCACCACGGAGAAGCTAGGAGGAGACGCTGCTGAGCACCCGGCCGAAGCGGCGTTCGCGCCGCTGGTATTCGATCAGCGCGACCAACGTTTCGCGCCGCCGGAAATCAGGCCAGAGTGTCGGGGTGAAGTACAGTTCCGTATAGGCCAGTTGCCACAACAGGAAATTGCTGATGCGCGTTTCGCCGCTGGTGCGGATCAGGAGGTCCGGATCGGGAAGGTTATGGGTGTACAGGGCCCGTTGCATGGCCTGTTCATCGATCTGATCCGGCGAAAGCCGACCGCTCTGCACGGCCCGGGCGAGTTCTTTCGCGGCATCGACGAGTTCCGCACGGCCACCGTAGCTCAAGGCCACATTGAGGATGAGTTTGTTCAAGTGGGCGGTTTCCTGCTCCGTCGTGCGGACCCATTGTAATGCGGACGGGGGCAGGGCCGTGACCCGGCCAATGGTCTGAAAGCGCACGCCTTTCTCAACCAGGCTGGATCGCTCTGTGGACAAGTAATGTTCCAGCAGGCCCATCAACGCGGTGATTTCCTGGGCGGGCCGGTTCCAATTTTCCTGCGAAAACGCATAAATCGTGAGGACCTTGATCCCCAGCTCCAGAGAAAGGGAGATCAGTTCCCGCACGGACTTGATGCCTTCCTGGTGTCCGGCAATACGCGGGAGGCCACGCAACTCAGCCCAGCGGCCGTTGCCATCCATAATTACGGCGAGATGTTTCGGCAGCAGGTCCGGTTCGAGTTGCGAGAGCAGATCAGAGTCGGGGGCAGGCTCGATATCGCGTGATCGAGAATCGTTCATGGAACGGCGTGAGCACCTTTTCTTAGACTATGTGGATCCTCGAGGAAGTAAGGCGAGTCTAGCGGTGGGGTCCGGGAAAGTCAAACAGTATTTCCCAATTTCGCTGTATTTGCAGATGGTTCGAGCGTGTTTGCATTGCGCCTCCGGAAATGAGTGCGTTATACTCACTCACCGTACGAGAGGAGCACATGCATGTCCAATGACGAGTCCGGCGCACTGGCGCGTTTCGGGGTCACAGATCGAGAAATCGAGCAGGCGCTGGGACGGGTCAAGGTCTCGACCGTCGACTATGCGGACCTGTATTTTGAGTATTGCCAGTCTGAGTCGGTCTCCATGGAAGAGGGGATCGTCAAACGGGCTACGAAGAGTGTCGGGCAGGGCGTCGGCGTCCGGGCAACCGCCGGCGAGAAAACAGGCTTTGCCTATTCCGATGAACTGACCCCCAAAGATTTGAACATCGCCGCCGATACGGCGCGGTATATCGCCAATAGCGCCCAGGGAACGGCACCTGTTCCGGTCACCCACCGGCCGGCCCTCGCGCGCAATCTGTATCCCCACGACCGTGCCGATATTGAAGTCGCCACCCGCGACCGGGTTACGCTGCTCAACGCGATCGATGCCGAAGCCAGGCGGTACGATCCCCGGATCAAGAATGTCATGGCGGCGTACAACACCGAATACAAGGTCATGCTGGTGGCGACGTCCGATGGCCTGATGGTCGGCGATATCCAACCCTTGTCGAGGCTGCAGGTCACCTGTATCGCCGAAGAGAACGGGAATCGGCAGGTGGGGACGTTCGGCGGCGGAGGACGCATCGGGCTGGAGTATTTCCAGAACGACCAGCGATATCTGCAGTTCGCCCGAGAAGCGGCCCGGGAAGCCGTCCTGAACTTGAGTGCAGTCGATGCGCCGGCAGGTGTCATGCCGGTGGTGTTAGGCGGAGGGTGGCCGGGGATCCTGCTGCACGAAGCGATCGGACATGGGCTGGAGGCCGATTTTAATCGAAAGAAAACTTCCGCATTCTCGAATCTGCTGGGAAAGAAAGTCGCTTCGGAGGTCTGCACCATCGTGGACGACGGGACGCTTCCCTTCCGGCGCGGCTCGCTGAATGTGGACGACGAGGGCACGCCCAGTAGCCGCACCGTCCTGATCGAACGTGGCATCTTGCGGGGGTACATCACCGATAAGCTCAACGCCAGGCTGATGGGCATTCCGCTGACGGGCAATGGCCGGCGTGAGAGTTATCAAAGTGTCGTGTTGCCGAGGATGACGAATACCTTCATGCTGGCCGGGGAGTCAGATCCGAAGGACATCATCAAGTCGGTCAAAAAGGGGCTGTATGCCGTCTCGTTCGGCGGCGGGCAGGTTGATATCACCAACGGGAAGTTCGTGTTCTCCGCCAGCGAGGCCTACCTCATTGAAGACGGGCAGATCACCAAGCCGGTGAAAGGGGCGACCCTGATCGGAAGCGGACCGGACATTCTCAAGCAGGTCTCGATGGTGGGGCATGATTTGAAGCTCGACGAAGGCATTGGAACCTGCGGAAAAGAAGGGCAGTCGGTGCCGGTCGGCGTCGGCCTGCCGACCATTCGAATTGACGAAATCACCGTCGGCGGGACGAAAGCATAACCATGACACGTGTGATTGCGGAGCAGGACTATACGAATATCGCGCAGGATCTGCTGGCGCGTGCGGCGAAACATGGTGCGACGGCGTCGGATGTGATGGTGGCCGACGGGGAAACCCTGTCGGTGCAGGTCCGGATGGGCGCCGTCGATCGATTGACGAAGGCGCGTGAAAAGCGGCTCGGCCTGCGGGTCTTTTTCGGTCAGCGGTCCGCCAGCGCCTCGACCTCCGACTTTTCGCGCGATTCCCTGGAGCGGTTCGTCGGCGAAACCTGTGCCCTGGCGCAAGCGGTCGTCGAAGATCCGGTGTCCGGCCTTCCGGAGCCGGGCCAGTTCGCCACCGATTTCCCCGAGTTGAATATTCACGATTCCACGAAACTTCAGACGGACCAGCAGATCGACCTGGCGCTGCGTGCCGAGCGGGCCGCATTTGCCGCTGATTCGCGTATTACGAATTCCGAAGGGGGCGAGTGCGACTCGTCATCCGGCCGGATCATCCTGGCAAACAGCCACGGATTTGTCGGCCACTATGCCAACAGTAGTTTCTCCCTGTCCGTCTCGCCGATTGCCTCGGATGCGGCCGGGATGCAGCGGGACTACTGGTACGGGGTGAATCGCGCGTTTGCAAAACTGGAGAGTCCGGAAGCCATCGGCCGGGAAGCGACGAGGCGGACGGTTCGGAAGCTCGGCGCGCGCAAAGTCTCCACCTGCCGCGTGCCGGTAATCTTCGACCCGGAAGTGGCGGGGAGTTTACTCAGTCACCTCTGCAGTGCCCTCTCAGGCTATGCCTTGTATAAAGGCGCATCCTTCCTGATCGGACAACTTGGCCAGCAGATCGCTCCGGACTTTGTCACCATTTATGACGACGGACGGATGCCCGGGGGGTTGGGGACGCGTCCATTCGATGGCGAGGGGCTGCCGACCAGGAAGCAGGCGATGGTCGAGCGTGGTCGCTTGGCCAGTTATATCCTGGACACCTATTCAGGCAAGAAGTTGGGATTGCCTTCGACCGGAAATGCCGCGCGAAGCATCGGAGAAAGTCCCTCCGCCGGGCCGACGAATTTTTATATGGTCCCGGGCACCACCAGTCCGGAGGACATCCTGGCGTCCGTGAAACAAGGTCTGTATGTGACGGATCTGATCGGGTTCGGCATCAACATGGTTACCGGGGATTATTCACGGGGCGCAAGCGGGTTTTGGATCGAAAACGGCGAGTTGGCCTACCCGGTGGAGGAAATTACCATCGCCGGTAATCTGAAACAGATGTATGCCAATATCGAGACGATCGGCACGGATCTCGTGTTTCGTGGACGAATCGCCAGCCCCACCGTGAAGCTTGCGGAGATGACGCTGGCAGGAATCTAGGGTGCGAAGGGGGGAAGTGATGCGACGACTGATGGCCTCGATGATCTGTGCCCTGCTGGTGGTTCCTGCGATCGGGAGGGCCGCGGAATTTCAGGTGACAAGCCCCACGATCAAGGATCAGAGCACGATCGGCAATGAACATGTTTTTAACGGGTTCGGTTGCACGGGCGGCAATGTGTCGCCTGAGTTGCGATGGGACCATGCGCCGAAGGACACGAAGAGTTTTGCCGTGACGGTCTATGATCCGGATGCTCCCACGGGAAGCGGTTGGTGGCATTGGCTGATCTTCAATATTGCTCCCAGCGTGATGCACTTGCCGGCCGGAGCGGGGCAGCCGGAGAGTGCCGGCGCGCCTCAAGGGAGCATTCAGAGCATGACGGATTTCGGTCAGCCAGGTTTTGGCGGGCCCTGTCCACCGCCGGGAGATAAGCCGCACCGGTATATCTTCACGGTGTTCGCGTTGAAGGTGGATCAGTTGCCGCTCAAGAAAGAGGCCTCCGGCGCGATGGTCGGGTACTATCTCAATCAGAATGCTATCGGAAAAGCATCCTTCACCGGCACCTACGGCCGGTAAGCGAACAATCATCAGAACAGAGTAAGGGAACAGACCATGTCTCTTGATGCCGAATTCGGAAAGACCATGCTGCAGTTGATCACCTCGCGATACGAGGACCGGCACTGGAGAAAAAAGATCGAAAAGACGCTCAGCCTGCCCCAGAGCGGGGTCGGAGACGAGCATCAGCAGCAGGTCTTCATGTACCTGAAGCTCAACCTCAAGGCATACAAGTCCAGGCGGGCGGATCCGGACTCCTGGATCCTAGGCGGGTACGCCACGAAGGAAGTCATTGATCGCGCGAAGTTCCAGCCGCACCTGGTCGGGGAGGGCATTTCGGCCGATGATGTGGCGTTTCTCGGTGTCGATCCAGGCCCTGAAATCGATGAGGCCTGGTGGGAAGAGATGTTGGTCGCCTGGTTCGGCGCTCCGGAAGAAGAGGAGCCCTCTGAGGACACCACGGTGGACGAGGCGGCAACCCCCGATGCCGTGAAGGATCCCGCTCGCACCTGAACGGCAACTGTGACGGATCAGGGCGAGCTGTCGTGCCTGATTCAGTCTCTTCAGCGCCTGTTTGCTATGACCCGAACAAATCCATTTGTTGCGCGGTCGTAGCCGGTGGATCGATCTGCAATGTCCCGGTGGGGCTCGAAACGGCTCCCTCCTGCGTCGCAGGAGGCTGGCTATGCCGGTCGAGAAATTCCTTCAGCTTCTGGAAGTCCTCCCGCAACGGCTGCAGCATGGTTCCCTGGTGCAGCGCTGCGGCGGGATGGAGTAGGGGAAACAGCACGAATTCCTTCAGATAAAACGCCTGCCCGCGTACTCTCGTAATCCCGACCTTGCGCTCCAGAAGTGTCTGCGTCGCCCAATTGCCCAACGAACAGACCAACTTCGGCCGAATCATGGCGATCTGCTGCAAGAGAAACGGTTTGCAGGTCTCGACTTCCTGAGGTTCGGGGTCGCGGTTATTCGGCGGGCGGCATTTGATCACATTGGCGATGTAAATATCCGCGCGCGACAGCCCCGCTGATTCCAGCAAGTCGTTGAGCAATTGGCCGGCTGCCCCGACGAACGGCTCCCCCTTCTGATCCTCGTGAAATCCCGGTGCCTCCCCCACGAACATGACGGATGCATGGGGATTGCCGACTCCGAAGACGACCTGGTGACGACCCAGCCTGGCGAGCGGGCATCGTTGGCAATTGTGAAGCGACTCGGCGAGTTCCTGCAGGGTGGTCGGGGATGAAGACATATACGTTCCATTCGAGTGGAGCGCCAAATCTTAGTCGCGGTGGGAGGGGTTGTCAACGTGATGTCGTGAGCCATTCGCCCATCGGACGAGTCATGATGCGTCGTCGGGAACGAGCGAGGCGGAGCGTTGGCCGCTGAGAATGGCGGACTCCAGATTGGCCGGCCAGCCGGTGTCCGTCCAGGCGCCGGCGACGAGAAAGTTGGCAAACGGACTGGGTGAGAGCGGTCGGCATTGTTGCATGCCCGGTTTGGTGGCCAGGATGGCCGACGGGAGACGAACGACGTCCGCCTCGATGAGCCTGGGAAGCGGGCCGCCGGGGAACGCTTTCTCCATGTCTCTCAGGGTCAGTTGAACGAGGTCGTCTTTCGATTGGGGCAACAGGTCCGGCTCGTCGACTGCGGCGGCCCACAACACCGTTGCCTGCTCGTGCCGTTCCTCGTCTGCGTGCCGGATCATCCAATGAAACCGGTTGCGCTCCAGCAGGATGAGTTGTGTGTGTTCGACCGGTTGCGCCAGGTGCAGGCGAACGATCACCAGAGGAGACTCGCTCAGGCGGCTGATTTGCTGGAAATAGGCATAGTGCGTCACGACCCGTTCCGGCAAGAGCGGCGTGAGTCGATGGTGCGGCAGCGCGGAGATATACCAATCGGCGGTGAGCCGCGTGCGGTCTGCCAGTTCGACATGGGCGACACGATCCTGGGTGAAGTGCAATTGCGTCACCGTCGTGTTCACCCGCGATCGGACTCCTATCCGGTCAAGCTCCGCTCGAAGCGGCGTGAGCAAGAATGAATCGAGTCCGTGAGGCGGAATGATCAACTTCGTGGCGCGGGCACCCGTCAGAAAGCAGCGTCGCAGCGTGCGCATGAAGAGCCCTGCGGAGACCTGTGGAAGCGCCGCCCCCAGCAACAAGCGGGCAAGGCTGTTCCAGACACCGTGCCGGGCCTGTTCCGACTGGCCGATGCTCGCGAGCCACTCGTCGGCCGCTCGTGTGTCGAGATCGTTCGGCAACGGAGGATCCTGTTCCCATGTGCGTTCAAGGAAGGAGAGGAGATGCCAGCGGTCCCGCATCGACAGACCCTGGAACAAGGTGGTTCCAAGGAGAGTGTTGAGCGGGGACGGCAGGGGAAGGTGCAGAAACTGGATCCGAGCGCCCGTCGCCTGAAGAAATTCAAGCGGGGTATGTCGAAGCCGTCTGGCGGCGGTGTCTTTGCCGAGGGTCTTGAGCAGCGACCAGGTGGCAGCGTGGGCTTCGAGGAGCAGCGGGGGCGGCGCTTGGCACAGTCGCCCTCCCAGGCGGTCGGCCTGCTCGATCACGGTGACAGTATGACCGTCGGCGGCGAGGTGCAAGGCTGCCGTCAAACCGGCGACCCCGCCGCCGAGGATGAGCACCGTCCGGTTCATGGAGTCGAAGAGGGAAGGCGGGAGCGCAACCAGACGCCCGCTGCCACGGCCAGCCGATGGCTCGGAGTCAGCGTGACCCGATCTCCCAAGACGCGGTAACCGGACTGCTCGATCCGTTGCAGGATCCGGCTATACACGCCGCGCATGATTTCCGCTACCGTCAGGGCTCGGCGTTCGGCGCGCGGCAGCGAATCGAGCGCCCGCGCTGCCTTGGCGTAAAATTCCTTTGCACGGCCGACTTCAAACCGCATGAACTCCGTAAATTCCGGCTTGTATCGCCGGTGCAGGAGATCCTCCTCCCGGTAGGCGAAACGCGCGAGGTCTTCTTGCGGCACGTAGACGCGCCCGCATTCCGCATCGTTGCCCAGGTCGCGAAGAATATTGGTCAATTGAAAGGCCATGCCGAGATTGACGGCATAGTCCTGGGCGCGCGGGGAGGTGGTGCCGAACACGTGCAGGCAGATCAATCCCACCACCGACGCGACCCGATAACAGTAGAGGGACAGTTGGTCGAAGGTGGCGTACCGCGTGGTGGTGAGGTCCATCTCGACGCCCTTGATGAGTTCTTCGAAATAGGCCTGCGGAATGGACAGCTCCCGTACGTGCCGGGCGAGGCTGACGGTGACGGGGAACGTCGGCGTGCCGTCGTAGGCGGCGGCCAGCTCGCGCCGCCAGCGTGTCAGTTCCTCCTGCGGATGACTGCCGGGGGGCGGCTCGTCCACGGCGTTGTCCACTTCCTTGCAGAAGGCGTAGACCGTGTACATTGCTTCGCGGCGGGCTTTCGGCAGAAACAAAAAGGAGTAGTAGAAATTGCTCCCGCTTTTTTTGGTGAGGGTCGTGCAGTAGGTTTGGGCTTCAGCTGGTGTCATCATCGTGTCATCAGTGTGAGTGCGTCGTCTGTCCCTCAAGTCGTTCGACGGACGCGGGAAGGTGGCGGCCATAAGAGGCCGGATGAAAAATGGCGGCGAGTTGTTCCACGCCGTCGATCAGTCGTGGGCCGGGGCGGCTGAAATACGAGAGCGCATCGACCAGGTAGATCTCTCCCTTCTGAACGGCGCAAAGATGTCGCCACTGCGGATGTGCCGTCAGGCTTGCGAGTTCGGCTTTCGTGCGCGGGACGGTAAATCCGCAGGGCATGAGGACGATCACGTCCGGTTCAGAGGCCGCGAGCGTGTCCCAATCCATTGTTCGGGAGACGGTGCCGGCTTGCGCCAGGACGTCGATGCCCCCTGCGGCAGCCACCATGTCGGGAACCCAATGGCCTGCGGTATAGAGCGGCGAGAGCCATTCGATACAGGCGACTCTAGGGCGCATTGCTGGAACGCCCACGGTGGCCCGCACGGTATTGAGCCTGCGGCGAAGCGCCGCGGACAATTGTATTCCGGCCTCTTCCCGCCCGATGGCTGTGCCAATCGTTTCAATGTCCCGCAGAATGTCCTCAAGTCGCCCGGGACTGAGGGTGAGCATGCGAGGCGGCGGCGAGAGTGCCTGTACGACCCGCTCCAACTGTAACGGGGTGATGGCGCAGACATCACACAGATTCTGGGCAATGATCAGGTCCGGTCGTCCGGCCAAGAGCCGGGTCTCATCCAATTCATAGAGCCCTGCCTCGGCGGCCACCAGCGCACCCACCTGCTGATCGATCTCGACGCTGGAAAGATGATGGCTCTCGATGCGCGGACGCACCATCACCGGGATCTGTGCGAGGCTCGGTGGAAAGTCACATTCATGGCTGATACCGACTAGATCGTCTCGGCGGCCCAAGGCCGCGACGACTTCCGTGGCGCCCGGCACCAGCGAACAAATTCTCATGGGCGGCCTTGAGCCGCTCCCCACAGGCGCGCCTGCAGGTCCCGCAGTCTGGTGTCTGCAAGCGAATGGGTAATGGCGTCGGCTTCTCCGAGATCCTGCACCGTGTGGGTATTGGCGACGGCCAGCACTTTCATGCCGGCGGCGCGTGCGGCTCTGATGCCCGGCAGGGAATCCTCGATGACCAGGCAGTCGTTCGGGGACAGTGCGGGGCGGTTCGCTTGTGAGTTCAATCCGGCCATCGCGTGGAGGAAAGGATCGGGCGCAGGCTTGCCACGGGTCACATCCTCGGCGCTGGTAATGTGCAGAAAGGCCTTACGAAGACCGGCCTCTTCCAGAATCAGTTCGATTTCATGCCGCAGTGCGCCGGAGGCGATGGCGAGCGGATATCGGGCGGCGGCCTCATGAACCAGTTCGCGCACGCCGGGGAAGATCGCCAGATGTTGTTTGACGGCGGTCAGGTAGGCGTGGGCCTTGTGCTCCATCAATTCGCCTAGGAGTGAGGGAGAGGCCTGGCGCTGGTGGGACTGCAAGGCCGCCAGGAAGCAGCCGCGATCGTCGAACCCGAGGTAGTCGGTGTAGTACTCCGCTTCGGTAAGTGAGATGTCAATGCCGGCCAGCACCTGTCGCAGGGCGGCAAAGTGCAGAGGCTCGGTGTCGGCAATGACTCCGTCGAAATCAAAAATGATGGCGCGTAGTTCACTCATGGTCGTTGTTCGGGCATCCCTGTGTGCGGTTCGTTGGATGTCGGGCTGTCGGTCGTGTGGGCGCGGCATTATAACAAGGGCGTGCGGACAAGAAAAGACGACGGCCCGTTCCACTGAGGAACGGGCCGTCATGCGGGGCACGAAAAACGATCGGGTGCTTAGCGTTTCAGCCTGAGGCTACGCTCAGGGAGCCAGCCTTTTCGGCCGTCCTGAGCCCGTACCGAGTAGACCCAGCCGCGCTTTTGGTAATCGCCGTCCAGGATCGTGAGTGTGGCGCCCGCCAGGACCGTCGTGCTGGTCTTGGTGCCGACGGCGTCAACGAAGAGAGGGATGGGGGACTTGGGCCTGGTCGGATCGGCGATGACCGTCACCCGTTGACCTTCCGCATAGAGCGGACCGGCGACGCGTACGGGGGGAGCCGTGGGCTTGGGGGCTGAAGCTGCGGGCCGGGGAGCCGGCATGGCAGGTGCGGGTGTGACGGGAGTCGGGATGGCAGACGATGGCGCCGATGACGGCGCGGGCACATCAGCCGGGGGCGGGGTGCTGTTGTCGGCCACCACCGGTGGCGCAGGTGGTGCCACCGTCGGAGCTTGTTTCTGGGCCTGAGCGTTGACCGGCGGTTTCTGAATCACGGGTTGAGCGGGCTCTGCGCCTCCACCCAGATAAGGTTCAACCAGCTGCATAGCTCCATCCGGGTCCATGGCGACGTAGCCGACTCCTCCCGCCAGCAGGAGCAGTAGAATCCAGAGCAACGGCTTTTTACCGGATCGCTTCGGCGAGTTCATCGGCGGCGCCGGGGGCGGCACCGATTCATCCAGGTCTTCCTCGGTGAATTCCAGATCCGGCTCCGGTTGACTTGCGAACAGGAGATGCCAGTTCGTCCACTCGCTGCGTATGGCAGGAATGCCCGTAGATGAAACCATCGGAGGACCTCCTCATTCGAAACAATGGCGCGGGTCTGTTTACTCGTAGGTACTTATCACCCGTCCCACAGCCTGTCAATTTTGTTCGACAAAGCGGCAGGCGGCACGAAGGTTCCGCGACAAGGACCGGCCGGCCGGGTTCGCCGGCGGATGAGCATGCAGGGGACTGAACGCTCGGTTCGATTGCGGGACGCGACGCGGGCACGCGCGCAGACCCGACATGCTGTCCCAGGGCTTGCAAGTTCGAACATCCTCGTTGCAGAATCGCTCACCACTCTGAATGTGACGACCGATGAAGTCCTATCGAGAAGAACTCTGGTTTGAAACCAAGACCAGGCGCGCGTATGTGAACATTACGCCGCAGGTCGAGGCCGTGGTGCGAAAAAGCGGGGTGCGGGAGGGGATGGTGCTGGTGAACGCCATGCACATCACCGCCAGCGTGTATATCAATGACGACGAGGCGGGGTTGCTGCGCGACTATGACGAGTTTCTGGAGCGCCTCGCCCCGCACGAGGCGACGTACCGCCACAACGACACCGGGGAAGACAACGGCGATGCGCATATCAAGCGGCAGCTCATGGGGCGAGAGGTGGTGGTCGCCGTTACGGATGGGAAGCTGGACTTCGGGCCGTGGGAACAAATATTTTACGGAGAGTTTGATGGACGGCGGCGCAAGCGTGTGCTGGTGAAGGTCATCGGGGAGTGATGCGTCAAAGATCTGCCGGCAAGGCGGCTTCGGCAGACCCTCCGGTGAGATCGACGAAGAACCGCATTCGCGCTTGCCACGTTCTGGAAAGTTTGGCAACATGGACGACAGGATGAACACAGACCATTCAGCAAGACTTCGTATCGACATGGGAGGCCGGCCATGTTGAGTTGGTCACGACCGGATCCGTTGACGAGGGATTTGATTCATTTGATCAACGCCCGCCGCCATGACCATGGGGACACGGATGCCGCGATCGATACCCTGCAAGCCTTTATCGAGCAGGGACGCGAGCAGGATCTATTGACCGTCCTGGCCGCGCTCGATGAGGAGATGGCGGAGTGGATGTTTGATTTGGTGGCGGAGGCCTCGTGCGCCGTCATCATGGACGGGCCGGATGACGACAAGGGTGCGTATGCCTTGATGGCCGCATTGGAGTTGCCGCTCCAAGCCAACCTGGGGCTGCCGCTCGGATTGAAGATCGACCCCGTTGCGACGGCGGATCTGCTGCATCGACATTTGCAGATTCCGGCCGGTGTGGTCGTGCGGGTGGAACCCCGTCTCCTGACCGACGCGACCCTTGAAGGGTTGACCCTCCAGACATTGAATGAACATCTCGTCAGTATTGCGGATTCTCAGCGCACTCAGGCGATTGCGTCGCGTCTCTATCCGCCGGTTGAAAACACGGCGTTTCTGTTCTTTCAATTGATCGGCCTGCCTGATCCCGGCCTGCCCGATTCGCTCGAGGAACCGGAGCGTCGGGCGCTGCTGGAAGGGCTCGTTGCGCAATGCGCCGAACTGGCGCTGGCCCCGGATACGTTAGAGGTGCCGGTCTATGCATCGTATGCGTTGTTCGACGCGCAGAATGCCGTGCGATTGCACCGGTTGGCCGACGAAACCGCCGCAGTCTGGCGGGATTTGGATCCCATGGTGCGGGCGCGCACGATCGTCCATCTGCACACGCAATGCGGCAACGGCGTGTATATGCCCGTCTGGACCGATCTCTTCGATCCGGAGTTGCCGGAGGACCACGGTCCCGTGTGGACGTCGCCCGACGTATGGGTGTTCACGGCCGACCTCCCGATCGAATGGCCGGGGGAAATGCTGACCAATCGATTGCTGGCGGAAGGGTGTACCCGCTTCGAGAACCACATCGTCGAAGCACCCGAGAATTGAGCGGCGGTTGCCGGACGATCCTGTGCGTGCCGCACCGTCGCACGCGTCGAAGGGGCAATGGGAAGCCGCTTCCCACATCCCGCTGATCCGGCAAGATCGATCTCACATCCCGTAGGAGTTCCTTGGCTGGCCCATCCCGACTCGTTTCCATCGTGATCGTGACAGTCCTCAGTTGTGTGGTGTTGGGCGCAGTCTGGAGCCTGGTGCTCTATACGCTGCCGCAGAGCGACTTGCCCCCGGAGCCGACACCGGCTTTTTCCCCGCCGCAGCCTGCGACACCGTCTGCTCCGGCACGTACCGATATTCAATCCCAGCCGACCCCGGAGCCGATTTCGCAACCGGTGGTGGTGCGGGAACCGGCGCCGGTCGTACAAACCGAAGCCCGGGAGCATCCTCCGGCTGAACCTGTGCGCGCGCCGTTCGGGAGAGATCTGAAATGCGACCTGGAAATCGAGGCGTTGTGCCCCGAGGAGGAAGGGGAGCGGCGCGCCTGTCTGCAACGCAAGGCGGCACAACTCTCCGCCCCATGCCGGCCGATGCTGCGGGAACGGCTCGTGCGGATGAAGGAGGCGATGCAACAGCTGCGCACAGCCTGTGAGGCGGACCGAAGGCAGTTCTGTCGGGAGGTGCCGCTAGGCGGCGGGGCGTTGGTGCAGTGTCTGGAATCTCATGCCCAGGAAGTCTCGGACCAGTGTTTTCAACTCCTGCCGAAACGGGGTCGCTTGCTCAACTAGCCTGTACAAGACTCCCCTTCGGGTCACGCAGCAAAAATCGCATAGTGAGACCGGCCACTTCCACCACATCTCCGTTGCGAAGCGCGTGTTCCCCCTGAATGTGACGGCCGTTCACAAGGATACGTTTTCCGCTTTCGGTCTGGCTCACCACATATCCCTCGCCGCGCCGACTGATCATCGCGGCTGTTTTCGGCGCAAACCACCCGGTCAATGTGATGACGGCGTCGTCCTGCGCGCCGATCAGTGACACGTGTTTCGTCAGGTGATATTGTGCGTGCCCGCTCTTGCCCGAGAGAATCTCCACCACGCCGATTTTCTGTCCCGCCGGCGGGCGCTCGCCGCCCATCGGACGCGACACCACCAGCGTTTCGTCGGTGATCAGGCTGTCGCCGGTGCCGGCCGTTTCCGCCGTGATCGGGTGCACATCCCGAAAAATCAACCGGTGTGTGCCAAGACGAATGCTGTCTGCGTCGCGTAATTGTCGCCGGTCGATTTTCTGCTCGTTCACGAATGTGCCGTTGGTGCTGGTCAGATCTTCGAGAAACAGCACTTGCTGCACCTGGACGATCCGCGCATGGTGGGCAGAGACCGCGAGGTCTTCCAGGCAGAGATCGTTGTCGTGCTTTCGCCCGATCGTGAACGGTGTGCGCGAGACCTCGAGTTCTCGTGTGCCCCCCTGCGGCGCTTTCACGAGGAGCGTGGGTGATGCTGGGTGGTGCTGGGACATGGTCGCTCCTTAGGATGATTCGGTGGTCGGTGCCGTGAATAACTGTGCGCACATGCGATGCCACATGCCCGGCTTGCGCTGCCTGAACCTCGCCACGATGACGGTCGTATTGTCGGTGCCCCCGGCGGCATTCGACAGGGCGATGAGACGGTCGGAGACGGTCTGCGGATCGGAAGACTCCTGCACGGTGCGGAGGATCGTGTCGGAGGAAACGCCGGCGGTCAGGCCGTCGGAGCACAGGAGGACCATATCGCCGTCCAAAACGGGGAGCTCCCCCAGCTCGACATCTACCAGAGGATGCACGCCGACGGCGCGGGTCAACACATGCTTGTGCGGCGCGCGCGTCGCGTCATGGGCGGTCAGCAGTCCGGACTGCACCTGTTCCTGGACCAGAGAATGGTCTGTGGTCAGGAGTTGCAGCGCATGGCCGCGGATCAAATAGAGGCGACTGTCGCCCACGTGGGCGATGGAGAGGATCGGCCCGACCAGCCAGGCCGCCACGACCGTGGTGCCCATGCCGGTGTATTCGGCATGCCGCGCCGCCTCCTGATGCACCTGGTGATTGGCCAGCCGGACGGCGCTCGCCAGCCGGTTGGTGGCGGATGAGAACTCCGGTCGTACGGCGCCGATCAGGGGGAGAGACGGGTCGGTCTCGGCCTCCGCCAGGTGGCGTGGAATGATGTCGATGACGCGACTGCTGGCGACTTCTCCTGCACGGTGGCCACCCATTCCGTCACAGACCACAAAGAGACCGGCGGAGGGATCGGCATGAAAGCGGTCTTCGTTGTGCGTGCGGGTCAACCCGACGTCGGAGGTCGCTCCATGTGTGACGTGCAAGGAGTGCATGGTCGGGCCTATCTCGGCATGATCTGAAACACGTCACGGAGGTCCTGCGCCATATCGCTGGCGTGTCGGTATCGGTTCGGAATGTCTTTCTGGAGTGCGCGATCGAGGATGGCCTGGACCCTGCTGGGAAGATCGCGGCGGTATTTCAGCAGCGGGGCATGCGGAGCCTTGGCGATGCGCGTGACGAGCGCCGGCATGTTTTCCGCGTCGAACGGCCGTTCACCGGTCAACAGCTCGAAGAGGACGATGCCCAGGGAAAACACATCGGACCGGCCGTCCACATCTTTTCCCGTGGCCTGCTCCGGCGACATGTATCGCGGCGTGCCCAGAATCATACTGGTCTGGGTTTTCGAGCCGCTGGCCATCTTGGCAATGCCGAAATCCATCACCTTCACGAGGCGTTGTTTCAGAATCATGATGTTCGGGGGCTTCACGTCGCGATGGATGACCCCTTGGCTGTGTGCATAGTCCAGGGCATCGGCGACCGTCGCCACGATTTGCAAGGCCTGTTTGGCCGGGAGGATCGTGGATTTCTGGCAATAGCAGCTGAGCAGGGTGCCTTCGAGGTATTCCATCGCGATATAGGCGAGCCCCTCCTGTTCACCGGCGTCATAGACCGTGACGATATTGGGGTGTGAGAGGCGTCCGGTCGATTCGGCTTCGCGAAAAAAGCGGTCCCGGAATTCTTTGAGCTCGTCCTCGTTGTCGATGTCGTCGAGCCGCATGGTTTTGATGGCGACGTGGCGTTGGATCGTCGGATCTTTGCCCAGGTAGACGACGCCCATGGCGCCACGACCGAGTTCCCTGACGACCTGATAGCGGCCCAGCGTGTCCGGAACGGTGGCACCATTGCGAACGATCACGGTGCCGCCTGCACGGGTTGGGCTGGGAGTGATCGCGTCGGCGGTCGCCCGGGGCTCTCCGGTCGCCTCTGCCGGGGTCTTTTCCTCTTCATCCGCACGATGGCGTGGACGACCGGCAAAGGCCCGGGTCAGCGCATCGGCATGACGAACCCAGACGAACGTCAGCCAGATGGCCGCGCCGATCAGGCCGCCGGTGATCAGCCAGTTGTAAAGCGGTTGCTTGGGGGGTCCGAGCACCGGAACGCCGTGCGCCTCATAGGCGCGAGTGGCCACGAGGACGATCAGGAGCAGCGCGGAGGGAAACAGAATCGCGCGGAAAAAGGTTTGGCCCTTGCCGTTGTCGTGCAGGTCCTGCCTGGCCCGGGTCGCGGTGAGCCAGATCATCAACAGGCAGATCCCGTCGGCGATCAACCGCACGGCCTGCGCGGCGTTCATGCGTAACGGCTGGAGAAATGTGTGCGTGAAGAGCGGAAGGGTGGCCAGTAGCGGCCCGACCAGAATCGCAAGGATAATGACGATCAAATACGGGCCGATCCAGCCCCAGGATGTGGTCATGTGTTGGTAGTCGTGCGTAGTTGTTCCTCAGTGTAACCGAAGGTCTTGGAGTGTCAACGAAACGAGGGAATAGTGCACCCTGGAGACAGGGGAGGGATTGGTCCCGGAGACGGCGATGCGGTGATCGCCGGGCGACCGCCGGAAGATCAGTTCGAGGTTGCGGCTTTTCTGAGCGGATCGAGCAGTTTCTCGGACACCTTCAACTGACCCCGGCCGATGCCCACCTCGATATCCGGCTTGGTGACGCCGTGGAAATCGCTTCCCCCGGTGACGAGGAGGTCGCACTGCTTGGCCAGCTCAAGGTACTCGGTGGTTTGACTGGGCGTGTGGGTGCTGTAGTGCACTTCGATGCCTCCCAGTCCGGCGGCCTTCAGGTCGCGGACCAGGGTCCGCAAGCCGTCGGCGGATGTTCTCACCCACGTGGGATGCGCCAGCACCGGTACGCCGCCGGCCTCACGAATCCATCGTACCGCCTCGGCCGGTTCCGGTAACTCACGATCGACAAAGGCCGGGCGGCCGTTGGCCAGATAGCGGTCGAAGGCTTCCTTGGCCGACGTGACGAATTTTCTTTCCATCAAGAGCCGGGCGATGTGGGGGCGGCCCACCGATTCGGTGCCGGCCAGTGCCCGCACTTCCTCATACGTAATCGGGATGCCCAGCTCGTTAAGGCGTTGGACGATCCTCGGATTGCGCGTGTGGCGGCTGTCCCGCAAGGTGCCGAGACGTTGGGCCAGCAGCGGATCGGTCCAGTTCAGGAAATAGCCGAGGATATGGAGTTCGCTCTCGCCAAGGCGCGAGCTGATTTCGACGCCGGGGACGACTTCGATCCCGAGTTCGGCCCCGATGGCCGTGGCTTCCGCAATCCCCTCGACAATGTCGTGGTCGGTGATCGCGAGTGCCGTCACGCCGGCCTGCTTGGCAAAGGCCATCACGTCTCGGGTGGAAAAGCTGCCGTCCGAATGGGTGGTATGGAGGTGAAGGTCGATGCGGCTCATCGTAGTAGTTCAGGCCCCGCTTTCTGCGCGACCAAGCGCGCGGTGTAGCATGGCCCGCTGCCATGGCCCCCGTCATGTTCGCCCTCGTCGTAATGGAGCACGCGAAGCGGGGCGGTCAATCGGAGGAGTTCATTCTGCGCCAGACAGAATTCCCATCGGCGCGGATGCTGGTGACGGAAGTAATTCTCGATGCTGAAGGTTTCGTAGAGCAAGATGCCGTTCGGTTTCAGCGCGTCGATCAACACGGGAAAGAGGGGACGATGCAGGTAAAAAAAGACGACGATGGCATCATAACATTCCCGGCCCAGGCTCGGGGGATGGTCGGGCTTTTCTTCCAAATCCAGCACCCGCGTCGTGAGGCCGGAGAGCTGCCGCTCCTCGGCGGCCTCTTTCAGCGCCGTCAGTGCGAGACTGTCTCGATCAATGGCTTCGACTTCCATGCCATGGGACAGCAGATGCAGGGCATGGCGACCACGGCCTGCCGCGACATCCAGGACCCGCCCTTTGGGGAGGCGCCCAAGCTGCTGCGTCAGGAACGGTGCGGGGCTCGGTCCTGCCTGCTGCGCGGTGCGAGTCCGTTCGAAGCGAACACCCACTGAGCCGGCGACCATCGCCAACGGCGCGTGGAGTTTTCGGATCCAGAGCTGCACCCGGTCGACCGGGAATTCAGCGAAGAGCATCCCGACCAGTTGCTCCGCGAGAGTTTCCAGGAGCCGACAGGTCAATGAGCCACTGAGCGCCACGAGACGTTCCGCAACCCGGGCATAGTCGATCGTCTCATCGAGGCGATCCGAGAGGCCGGCGGCGTCGACCGCCGCTTCCATCTCCACATCGATCGCGATCAATTGCGGTGTGCGGCGTTCTTCTTCCGTGACGCCGCAGCGGCCGTAACACTCCAGGCGTTCGATGATGATGCGCGGTGCCATGGCGGCATTGTCGTGGATGGGCTTTCGGACTGTCAAGCAAGACGGGAGCGGGCCCGCCTACCAGCGGGCGGCGAGACGTTTGGCGAGTCCATTCGCAGGCGAGAGCGCACGGCGGATCGAGGAAAGAACCGTTGAGGGGATAGGGATGTTCGTGATCTGCTGCAGGAGGCGAGCGGCGGTCAATCGCAGTAGCACCGCTGCTTGTGCGACGGTCGGTTCATCGCCGCGCCCAAGGCGCAGCAGTTTCAATTCGGCTTTATAGACCGCGCGGCGCCGCCAGGTGGCCTGAATGGCGACCGCGGCCACGATGGTGAGGAGCAAGGGATTCGGAGGCATGGAGAACAACCATCGCCACCATTCATAGACAGCCAGGGCACCGAGACACATCGGCAGCGAGAGGACATCGCCCCATGCCGACTGGAGACGCCGGATCTGTTCGTCCACGGATTGTCCGATGAGCCGCCGTGGAGTCAGTTGCAGGGGAGTGCGACGGTTTTTCGAACCGAATAATCGCGCGGGCAGAAACATTCCAGATCCCTCCTGTCGTGAACCAGTTCACGTACAGCAGGTATTGTATGGCAGGTCGGTTGATCGGAATAGCAAAGACAGAATTTCTGCAGCCGTCCCGGCCGTTGTATCCAGGTGCCTCCTGGCAATGTGTTGACAAACGGTATGACGACCCCCGAAATGAAGGTGCCCCTATTACACGAAGACAGAACCGAAATGCCCCGCAGGCAGTTAAGCAAGGCCGTTCAGCAAGGCCGCAGCAATGAGAAGAGGCGAGGCGTAGATTCTTACCCACCCTCCCCGAGCCTGCCAAGGCTGGATCTTGTCCCGGCGGCCTTTCTCAACTGCCTGCTAGCCCGGATTGTTCATGAATGCCGTCGCGAGGTGTTCGAGACGGAAGCCCGCCGAGGCTGCTCGCACGTGAGGCCGACGTAGGCGTACTGGCAGTCCGTCGAGGAGGCCGAACGAGAACAGCCTCGCCGGGCGAGAGGATCGGACGCCGGAGCAGGTATTTATGAATAGTCCGGGCTACCGGTCTGCCCGTCCGCCGAGTTTGAGCACCAGGTACGGCGTGAGGTAATAACACACGACTGAAATCATCACGCCCGCCGCGGCGCCGATTAACCCGCGCACATAGACGCCGAAGAACGGGAGCAGGAACACGAGCAGGATCATCGCCACTGCGATGCGCGTATGCCGTTCATAGAAGGCGGTGCGTCTCGCCGGAGTGAGCGAGTCGGAGAAAGAGAAGGGGGATGGCACTGCCATGAGATTGCGCCTATTCCTTTTTTGCCGGATTGCGTGTAAGAACGTGCATCCCCGACATCCACGGGGCGTATTCATTTAACACGGGAGGCTGGTTATGGCGAAGGGCATGCAGCAGAAAAAGGCGACGAAGAAGAAGCCGGCGAAGACGATGATGGAAAAACGCGCGGAAAAAAACGCGAAGAAGGGCCGCTGATCGGGTGTCGTTCCTGCATCACCGCCGCCCGATGATGGCGCCTACCTGTATGCCCGGAGGGGCGCCGAACCGCACGCCCTTCCGGTCACCCAGGCGGTCGACCGTTCTCCAGTGCCCGCCTCAACGCAACTTCTGCAGGACCCCCTCCGCGACGACGGCGTCCGGATCGCCTCCGACCATCAAGTCCTTGTCGCCGAAGTGAGAGGTCGAACTGGTGGTCACCCGCATCTTCAGGCCGCCGGGGACAAGGGCATACTCGAATAGCGCCGCTTCCTGCCGTTGATCCAGATAGCCTTGGCTTGCCCGCTCGAAAGAGCCGACGATCCCGACCGACAATCGCCCCTGCCCCTGCTCGACACGCTTCACGACCATTCGCTGCACGCCGCCTCCCGGCGGAACGTATTCCACCGTTTGACCGACCTGCGACAGCTCCACTTGCCGCGTCAGCCCCTTGTTGTTGGTGTACGAGTAGAGGGGAAAGCCCTGCGGACTGAAGTCGATCTGCACTTCGGCCTGGCTGCCGTCGGCACTGCTGAGCAGGCCTTTCCATGCGCCGGTCAGGTCCGCCGCTTCACTGGCGTTCGACAAGAACAGTCCTATCACCATCGCTGCCATGCCGACAAGGAACGTTGTCTTCATCACGCTCCCCTCCCGGTGATGGGGCACATTCGCCAAGGTCGTCACACCGTGAAGGGTCGCTGGCGCACGAAACGCGCGACCGCCCCGAGAGTGAAGAGATTCGGAGACTGGCTGGCCGGCAATCCCGCCTTGATGGCGGCGTGAAACTTGGCGTAGTTCCCGCTGTAGCTTCCATGGTTCCAGACCCTCAGCACCTGTTCGGTGAACGCGCCGTTCTGCTCGCCGTCCATGGAGGTCTGGTTATCCTGGCAGCCTGAGATGAGCAGCACCGAAGCCTTGAAGTCTTTCGCGATCGCCGTCAAGCGCGGACTCACGGCCAGTTGGGCGAGCACGCTATCCGGATCTGCCACAGAAGCCTTGCCGGCCGCTTTGGCGACGTTTTTCTGCAAGCTGTCGTAAAACTGCTGGTGCTCGCGATAGGTGCGGAGGCCGACGGAGATCGGCATCATCTTCGAGCGCCTGACCGATGTGTTGGGATCGAATTGCGGGGGCCTGTTGCGGGTGACGGTGCCGCTATGGCAGCTGTCGGAGAACACCAGAATGCGCACGCCCGCCGCGAAGCGGCTCAATTCGAAGTACAACTCATCGTCGATCAGCTGGCCGTCGTACAGGCACCAGGTTTCGTCCTGCTTGTCCGCTTCCTCACCGGTGACGTCGGGGACCTGTCCGCCGTGGCCCGAATAGGTCAGAAAAAAGAGATCGCCTTTCCGCAGTGTCTTTGCGGCCTTGCGCATGGCCGCCAGGGTTTTGGCGCGTGTTCCCTTCTTGGTCAGCAGCACGGTGGATTTCATGCCGCGCGAAGCGGCGATCGCCGCCATGTCCTTGGCATCGAACTCACAGGCCGCCAGGTCGCCGCTCCAGCCACCGTAGGCGGCGGGGCTCACGGCGTTCAGGCCGATGTGCAGGGAGAGGCCCTTCGGTTTGCTGCTGGATGACGACGTGGTCTTGGCCATACGTACCTCCTTGGTCGGCGAGGATGGGTGAGTATAAAAAGTTCGATGATCAAAAAGATGGCGGTACGGTAATCGTTACGCGGGAATCTGTCAACGGACCGCGCCGGTAAATACTGGTATTTCAACCGATCGGAGAAGGGGAAGGCTGCATCTTCGTCTCCATGCTTCGCATCCTCCAACAGGACGTACCGGCCCGCGCCCGATCGGCAGGAGTGACTCAAGCTCGTCCGGATAAGCCGCGTGTCTTCCCTCCTCCACGAGATACGCTTCACGAACGACGAGAGACGATTATTTTTTTCTCCTGTGACCCCGGATGTCACACCGCAGTGGTAGGGTCGGGGCCAGCGAACGATGAAGAGCTGATGACGTATAGCCGAGAGTTCAAGGAGGTCGACGGTGGGGGGTATCTCGTGGAGTGTCGTTCGTCGCTCGATGTAAAACGGAGAACGGGGGCTGTGGATTGTGGCGGAAAGAGAAATCGAGCAGGCCCGGCGAGAGACGCTTCACGAAGCACTCTTCACGAATAGGGAGGCCCTAGGCATTTATCTAGGATGGAGTGAGCGACTTTGCGCGGGACGGCCCTGTCGAATCTTGCTACAGTGCGGCGGCGCTCTACAGCCGGCCACAGGAGGATATGTGATCAATCGACGCACCCTCTGCGAGTCATCAGAAGTCCTGTCGCTCGCCGCATCGTCCAGCCCGCTTCAGAAACTGGCTGCCGCGAGACCGGTGGCAGCGCGACATTCCGATACGCCGGGCGGAAGAATTGAGAAGGACGAACAAACGCTTCTTATCTGTATTCGAAGACGCCGATCTCATGGCGTCTGCTCGACATTTTTAAAGGCAACCTGTCGGTGCGCCGTGAGGCGCATATCGGAAACTGGCGCCGGAAAAACTGTGATGGCTCGCGCATGAATCCTACAAGACCCTCCTCTGAACAATCCGCAAACCGCTATCTTGCTCACGTGCGCCAGAATCCTGATGGATCATTCGTGATTCATGACTTAGGCGAACATTTGCACGGAGTCGCCCGCCTGTCTGAAGAGTTTGCATCGACTTTCGGTAGTGCTGACTGGGGGAACCTGGCAGGCCTGTGGCATGACCTCGGGAAATATTCCTCGGCCTTCCAAAACTATATCGCACATGGTAGCGGGTTTGATCCAGATGCTCACATCGAGGGTGGTAAGGGTCGAGTCAATCACTCCTCTGCGGGAGCTCTTCATGCTGTCGAGAAACTCGGCGGTAAGGGGCGACTCTTGGCATATCTCATCGCAGGACATCACGCTGGATTGCCGGACTGGCATCCGGACGAGCATGCCCTCTCATCGTTGTCTCAACGGCTGGAGGATAGGCAACACCTGCAGGCCATTTCAAGCGTGACTATTCCCGCGGACGTACTTCACCCTGCCGTCACTCCAGCCACCAAGCCACTTGGCGGCGAACCAGGTCTCGCGCTCTGGTTGCGTATGCTGTTTTCTTGCCTCGTTGATGGAGACTTTCTCGATACAGAGCAGTTCATGGAGGGAGGGAAAGCGCAGCCTCGCGGGTCTTTTTTTTCCATCGAACAGCTTCTGGAGAAATTTGACGAGCGGATGACAAGGCTCACCGTCGAGGCCAAGCCAACGACTGTGAATCGCGTGCGCGCTGAAGTGCTGCGCCAGTGCCGCGAGCGAGCGTCCGACGAACCGGGGCTCTTTTCGCTTACGGTTCCGACCGGTGGCGGCAAGACACTTTCCGGCCTGGCTTTCGCGCTTACGCACGCGGTTCGTCATCAGAAGCGGCGCATCATTTACGTCATTCCTTACACCAGTATCATCGAGCAAACAGCAGGGATCTTTCGAGACATCTTTGGTGACAACGTCGTTGAGCACCACAGCAACCTCGATCCCGAAAAGGAAACTGCGAAAAGCCGCCTCGCAACGGAGAATTGGGATGCATCCATAATCGTCACAACCAACGTTCAGTTTTTCGAGTCACTGTTCGCTGCACGGACGTCAAGCTGTCGCAAACTTCACAACATCGTGAATAGTGTTGTGGTATTGGATGAAGCGCAACTGCTCAGTCCCGAGTTCCTGCAACCGATCATGGATGCCATGAATCTGTTAGCTCGGCACTATGGTGTTACGTTCGTACTTTCTACGGCCACTCAGCCAGCGTTGAATTCACGAGAAGGGTTTGGTTGGAAATTCAAGGGTCTGGATGGTGTGCATGAAATCATGACTGATCCGGATGCGTTGTATCGCGACCTTACTCGGGTGAAGGTCGAGATGCCTCGTGATTTCCATGCCCGTCGAGGATGGGACGAAATTGCTATCGAGCTTAAAACTCATGAATCGGTGCTCGCTGTCGTTAACACCAGGCGTGATTGTCGCGAGCTTCATAGGCTTATGCCGGAGGACACGATCCATTTGTCTGGCTCCATGTGCGGAGAGCATCGATCGCGAGTGATCGGCGGCATTCGAGGACGACTGAACAAGAAAGTCCTTACCCGAGTGGTCAGCACCCAACTCGTTGAGGCGGGTGTCGACATCGACTTCCCTGTTGTCTATCGTGCGCTGTCTGGGTTGGATTCCATCGCCCAGGCAGCCGGTCGCTGTAACCGGGAAGGGGCGTTAGACCTTGGCAAGGTTGTTGTGTTTGTCCCTCCTAAGTGTTCACCTCCGGGTACACTCCGCCGTGCCGAACAAACCACCGTCAGTCTGTTGAGTGGCAGCGAGAGTGATCCCATGGCGAGGGAATTGTTCACCCGTTATTTTGAGCAGTTCTATGGGAAGGTAGAATCGCTCGATAAGCACGGCATCACTGACTTGCTGCTGAGAGACGCCCGAGAGCTAAAAATCCAATTCCGCACCGCTGCCGAGAAGTTCCAACTGATCGACGACGTAGAAAGCCGAGCCATCTTTGTCTGGTATGGCGAAAGCCAAGTCCTGATCGGAAGACTCAAGAAGGATGGGCCGGAACGATGGCTCATGCGTAAGCTGCAACGATATAGCGTGAACTTGCCTCGCCGAGTAGTGGACAAGTTAATCCAATCTGGCGAAGTCCAAGAGGTCTGGCCGGGAATCTTCGCACAGGCGGTAAGCACTCTATATGACGATAACCTCGGCGTGACCGTGGGCGACGCACTAAACGCTGAACAACTGATTGTGTGAGGGACTGTATGGCCAAAACTTACTGTCTTGAAGTATCCGGCGACTTTGCCTGCTTTACACGACCCGAGATGAAGGTCGAGCGCGTTTCCTACGACGTGATGACACCGTCTGCCGCGCGAGCGGTATTCGAGGCGATTGTCTGGAAGCCTGCCATCCGCTGGCGAGTGACCAAGATCGAAGTGTTGAAGGCCATCAAATGGATTAGCGTACGACGCAACGAGGTCGGGGCCGTAGTCTCGACCAGGAACGTTCAGACTGCTATGAGCGCGGGCTCCGGCGACTTAGGGCTCTACGTTGAGGATCAGCGCCAACAGCGTGCGGGACTGTTTCTCCGTGATGCAGCCTACCGCATCCATGCTTACTTTGAACTTCGTGATCCCAGTTTTCATAGGTCTCATTTCTCACATCTTTCCAAAGTTCCGGTCAATCGCGAGGAAGCCGATCTGCTGGCACTGTCCGATAACAATGCTACGAAATTCATGAGCATGTTCGAACGCCGGGCCTCACGTGGCCAATGTGTCAACCAACCGTTTCTTGGTTGCCGCGAGTTCGCCTGCTCGTTCCGGCTGATAGGAGACCCAAAGATGGAGCCGCATCCGATCGAAGATACGAAGGAGCTGGGTTGGATGCTCTACGACTTGGATTACAGTGATCCCACCAATCCTCAGCCGCGTTTCTTCAAGGCACGATTAGAGAATGGAGTTGTTACAGTGCCTGCCTGGGAAAGCGAGGAGGTGCGGGGATGATACTCCAATCATTGCATGACTATTACCAACGTAAGTCAGATTTGCCTCGCGAAGGGTTCGAGGAAAAAGAGATACCTTTCATCATTGAGCTCGATAGGAATGGTATAGCGGTTCAAATTGAAGATACGCGCACTCAGAATGGAAAAAAGAAAAGGGCGAAGCACTATCGAATCCCACAAGGAGCGAAGAAGTCAGTCAATGTGGCGGCCAATCTCCTTTGGGGTAATGCTGAATATGTTTTGGGTTTGCCGGACTCAAAAAAGCTTGGAGAGCAACAGAGCAAGGGGAAAGAACTTGAATACGAAGCTCGCCTAAAGGAGATGCGGGGGGCATTTATTCAGGAGATTGCGTCTCTTCCACCACCATGTCAGACAGACCCAGGCATTCAGGCTGTCCTGAAGTTCTGTGAGCAGCCCAACTTTACTGATCTTTCGCGATTCAGTGAAACATGGAAAGACCTGCAAGGAAGTAACCAGAACATTACATTTCGCCTCCAGGGCGATACAGACCTTGTCTGTCAACGACAGGTCGTAATTGAGGCGGTGTCGAAATTCGTTACTGCGGCGGCCGACAACGGTTTCTGTCTAATCACGGGAGATTCTGACGAAGTCGAGCGCTTACACCCTACGATTAAGGGCGTATGGGGGGCACAAACGTCTGGGGCCAACATAGTCTCTTTCAATCTCCCGGCCTTCAATTCGTGGGGGAAGGAACAGGGGGCGAATGCGCCAGTAGGGAAGCATTCTGCTTTCGCGTATACCACGGCACTCAATTCTCTATTATCGAAGGACAGTAAGCAGCGCCTCCAGGTTGGCGACGCCTCTACTATATTCTGGGCTGACATGCCGAGCCTGCTCGAAGATCAGTTTGCCGACATCTTCTCCGAACCGCCCAAGGACGATCCCGATCGCAACGCCCGAGCGATTAAGTCTCTTTATGAGGCGCCCCGGGTCGGGGTCGCGCCGGTCAAGGACAATCAGACTCGTTTTTTTGTGCTTGGGCTGGGCCCCAATGCGGCCCGAATTGCCATCCGCTTCTGGCATACAGGAACCGTGGCGGAGCTGGCAAAAACTATTCAACAGCACTTTGACGATTTGGAGCTCATTCGACCAGAGTTCGACAAGCCGTATCTTTCTGTATTCCGACTCCTGCTTGCGTCTGCAGTGCAAGGCAAGAGTGAAAATATCCCTCCGGGCCTTGGCGCCGAGGTAATGAACGCTGTCCTGACGGGTAATCCTTATCCTGCAACGCTGCTAAATGGGGTTATTCGTCGCATACGCGCGGAACAATCAAAACGCGACGAGCGCACGGGGAAGATAGTCCAAAACGTCACACATGCTCGTGCTGCATTAGTCAAGGCCTGCCTCAATAGGCAACGGCGCTTCTCTAAGATGGCGGAAAAGGAGGTTACCGTGTCACTCGATTCCACTAACTACAATTCTGGGTATCGCCTAGGTCGCCTGTTTGCGGTCCTCGAAAAGACTCAGGAAGAAGCGAATCCTGGAATAAACAGCACCATCCGTGAGCGCTTCTATGGTTCTGCATCTGCCACACCGGTGACTGTATTCCCTACGCTGATGAAATTAAAGAACCATCACCTCGCCAAACTTGAAAACCCAGGACGAAAAGTAAATTTGGAGCGGCTGGTGGGAGAAATTGTGGGGGAATTGAAAGACTTCCCAGCTCATTTAAGCCTTGCGGACCAGGGGCGCTTTGCTATCGGGTATTACCATCAACGCCAAGCCTTTTTCTCGAAAAATACCGCAACCCAACAGGGAGAGTAACCATGGCCATTCAGAATCGCTTCGACTTCGTACTGCTATTTGATGTGAAAGACGGTAACCCCAATGGAGACCCTGATGCCGGCAACTTGCCCCGGTTGGATGCGGAAACAGGACGAGGACTGGTGACGGATGTATGTCTCAAGCGAAAGATTCGAAATTACGTTGCTATGACCAAAGACCAATCAGAATTAGCTGAGAATCTGACTGCGGGAAAACAGCGCTTTGAGATTTACGTGAAGGAAAAAGCCATTCTTAACAATCAGCACAAGCGTGCTTATGTGGCGATTGGTCGCAAGGATGCGATTGCGGGGGAAGAGAAAAAACGCAAAGGTGGCGATGCAGTCGGGGAAGCACAAGCGTGGATGTGTGCCAACTTCTTCGACGTGCGTACTTTTGGAGCGGTCATGTCCTTGGGAGTCAACTGCGGCCAGGTGCGTGGCCCTGTGCAGCTCACCTTCGCTCGTTCCGTCGATCCGATTGTGACTTCCGAACATTCGATTACCCGAATGGCTGTTGCCACAGAGGCCGAGGCTGAAAAACAGCAGGGCGACAATCGGACAATGGGGCGAAAGTTTACCGTTCCTTATGGCCTTTACCTGGCCCATGGGTTTGTGTCGTCGTTCCTAGCCAAACAAACGAAGTTTTCTGGCGAGGATCTTGAGCTTTTATGGGAGTCGCTCGGTTCTATGTTCGAACACGACCGTTCTGCTGCTCGTGGTGAGATGAACACACGAGGGCTTTATATCTTTAAACATGATTCCGAGCTCGGCAACGCACCTGCGCACAAGCTCTTTGACCTCATCGAAGTCAAACGGTCAAATGGTAGTGATGCGCCGCCAAGAAGCTTTAGCGATTATTCCGTGACGACGCCCAATGGTGGCCCGGTCGAAGGTTTCACTGGCGTGACGTTCATCCCAAAAGTTGGGTGACTATGGGAGAAGACGACGACCCCATCATGATTTCCGCCTTGGAGCACTGGAGCTATTGTCCGCGCCAGTGTGTGCTGATTCATGTCGAGCAGACGTTCGATGAAAATCTCTACACGCTGCGCGGACAGGCGGTGCACAAGCGGGTGGATGAGCCCGAATCAGAAACCGTCGATGGGGTGCGCGTGGAGCGGGCTGTTCCGCTCTGGTCGAACCGACTCGGATTGACCGGCAGAGCCGATGTGGTGGAGTTTCATGGTGACGTGCCGTACCCGGTGGAATACAAACACGGCCCCCGTCGAGAGCAAGAACATGATGACCTTCAATTGTGTGCTCAAGCGATCTGCCTAGAGGAGATGACCGGAAAGGCGGTGCCGCGCGGTGCGATTTATCACCATAGTTCACGGCGGCGGAGAGAAGTTGCCTTCACAGCGGATTTGCGCGACCGAGTCGCCGAGGTCGTGACGCACATCCGCTCCATGGTACAGGCTAAAACTATTCCACCGCCCGTGAACGATGCGCGGTGTAAACATTGCTCGCTGATCGAAGCCTGTATGCCGGCGGTCATCGGCGAGCAGCAACGCGCGGCGACGCTGATTCGCAAGCTGTTTATTGTGACGGAACCGAGCTAAGCGGAACTGCCGATGCACCAATTGCTGAACACACTGTATCTCACGACCGAAGGGGCCTATCTCCGGCTCGATCATGACACGCTCAGGGTCGAGGTCGAGCGGGAAACGAAGCTGCAAGTGCCGATCCATCACCTGGGTGGCATCGTCTGTTTCGGCGACGTGCTGGTGAGTCCGGCGGCGCTGGCGCGCTGTGCCCAAGACGGCCGATTCGTCGTGTTTCTCGATCGTAATGGACGATTTCAAGCGCGTGTGGAAGGGCCGATTTCTGGCAACGTGTTATTGCGTTGCGCACAACATGCAGCCATCGGCAATGCCGATAAAACGCTGACAATCGCTCGTCATGTAGTCGGTGGAAAAATTCAGAATAGCCGCCAGATCGTCTTGCGCGCCGCTCGGGACACCGAGGACCCAGGCGACGGCGAGGCGCTGCGGCAGACGGCCGAGTCGCTGGCGAACGTACTGGGTCGCGTGCCGCTCGCGGAGGACCTGGACTATCTGAGAGGCTTGGAAGGCGAGGCCGCGCGAAAATACTTTGCCACGTTCGACCGGATGGTCCGTGAAGACCGCGCAACGTTTACGCTGAATGGTCGAAACCGGCGTCCTCCGATCGACCCGTTCAATGCGCTGCTTTCCTTTCTCTACGCCCTCCTGATGAACGATTGTGTGGCGGCGCTGGAAGGCGTGGGCCTTGATCCACAGATGGGATTTCTGCATGCCCTGCGTCCAGGCCGAGCAGCCTTGGCCTTAGACCTGATGGAAGAGTTGCGGAGTGTCTTTGCCGATCGACTGGCGCTCACGTTGATCAATCGAAAGCAGGTGGCAGGCAGCCAGTTTCACACTCGACCTGGCGGGGCAGTGCATCTGGAGGATGCCGCCCGGAAAGAGGTCATCGTGGCCTATCAAAAACGTAAGCAAGAAGAGATCACACACCCGGTCTTGGATCAAAAGATGCCGTTAGGTTTGGTCCCACACGTGCAAGCACGGTTACTGGCCCGCGTGCTGCGCGGAGACCTGGAGGCCTATCCGCCGTTTCTCTACCGGTAGGAGGGTGACATGAATGTGTTGATCGCCTATGACGTGGCGACGGAATCAACAGGAGGGCGACGGCGCCTACGGAAGGTGGCGCAAGCGTGCCAGGATTTCGGACAACGCGTACAGAAATCGGTGTTCGAATGCGCGGTCAGTGAGATGCAATTTGAAGAACTCGTCCGGCGCCTTGTCGAGATTATCGATGAGAAGGAAGATAGTTTGCGGGTGTATCGGTTAGTCGAACCAAAAGAAAAGTATGTGCAGGTGTTTGGCGTGGACACCTCAGTTGATTTTGGCGAGCCATTAATTTTGTGAACGCGAACCCCCAGCGCTGACGAATACCGCGTGGGATCGCGCAGACGAGAAGCCCACGAATTGAAAGGAGATTTCCTCAGGTGACACCAAACCATTGTCACTGTCCCCAGGTGATTCCGATAGGTTCGCGCCGACACCAGGCAAACCTCTCGGGAAATCATGGGTTTTTGTTAGCGCGGTAGCGCCCTTCCTTCGGGAAGGGCGAGGATTGAAACTTCCATCCAATCGCGCTCAAGGACAAGCCGCCACGTAGCGCCCTTCCTTCGGGAAGGGCGAGGATTGAAACCTGCTCCATGCGGGTGAGCCACGGCAGCAACGTGGTAGCGCCCTTCCTTCGGGAAGGGCGAGGATTGAAACATGCAATCAGCGATGGGGTTCGGGGGCGGATCCGTAGCGCCCTTCCTTCGGGAAGGGCGAGGATTGAAACACGCCTCCTCGTTCGGGGTGATGGGGCCTTGCCAGTAGCGCTCTTCCTTCGGGAAGAGCGAGGATTGAAACCTTCGCGGGGAAACCTATCGTTGACTATGAGGAGCCATTTGGAAAAGGGGTAGTCTGAACAGCCGGAAAGCTGTTCGTGGGAGACCAGCGGCAGCTTCGTTATGCGCTGACTTCGACGGTACGTAATTTCTTGAGGCGTTTCAGATCCTCGATGCTTTGAAGATAGGTCTTGATGGCATCTTCGATGTTCTCCAGCGCTTCTTCTTCGGTCTTGCCTTGAGAGACACAGCCTTTTGAGGTCGGACAGGAGACGACATACCCTCCGGCTTCGAGGTCTGGCTCGATGACGATGAGGTATTCCATATGGGCCTCCCAGTTCCTGGCGATGGACGTGATTCTCTACCAGACCGCTTAAGCGATCCCGACGCCGCCTGCGCGATTTACTCTTCTATGCCATTCCGAGGCATCTGAAAATCTTCAACGCCGATTCCAGCGTAATGCTCGTTCGTTGCTGCTCAAACGCATTCACGGTTGGCCCGCTGACGCCCGCGAGGACGGCTAATGTCTTTTGCGTTAATTTCTGTGCCTTGCGCCGCGTTACGGCTTCTTCGACAAGGCCTTGCCAATCAAGGCGAAGGTTCCGTTCCATCTTTTTCCCATGAAGGTAATGATGGCCTCCCGCAATTCCGCGGTGCCCGTTGTGCTTTCGGCAATGGCGTTCCTGGCCGCTGTCTGCCGCTTTTCAAGTTGGCCGGCGGCCATGGCAATGGCCTGCTTCGATAACCCGAACTCTTCACCCAAACGGATGAGCGTTCGTGGCTTCATCTCACCGATGGGAATGTTTGCGCTGCCGCCTATGGATAACGCGATGGTGTTGTACCCGTATAACGTCGCCGATACCGCGTCATAGGCTGGTGTCAGGCGCAGTCCGGCCTCGGTGTGAAACATCGCGAAATTTTTCAGGTGCATATCGGTATTCCCAAGGAGAAAGCCGGCAAGAATGCGCAGGTAGAGCCGGTAGATCTCGGCCGGCAGGCAACCGGGCGTGTGCCGGATGAAATCCGGCATGCTTTTGTGACTGCCTTCGTATTTGGCGTGGGACGGATAGCCGAGCAGCTGATTGAATTCCTCGAAATGAATGCGTTGTCCGTCGTCGGTTCGGTCGAAGCGTGTGATGATCAGGGCCGGCTCTTCGAATCCGGCAACGTGGCCCATGCGCAGATCGACAATGTCGTCACCGGGCAGCAACGCCTGCAGCGCCTTCGTGGTCAGATATTCGTTGGCCGTCAGGTCGCCGTGCCGCGACGAGGGAAACTTGGCGATATGGGTGCTGAGTTCATCCGTTCGCGCGGGACGGAATTGTCCGTCCCGGCGGACCAGAGCCAGTTTCGGCTGAATGCCGGAGAGCGACGCTCTCCCCGACATGACGGCGACATCCATCGGATCGTCCGGTCGGGCGGCGTCCCGGCGTTCTGGATCGGGATCGATGATGGAGACAGCGCCCGCGCAATCCTGGCCGAAGGCCAGCAGCAGTTCGAAGCGCGAGACCCGACGTTTTCCCAACAGCCGCGTCTGTGCTTCCTCGAGCCAGCCCTCGGCCACCAGATTGTCAAAAAACGGCGGCAGTCCGGACTGGCTGACCATGGTGTCCGTCCTCAAGGGCAGCGTATGGGCTATGGAGGGGTGGCGCCCCGCCAGATAGTGTTCATCGTAGGTAAACGAGATCCGTTCGCCCGGTTCCTGGCGCAGCACGCCCGCGAAGCGATCTTGATAATAGACATTGCCCCAGAGAAGGTTCGCCATGGTAAGTCAAAGTTTACCAGGATCCGCGATTATATCAATTGGTAAAATATAGTGGACCACAACTTGACGTTATAAGCGATCATGGAAATTATAGTTTACTATCGCGCCCGGTCCTGCGAGGCGGACGGCATGATGCGGCTTGTGTTCGAGGTGTCCCCCGCGCGAGTGGCGAACAGGTACCTAGAGCCATCGGGGGCAGGCCGGGTGGGGAGGGTTGTAAGGGTCACGGCTCCGCTTCTTCGATGGCTTCGACCGATTCTTTGAGCGCTGCGACAAACGCTTCCGGCGCGGCCAACGCCTGCTCCGTCAGTTGGAATTCAGACACCAACACACCGTCTTTATCCACCACGATCAAACGATAGCCCTGTTTCACGACGCCTCCTTTCAAGACGAAGTCCGGCTGGTTCCGGATGCGAGAGAATGGCACGAATGTGCCGGGCTATCTTACAGGAAACCAGCCACCATGCGATCCGCCCCGGCTACAGGATGAATCTTAGGTTTTCTTCGGGCATTGCTGGTAGGATGATGGGACGTTCCCGATTCATTCTGTCATCGAGAGAAAGGATACCCAGCTTGAATACAACTAAAGTCATGGCCGCATGTCTCGTGTTATCTCTGATCGGGGTGCCGACCGTTTCCTTCGCGAAGGCGCGGGGTGGATCGGGGGGAGGGTTCTCCAGCGGTTCACGCGGCAGTAGTTCCTCGGGCAGCATGGGCAGTCGCGGCTCGCGTACGTATCAGGACAATGGAGCCAAGCCGATCGAACAGTCGACGACTGCGCGGCCGTCCACGGCGCCACCCTCTTCTGTTGCGTCGGGGCCGGCGGCTCGGCCCGCGCCTGCCGCGCAGCCTTCGTGGATTCAGCGCAATCCCCTGCTGGCGGGTATCGCCGGCGGTCTGGCCGGATCATGGATCGGTCACATGCTATTCGGGGCGACCGACAGCAGCGCGCGCACGAACGAGGCGGGTGAGCAGGTCGGGGACAACGGTCAGGGCGGAGCGTCCGGCCCGAGCGGGATGTTCATGTTGCTGTTGCTCATGGGAGCGGGGGCTCTGTTTTTCTATCTGCGCTCGCGTAAGCCTGCGGTGGCGCCTGATTTCTCAGGCATCACGCGGAGCCGCGCGGTGAGTGGCTCACTGTTGGCAGACTCGCCCGTGTCGACGCTCCGAACGGCCACGATCGATAGCGAGATTACCTCAGCCGACAAGGCGGCCTTTCAGCAATCGCTGACTGACATCCAAACCGCCTGGGGCCGGCAGGATCTGTCCGCATTGCGTCGACTGGTGACGCCGGAGATGCTGGAGTATTTCAGTACCGGCCTGGCCGAACTGACCAGCCAGGATCAGGCGAACCGTGTGGAGGATGTGGTGCTGCTCCAAGCTGAAGTTCGGGAGTCGTGGGTTGAAAATACGGTGCAGTATGCGACGGTGAGCCTGCATTGGAGCGCCCGGGACTATACCGTTTCCTTGTCGAAGGCACCGGGCGACGCCGGGTATCTCATCGAGGGTAGTGCAGACAAGCCGATCGAGACGACCGAAGTCTGGACCTTTATGCGCTATCAACACGGCAAGTGGTTGTTGTCTGCGATTCAGCAGGTCGCGTAAGATTCAGTCGAGCGGTCCCCGGTGGGGACAGCGTGAGAGAGTTGGATACGGGGGCGGTCACGCGGGTGGCTGCCCCCGTTCTATTTCCTGCCGCACCGCTTGCTGGTCCGATCGCACGACCTCCACGTGTTCGGCGTTGCGGGGGCGCTTCATAATGACTTCACCTCTTCTTCGGCGAATTTTCATGATTGCCGTTGTACCTTCTCTTTGAACGTGGAGTGGGCGGCCGATTCGGCTGCCTGCAAGGCTCCCCCACAGCATACAGTCGTCACAGCGACCCTCGCTGCCCTGTCGATCGCTCGCCTCCGCCGCCGGACGCGAGCCTGAAGGGCACGTCTCACGCTGGACCGGACAAAGGGAAAAAGACCATGCGGATTGCTCATATCAGCCCGTTTCTGGAACAGGTTTCATCCGAGAGTCAGGACCCGCAGGGCAGGACGATTTTCCATGTGACGAAGCACTTGACCCGGCTGGGACATGACGTGAGGGTCTTTGCCAGTGGGGACAGCAGAACGGCTTGTGAGTTGGTCCCCGTGGCTCCCCTCGCCATGCGATCCTATCCTGCGCCGAAACGCCATCTTGCCGAAGCCTTGGCCATGCTGGCATTGGAGAAAGCGTTCGCCGCACTGCCGTCTTTCGACCTCATCCATCTTCACTCAGGATTGTCGTGTTTGCCCCTGATGCGTCGTAGCCCGATTCCGATCGTCGCGACCGTGTACGATGCTCTGGACGCTCCCGAAGTGATCAGGGTCTATCGTGAATTTAAAGAGTTGGCCTTGATCGCCACGTGCGCAGAGCAACTCACACAGGTGCCTGACTTGAATTGGCAAGCGGTCATTCCCTGCGTGGACCTGCTGCGGTGGCAGCAGGAGCCGCAGGCTGTGGAAAAGATCGTGCGCGCGCACGAGACGGTCTACGAATGGAGTACGATCGGGATGGGGCTCCCCGAACGCCTCGCTCCGCACTTGCGGTTCGTCACGACCGCGAAGGCCAACGCTACTCAGGAGCGCTCTATAGCCGCGTCGCCCTATTGATGACATCGGGCCGATGAGCCGCTGAACTTTCATCGGTCCGTCAGCAACATCTGCGTTCCCGATTCCAGCTTCCTGAAGCCCGTTCACGCGTCCGCGCGTCTCCTCTTTCTCTCCCTCCTCGCTGATCGAATCGAGGCGGGCTAATGTATTAGTATGATGACGATAGGCCCGGCCACGGGAACATCGCAGGCTACTGATTTCTTCACCCTTCGATCGTTCGATGGAGCATGTATCGGTATGCGCATCCTTCTCGTAGAAGATGATGCTGACCTGGCGCAATTTATCCGAAAGGGCTTGAAGGAAGAGCGCTATGCGGTGGATGTCGCGTCCAACGGCGAGCAGGGGTTCGAGCTCGGCATCGCGAATCCGTACGATCTCATCATCCTGGACATCATGCTGCCAGTGCTCGATGGCCTTTCACTCTGTCGTCGTTTGCGCAGCACAGGCGTGACGGCGCCGGTCTTGCTGTTGACCGCCCGCGATACGGTGCAGGACAAGGTGTCGGGCTTGGACTTGGGGGCCGATGATTATTTGACGAAGCCGTTTGCCTTCGCAGAACTCCTCGCGAGGGCGAGAGCCCTGTTGCGGCGGGGCGGGCCTCAACTGCAGGCCCGGCTGACGGCTGCCGACCTGGAGCTGGATCCGGCGACTCACCGGGTGTGCAGGGGCGGCAATGAAATCGCACTGACGAACAAGGAGTACGCGTTGCTCGAATTTCTCTTGCGGAACAAGAATCGTGTGCTGACCAGGACCGCCATCATCGAGCACGTGTGGGATATCAGTTATGACCCCATGACGAATATCGTGGATGCGCACATCCGGTCGTTGCGGGCGAAGATGGATCGCGACTTTTCCCCCGCGTTGATCACCACTGTGCGGGGGGCCGGCTATATGCTGGAAGACGAGGAAGCCGGACGGTGAATTCGCTGGGACGTCTGATCCGCCGGACGGCGCTGATCCTGATGGGCGGGCTGCTCCTCGGGTTTTCGGCGCTGATCTATGTCGGCGGCGACACGCTGTTGAGCCGCTATGTCGATGGGCGTCTGCTTGAACTTGCGGAAACATTGGGCCGCATTATCGAACAGCGTCCGGATGTGATTCGCGGGGCGGCTGACGAGCTGGTCGTCTTGGGAGAGAAGGGCCGCAGCCAGGAAGAGCAACATGAACTCCGGGAGGCCGCGCATAGCGTCCGGATCTTGTCGATCGACGGACAACTGCTGTGGAAGGGGTCCGATGTGGTTCCTCGGCCTCCCGTGTCGGCCTCCCTCCTCGAACAGGTCAAGCAGGGCCAGACTGTCTTTGATATGGTGCAGCTGCGCGAGGGCTCCCCTGTGCGGCGCGTCTCGATCCCTGTGCCCAGGCGCGGCCAGGTCCGGTATATGTTGCAGGCGGAAGAGTCGCTTCACTTTTCGAAGGAAACCCTCAAGGGGCTTGCGATTCTGCTGGCGCTCGGGTCGGGCCTTGTCATCGTCGTGGCCTGGGCCGGCAGCGCATGGATCGCGCGAACGGTTCTGACGCCGATCGGTCTCTTGAGCCGGCGGGCGGAAACCATGTCGGAAGCAGACCTCGGCGAGCGATTGTCTCTCGATTCTCCGTTTCAAGAGTTCCACCGGTTGACACACACCTTTAACGCCATGATGGACCGGTTCCAGAAAAGCTGCGAGAGCCAGCGCCGGTTTGTCGATTACGCCGCTCACGAAATGCAGACGCCGCTGACCGTGTTGCAGGGAAACTTGGAAGTCACGCTTCAAAAGGCCAGATCCACGGAGGAATATCGTGAGGCGCTCATCGGGAACCTGGAACAGGTAGAGAAGCTGATCGCACTGGCCCGGTCGCTGCTCACGCTCACGAAGGTGACGGGCGATCGGCCTCCGTTGCACCTCGCTCCCGTCGAACTGGAACCCCTGCTTCAGGAGCTGATCATCGAGCTGAAGCTATTGGCCGATGACCGCCGGATCTCACTCGCCCTCGAGGTGGTGCCCGTGCCGACGATTTCGGCGGACGCGCAGTGGTTGAAACAGGCGCTGATCAATCTGCTGGATAATAGTCTGAAGTATACGCCGCCCGGCGGCTCGGTCACGGTTCGTCTTCGCCGTTCCGATGGATCGCTTGAGATTGCGGTCCGGGACACAGGCCCAGGAATCGAGGCGGAACATGTGCCGTTCCTCTTCGATCGGTTCTATCGGGCGGACAAGGCCAGGGCACGGGAGTCCGGAGGGACAGGCTTAGGGCTGGCTATTGTAAAGGGTATTGTCGAGGCGCACGGGGGGACGGTCGCCGTCGATACTCAGCCTGGAAAAGGGGCAGAATTTACGATCCGCTTGCCCCTTGGCCGCGCTCCTGAAGGCCATCCATCGAACTAACCCGTCTGCCGTTTCTTTCTCCCCTTCGCCGGTCGTGTCACCGCCACATCCCCGGCCGACAGCAGGGTCTGCGCCTGTGTGATCGCATCCAGCAGGGCGTTTCGCTCCTTGTCCAGCTCTTGCACGTAGGGCACGCCGTTCACGAACTCTTCCGCCGCCGTCATCAAGGTATGCATCGCCGCGGCCATTCCGTTCGGCGCAGGCGTCTGTGATGCCGAGGCCCTGCGGGACAGGGCGCTTCTTCTCCGAGGCCCGACATAGAGCTGCGGGGCTGTCGGGTTATCTTTTTCCAATTCCGGTCGTCTCGATCTCGCCATTATTCCTCCAGGTCATCGGGCACCGATGTACTACGCAACACTCTACTCGATCCTTGGTGGCGATTGCATCGGGGTAAAAGCTGAAGAGAAGGGTGAACCGGAGGACTGGACCACCGGTTCACGTCCACCGGCTGACAAGTCTCCAGGGCCAAGACCTGGAGAGTCCAGGGGTTCATCCAGTCCCGGAACTCAGTGTCGCAGAGTAGAGATAAAGCAGGGATGTGTAAAAGTGGAGAGTCAATCCAAACCAAAGCGGATGTACCCCGATCAGGAAAGGGAGGGAGCCACCATGCGAAAGCAACTCGAAAGTCCGGTTCATCGGAGCAAGGCGCAACGGGCTGATGATGGAAAACAGGAAATCTGGCCCCTGTCGGCACGCGAGTTCATGAAACTGCCCGTTTCGAGGTTGATGTCGGCGGGTCAGCAATTTGGGTTCACTCGGTTTACGCCATCGGATCAGGCGGCCTAGCCCGCATTATTCATGAGCACTTCTGCTGCAATCGCCGATTCACTGCTGCGACGTGCCTTCGGCCGGCGGGCTCGTCCCTCGGCCCCTCAACGTACTGCACGAGTACGCTTCGGGGCCTCCCGACTCCGCGCGCCGGTCTCCCAACGTGACTCGGCGATTTCACGACGAACTGTCATGAATAATGCGGGCTAGTGAACCGTACAACGTCAATCGTGAAACGCGGCCAGGGAGAAATCGGAGCCTCTGGCTCGTAGCGTGTAGCAAAGACGCCCGCTCTCGCCTGCCGGCCGGAGGCTCTTGTCTGCGGACGGGAGACAACCGACGTTTTACGAACGACGGACTTCAACCGGCGCTGTTTCCCTGGGGACAGGAGAGGCTCGGGCTGATCCGGCCGGCATCCCATTTCCAATAGAGGCAAAAGTCGGTGCGGTGCGGCTCGTTAAAAATGTCCCGGTAACAGACCCGGCCGTGAAAGTAGATCGCAGAATTGCCGCCCTTGATGGCTCCGACCTCAGCCGCCGTGAGGGGGCTTTCCCGTGCGATTCCGGGGCGCTTGGGCGTTCCGATGAACCACTTCCCCGCCTTCGGGTCCGGTGCGACATAGCGACACTCGTCGTTGACCAGTGTGCGCGTCAGCGGGTATTCCCTCACCAGAATTCTTGAAAACGACCCGTTGTCATACGCGGGGGTCCGCCCGATATTGTGGAAGCTGTCGTGGACACGAGGCACCAGCCCCTCCTCGATCGCGCTCATCCCCTGGGGCCGCACATCGATGTAGGCGCGCAGTTGGCGTTTCGCCGCCTCTTGAACGATATAGTTTTCCCAACTGGGATAGCCGGTCGTAAAGGCCGCCACAATCGCCGCGATCACCACGCCCCAGAACATCATCAGTTTCAGCCGGAATTGCTTGTTCGCGCTATCGGAGGGTAACCGGGGCGGCGGCAGGCCTGGACTGCCGTTCCCTTGAGCCGAAGGGGATTGGTCTCGCGGAGATGCACCGGCCTGATGTGCGGTATCGGGTGCCCCTGCTTCGTCTCGACTTGCCATGGAGTACTCCCCATTCGTGGTTCGTACCAGGAAGGCGTCACACAGCTCAGACGCGGAGAGCTTGTTTCTCCACTATAGGAAAGTGGAAGGATGAAGGCAACAGGAAGCAGCCAGGGCATGGACGTCTTCCGGTTGCGCGAGCCAGAGGGATCAACTAGCCTGGATCATTCGTGAATGCCGCCGCGAGGTGTTTCGGCGCCTGTGTGGCGATGAGAGGACCTGATCCCATTGTGCAAGGTGTGAGAGGAGAAACGCTGTGAGGGCTACAGATCGGACCCTGCCGACGAAGGGTGAGGACTATGTTCGCATGAGGGCCTTGGCGACCGGGCTTCTGTTGCTCATGGCGCTGCTGTTTGTCGTCGCGCTCGTTCAACAGGAGGCGCATCCCTTCTTTGCATGGCTCCGGGCCTTCTCCGAGGCCGCCATGGTGGGCGCACTTGCGGACTGGTATGCGGTGACGGCGTTGTTCAGACATCCCCTCGGCTTGCCGATCCCGCATACGGCCATCATCCCCGGGAATACCGAGCGCATTGCCTCCAATATCGGCAGCCTTACTCAACGGAAATTGGTCACGCCAGAGGGGATCGCCCGACTGGTTGGTTCCTGGCACATCCCTGAAGAATTGATCGAGGCGCTCCTCGCTCCCGAACGCAGGCGTGCCCTGCGTGATGAATGCGCGCAGCTGCTCGTTCGAGCGCTGAACGCGTCGGAAGATGCCGCGATGCAGCGGATGCTTCGCGAGATTGCCACCAAGATTATTCGAGGTGTGAGTGTCGCCCCCCTTGCCGGTCAGATGCTGGCCGGCTTTCTCGGGAGCCACCAACGGGATCGCCTCTTGAACGACATCCTGTCTGCGGTGCTTGAGTACGTGGACGCCAACAGAGACGCGTTGGGCAGGACGGTGGCTGAAAAGCTTCCCTGGTCGCGGGTGCTCAGTTTTGTGAAATTGGATTACGCCGTCTCACACAAAGTCCTGGACTCCGTCTACGACACGCTCTGCACGATGCGGGACGATCCGCACGATCCGATGCGGCGGAAGGCGATTGATCGGCTCCATGAATTGTCCCAGTGGCTCATGCAGTCCGACGAGGCGTTGAGGCGGGAGGCGTCGCTCAAAGAAAAGCTGCTGGGTTACGACACGTTGTTGCAGTTCCTTGATGATTCATGGCACCAGCTCAAGCAATGGATGCTGGACGACTTAAGCCAGGATCCGTCCGATATCCGGGCCTATCTCGATGCCGCCCTGGCCGATGCCGGGCGCACCTTGCAGAAAGACGCCGTATTGCGCGCCATGTTGCATGATGGGGTGCAGGGTCTGGTTAAGGCACTCGCCGTCAGGCACAGCGACAAGATCGGGGAGTTGGTGGCCAACACGGTCAGGGAATGGTCGCCGGCCCAGATGGTGGAGACCATCGAGCGGGAAGTCGGCAACGACCTGCAGTACATTCGCATCAACGGAACGATCGTCGGCGGCCTGGTGGGATTGCTCCTGCATGCCCTGGCGCTGTTGATCGGGGGGCGGTAAACCGAGGGAGCGTTGCCATCGCGAAGCGTGGGCCTACTTTGTGGGCCGGCAGTGAAGGCGGCTTTTGTCGCGTGCGCATGGCGCGAGATGTGAGAGGTCCGGAAGTGGGTGGAGCGATTACGCTACGGTGTAGCGGCCGGCTTTCTGGGTGCCGCTGCGTGGTATCAGTCCTGCTGCGAGGAGCGCGTTCAATAGATCCATGGTTCCGTGCTTGGAGCGCCGCACGCTTTCGCGAATCTCCTTGGGGGCATTGACCGGCGGTCCTTCAACAATTGCAGCAACTACTCTTGCCGTGGTCGCAACGTCACCTTCGTCGGTGCGGCGCTCGCTCCGAGACGCTGAATGCGCGTCCAGGCTCGATCCAGCGTTGGAGCATGCTCAAGGTGGCCTTGCGCTCATTGCGCGCGCTCATGAGGAAATCTGGGGCTCCGTGCGACGAGTGGTATCGGACGAGCGAGGAATGGTGGCCGGTTCGGCGGCGGGCGCGACCTGCCCGGCATCGAGGAGGATGGCGACGAGCATATCGCTCATGACGTTCACGCCGGAGCGGGCGCGGGCGATGATCCAATCCACCGTCATGATGAGCGGAATGGCCGCGATGATGACGTGGTCCGGCAGGCCCGCGGCGGCCAGCACCAGCGGCAGGACAATCAGTCCGGCTTCGGGAATGCCCGCCACCCCGGCCCCGGCGATGATGGAGGCGAGCACGATCAGCACCTGTTTGACCATCGGCAGGTCGAAGCCCAGCGCCTGCGCGAGAAAGAGCGCGGCCATGGCTTCATAGAGGGTAATGCCGTCGTTGTTGAGGTTCGTGCCGACACAGGCCGCGAGGCGGGACGATTGCGGCGAGACGTTCATGCGATGGAGGCACTGGAGCGTCACCGGAACGGTCGCGAGGCTGCTGTTGCAGGACACGGCGGTCAGGATGGCGTCGGCCCCCTGGCCCAGGTAGACCTTGGGCGATTTCTTTCCCACCAGCCAGGCGAGGAGCGGATAATAGATGAGCGCGTGGGCTGCGAGTCCTGCGAGCATGGCGACGAGGAAGATCCAGAGCACGGAAAAGACGCCGATGCCGGCCTTGCCCACGACCTGCGCGACGACGCCGAAGACGGCGAGCGGCACCACCAGGATGATCCATTCGAGTATCTGCACCAGCCAGACATAGACCCACTCGATGCCGCGCACGAGGGCATTGACCAGCCCGGTGGTCTGGTCCTTTTCGCTCCGGACCATCCGCAGGGTGGCGCCGAGCACCAGCGCGAGGAGGACGACGCCGATGATGTTGTTGCTCGAAAACGGGTCCGTGATGGTGCGGGGAATATAGGAGGCGAGGTACTCGATCGGGCTTTGGGATCCGGCTTGCACATTGGCCAGCACGGTTGCGGAGGGCTTGGTTCCCGGCACCAGTTGGAGCAGGGCATCGACGCGGCCTTGCCAGGCCAGGCCCGGCTGCCAGGTGTTCATGATGGCGAGGCCGATGGCCATGGCGACGGAGACGTTTACGAGGCAGATCAGCAGGAGTTTACCGCCCTGACGCAGCGGAATGGTGGTGCGGATGAGGGCATCGAGGATCGCGAAAAAGATCAACGGAATGGCGAGTGTCTTGAGCAGGGTGACGACGAAGAGCCCGAGTTTGCCCAGCTGCGCATTGCGCAGACCGCCCCAATAGGGCTCCTGTCCGAAGAGGGCGCCCAGCAGCCCGCCGCAGATCACGGCAATGAGCACTTGTGTGTAGAGCGGCAGCGGGATCCAGCGATGCGTCGGCTTCATGTCGATCTCTAGTGGAGGCGGAACAATTCCGGTTTCTTCACTGGATAACATCCGGGTGGAGAGAAAGGCTAGCCCGGACTCTTCAGGGGGCCCTCCTCAGTCCTCGGTTCCTCTCGATCCAGGGGCTTCAGTCTTGAACTCCTGGGGAGGACCAGGTGAACAATCCTGGCCGGGGCCTAACGGAGTGGGTCCGAAACCCGGCGCAGGAGATCAGCTCCGGCCCTGCCCATTGCGAGGATCCTGTGAAAGGAGTATTTTCTTACGCATCCCCACCTCACAGAAGGAGGCTATCATGAGACGCTTCCGACTCCTCTCCTTGACCCTCGGGCTGCTTCTTTCCTGTTCGGCGCCGGCCTTGGCGGAGCTGCTGGCTCTGCTCAACTATGAGAGCAAACCAGAGCAATCGGTCAGACGCGAAGGGATCGCGATTATGGACATCGATCCCGTGTCGTCGGACTTCGGAAAGGTCTTGATGGAGATTCCGCTTCCGCCGGACCTTGTCGCGCACCATATTTTCTTCAACCGCGACCGGACGAAAGCCTACATCACGGCCTTAGGCAAAAGCGTCCTCCACGTGGTGGACCTCACACGTTTTCCCTTCCGGCTCCACGCCATCGAGGTGCCCGACTGCCAGGTGTTGGAAGATCTGGTGGTGTCGGACGACAACCGGACCTGGTACCTGACCTGTATGGGTTCGAGCGCCGTCATCATGGGCGATGCCGTGAAGGACAAGCCGGTCAAGACCATCCGTACGCCGGACGGCGGGGGCGCGTCCGTGCTCTATCCCCATGGCATCGCGATTCACAACGGGATCGACCGTGTGTTGATTACGAGCACGGTGAAGCCCGACATGTCGGATGCAGGCGACTCGGTGACGGTGTTGCAGGCGAGTACCGGTGCGGTGCTCTCGACGCACAAAGTGTCGTCCAAACCGTCACCGGCCAAGGCGGCTCCGGTCGAGGTGATGTTCGTGCCCTTTTCGAACCCGCCGGTGGTGCAGATCACGAACATGTTGGAGGGAACCTTGTGGACCGGCACCTGGGATGCGGCGAGTCAGTCGTTTTCGTTTCAGCAGGTGGACGACTACGGGCCCCGGCAACAGGGTATGCCGTTGGAGATGCTCTACAATGCGAAGGGGGACCGATTGTTCGTCACGACGGCGAAGCCGGGATTTGTGAACGTGTACGACAATTCCGACCCCGGTCACCCGCGGTTTCTCCAGGCCATTCCCGCGGCCCAGGGCGCGCATCATAGCGTGCTGTCGCCCGATGAACGGTACCTCTTTGTTCAAAACAGCCTCCTCAACCTGGAAGGCATGAGCGACGGGTCCATCACCGTGATTGATCTGGCCAAAGGCGGGACGGTGCTGGGGAGTATCGACACGTTGAAGGCGCAAGGGTTCAACCCGAACTGCATTATGCTGCTGCCGAATCATTTCCGACAGGCCGACTTGCGCGCAAGCCTCGTTGCAGAGTGAACGGGTGAGAGGGCACAAAGCAGGCCCAGGTGACAGCGAAGACGGATGTTCAGTGTGAGAGCGGAAGAAACTCCGGCATTCTGGTGCCCGGATCCGCGCGCTTCCCTTCTTGACTCCCATTTTCACCGGCTCCTATAATTCGGCGGTTCACACGCGGCAACCAGCTGATTTGGCGTAGAGAATGGCCGAGTTTACGCATTTCAACGAGTCGGGGCGGGCACGGATGGTCGATGTCGGGGCGAAGGCCTCCACCGAGCGTCTCGCGACGGCGCAAGCCACGGTATTCCTTCGGCCCGAGACCCTCGAAAAGATCCAGCAGGGGAAGATCGCCAAGGGGGATGTGCTGGCCGTTGCCCAGGTCGCCGGGGTGATGGGGGCGAAGAAGACCCCGGATTTGATCCCCATGTGCCATCCCATCCTTCTGACCAGCGTCGATATTTCTTTCACCGAAACAGCCGAGCCCGACCAGGAAGGGCATTGCGCGATCACGATTACCGCCACGGCCAAGACCACCGGTCCGACCGGCGTGGAAATGGAAGCCATGACCGCCGCATCGGTGGCCGCGTTGACGATCTACGATATGTGCAAGGCGGTGGACCGGGGCATGAGCTTCGGCGACATCTGTCTGTTGACGAAATCCGGCGGGAAGTCCGGCCTCTATACCAGAAAGGCCGGCTGAGATGGTCACGATCCACCTGTTCGGCATGACCAAGATGTTGGCCGGTAACCAAGGGACGCTGTCGCTGTCGCTGCTCGACGGGAAACGGGTCAAGGACCTGGTGTCGGTGATCGATGCAGCCTATCCGAAGATCGGCGAATTGTTGCAGAAGAAAAAGGTGCTGGTGTCGGTTAATCAAGAGATCGCACACGAGGATCTTGAAGTGAAGGATGGGGACGAAATTGCCTTGCTCCCGCCCTTTGCGGGCGGAAGTGAAGGATGCTGAAACAGGCTGCCGGCGTCGTTCTCGCTGTGGGCGTCGGCTCAACGTACCCACAGGGTACGCCTCATTTTCGTGCTCGCTGCGGCCTTGCTGAGCAGGCTGTGTGAGCATCCTTGTGGATGCGCGTCACTGGGCAGACTAGAAGAGGACCGAACAATGAGTCTCGAACAGGCCACCAAAGCCGATCAGCCCGCGACCGACGATGACGCGATGCTGGTCCGTGTGCAACGGGAAGACTTCTCGATCGACGAGGAACTCAAGCGGGTACGCCGGCGCTCCAAACGGATCGGCGGCATTGCCATGTTTCTGGGCACGGCCCGTGACCGCTCGAAGGGGAAGGATGTGGATGGCATCACCTTCGAGCATTACGAGGGCATGGCGCAGAAGAAGCTCCGCGAGATTCGCGAGCGTGCCATCAGGGATTTCGGCGTGATCGAGGTGCTGGTCCTGCACCGGTACGGTGAGATCGCCATCGGAGAGAATATTGTGCTGATCATCGCCGCGGCTGAGCATCGCGCCGAGGCCTTCCGTGCCTGTCAGTGGGCGATCGACGAACTGAAGCAAATTACGCCGATTTGGAAACTCGAGCACACCCCCGAAGGAGAGGTGTGGGTCGAGGAGCACCCGTAGCCCTGTCAGGGGCGAGCAGTCAAGGGGGAGAGGCCCGCGCCTTCGAGTCACCATGGACCATCGCACGCTCGATAGACCCGCTCCCACAATTTTCGACCGCCTAGGGCGCCCGCTCCGCAGTCTGCGCCTGTCTGTGACCGACCGCTGCAACCTTCGGTGCAAGTATTGTATGCCCGAAGACGACTATGCCTGGTTGCCGCGCGACACCATCCTGACCTTTGAGGAGATGGCCGAACTCACGGCGATTTTCACGGAGCTGGGGGTGGACAAGGTCCGGTTGACGGGCGGGGAGCCGCTGCTGCGTCGGGACCTGCCACGGTTTGTCCGGCAGCTATCCGAGAATCGCCGTATTACGGAGATCGCCCTCACGAGCAACGGCGTGCTCATGGCGGACCAGGCTGCCGACTTGTCGTTCGCCGGGTTGAATCGCGTCACGATCAGCCTGGATACCCTGCGGGCCGACCGGTTCCGCACGTTGACCAAGCGTGATCTCCATCATCAGGTGTTCGACGGTATCAAGGCGGTGGTGCAGGCCGGGTTTCCCTCGTTGAAATTCGACACGGTCATTATCAAAGGGTACAACGACGACGAACTCATCGATTTGATTGAGTACGGAAAAACAGTGGGCGGCGAGGTCCGGTTCATTGAGTACATGGATGTGGGAGGGGCCACGGACTGGTCCATGAATCAGGTACTGTCGCGGGCGGAGATGCTGGAGCACATCGGCCGACACTACGGCGGGGTACAACCGATCGTCGAGAACAGTGTCGCGCCGGCGGAACGATTCCGGTTACCGGACGGCACCAGCTTCGGCATCATTCCGTCCACCACGACGCCCTTTTGCCGCTCATGCGATCGGAGCCGCCTCACGGCCGACGGCATGTGGTATCTCTGTCTGTATGCAAAGGACGGCCTCGACCTGCGGGCGCCCTTGCGCCAGGGCCGCTCCCGCGAAGAGATCAAATCGTTGATCACCGCTGCCTGGCAAGGGCGGGCGGATCGGGGCGCCGAAGAGCGCAAGGCGCTCGAAGCGCTCGGCCTGCGTGAACAACGACTCATCGAAATCAACCGTCTACGCGAAGATCCCCACCTGGAAATGCATGCGCGAGGGGGCTGACCGTCAGTTCATGCTGTTCCTGTTACCGGGGCAGTCGAGGCACCTCTCCCGGAGCAGTGAATGTTCGATCCTCATACCCTGACCATCCTGAGTCTTGGATTCGTGCTGGGGCTGCGTCATGCCCTGGACGCGGATCATCTTGCTGCGCTCTCCACGGTGCTGGCGGAGCGGCCGACCGTGCAGGCGTCCACCGCTATTGGATTTTTTTGGGGTCTCGGGCACACGCTGATGTTGCTGTGTGTCGGGGGCCTGCTGTTGGCGTTGAACCTCACGATTCCTGAAACTCTTGCCAGTCTGTTCGAGTTTGCCGTCGGGGTGATGCTGGTGGTTCTCGGCCTCTCGCTGGCACGCCGGATCTACCGGGAGCAATGGCATCTCCATACGCACGAGCACGATGGACAACCGCACGTGCATCTACATAGCCATCATTTGAAGCCGGATCACGCGCACGGACATTGGTACCAGGGATCGCTGCGGCCGCTCTTGATCGGGATGGCTCACGGGCTGGCAGGATCGGCGGCGCTGATGTTGATCGTGCTCTCAACGGTGACGGGGATCGGCCAAGGCATCGGCTATATCGTGGTGTTCGGCGTCGGATCGATTCTGGGCATGGTCGGTGTCGGGGCGATACTGAGTCTGCCGGTGGTCTATTCTGTCACAGTCGGCCCGCGCGCCTATTGGATGGTGCAGGGCTTGGCTTGTCTGGCGAGTATCGGCTTGGGATTGTTGATGATGGTCCGGATCGGGCTGGGCGGCGGCTGGTCTTAAGTGCCTGCATGATGGGCTCATGCCGCGTTACTCCCGCCCATGTTATGTGAGGTCTTCCCGGAGCGGGCCGTGCAAATCTGTGTGCGCCTTTTCGAGAGGTATGCTATTCTGCCGCGCAGTGCGGAGGACTCATCCACAAGCTTCTGAGGGAGCGACGGAGTTCGGGGGACGTTCCGGGAATCCGGAGCCATGAATGTCCGCGTGCTGGGTTGTCATGGGTCCGGACAGTTGGTTCCGGGAACGAACGGTCCGATCCAGTGCGGTACCTGCGGATTCCTGGTCAATGACCGGTTGCTCGTGGATGCCGGCACGATCGGGTCGCGCCTCTTCCTCGAAGAGCAGCGGCGAATCCGGGTGGTTCTGTTGACCCACCTGCACTTCGACCATATTCGTGAATTGCCGACGCTGGCCGACAACCTGGTCGGTGAGATCGACGAGCCGGTGGTCATCGCGGCTATTCCTGAAGTGTTGGATGGGCTCCGCGCGCATATTTTTAACGGAACGGTGTACCCTGATTTCTTCCGGTTGCCCGATTCCGCCAGGCCGGTGTTCGTCCCGTATGAGTTGCGAGAGGGACGAGAGGACCTGCTGTGCGGGATGGGCGTGACGCCGATTCGCGTCAACCATGTCGTGCCGACCGTGGGATTTCTGCTTCGCGAGGGAGCACATACCGTGCTCTATAGCGGCGATACCTATCAAACGGACGCACTCTGGCAGGTAGCCAAGGAAGTAACCGGCTTGCGGGCGGCGTTTATCGAGAGTTCGTTTCCCAATGAGATGGATGAGTTGGCACGTGTGGCGAAACATCTGACTCCGGCGCTGCTGGCACAGGAATTTGCCAAGATGGCGCAGCCGGAGTTGCCGGTCTACGCCTACCATCTCAAACCGCGGTTTCGCGAACAGATCCGGCAGGAGCTCGGGCAACTGGGTATTCTTCATTTGACCGCGCTTGAAGAGGGGCAAACCCTTGTACTATAGGTGAGCACAGATGGCATGGTTTAAAAAAGGTAAAACCGAGGAGGCAGAGCCCCCCAAACGCTCCAAAGTGGCAGAGGGGATGTGGCTCAAGTGTAATCACTGCCGGGAGATCGTGTATCGCAAGGAGGTGGACCGGAACAATAAGGTCTGTCCGAAGTGCGACTATCACTTTCCCATTTCGGTGATTGAACGCATCAATCTCCTGGTCGACCTCGGGACCTTCAAAGAGTGGGATGCCGAGCTGGAGCCGCAAGACCCGCTCCAGTTTCAGGATACCCGTACGTATAAAGACCGGACTAAGGCGCAACAGGAAAAGACCGGCCGTAAAGACGCCATGGTCATCGGCCAGGGGGCGATCAACGGGCGCAAGGTGGCCCTGTGCGTCTTCGATTTCGGGTTCATGGGCGGCAGTATGGGGTCGGTCGTCGGTGAAAAGATCTGCCGCGCCGTCGATCGGGCATTGGAAGGGCGCATGCCGTTGATCCTCGTGACGGCGTCGGGCGGCGCCCGCATGCAGGAGGGCATCCTGTCGCTCATGCAGATGGCCAAGACGTCCGCAGCGGTCGCGAAGTTGGGAGAGGCGAAGGTGCCGTTCATCTCCATCTTGGCGGACCCGACGTTCGGCGGAGTGACCGCGAGCATCGCGATGCTGGGAGACGTCATTATTGCCGAGCCGAAGGCTCTGATCGGGTTTGCCGGTCCGCGCGTCATCGAGCAAACCATCAAACAGCAATTGCCGGATCAGTTTCAGCGGGCCGAGTTCTTACTGGATCACGGCATGATCGACATGATCGTCGAACGAAAACAGTTGAAGGAAGCGGTCAGCACCCTGGTCGGCCACTTCTGACAGGATGCGGAAAAAGTCCGCCAGCGGCGTTCTCGCCCTGCGTGAAGCGTATCTCCTTGCGGGCAAGATCGTATGGCTGATGGCTGAGAGCAAAAATGCCCATGCTCGATGGCTGGCCATACGATATGAGCCCTATGCCATGGGCCCTTTTCTGCGGACGAGAGACGAACGACGGACGGTGGGGACGACATTTTTGCGCATCCTGCTGGTCATTCCACTTCCAGCATGCTACGTGACCTGATCGTGGTGTCTGGTGCACAGGGGATTTTCCCGCAGTCTTCTAGGGCAGGCGAGTTCTCACGCATGACCACAATGACCTATTCCGCCACCGTCCAATTTCTCTACGGCCTGCAGCAGCACGGCATCAAGTTGGGACTGGAGACCGTCCGTGCCCTGCTTACCAGGATGGGGGAGCCGCACCGTTGCTATCCGGTGCTTCACATCGGCGGGACGAACGGGAAAGGTTCCACCGCGGCAATGACTGCCGCCATCTTGCAGGCCGCCGGATATCGAGTGGGGCTCTACACGTCGCCGCATCTGATCGACTTCCGTGAACGTATTCGTATCAACGGTGCGATGATTCCGGAGGACACTGTCAGTAGACTGGTCGAGACCTTACGGAGTGCCGCTGCGCCCGATCTTGCACCGACTTTTTTTGAGTTCACGACGGCACTGGCGTTCCAGTATTTTGCGGACTGTCAGGTGGATGTGGCGGTGCTTGAAGTCGGGTTGGGCGGACGGTTCGACGCCACCAATGTGGTGGAGCCGCTGGCTTGCGCCATTACGACGATCGGCCTGGACCATGAGGCCTATCTCGGGTCCACGCTGGAGGCGATTGCATTCGAGAAGGCGGGCATTGTGAAACCGGCTGTGCCGGTCGTGCTTGGTCGCATCGAGTCTTCGACTCGCCGGGTGATTGAACAGCGCGCGTCGGAGGTGGCGGCTCCCCTGTATTGTTTGGGGCGCGAGTTTCAGTGCGACGGCCCTTCAACGGCTGATTGCCGGTATGCCGGTAGGTCTTCGCACTACGATCATCTCTCCTGCCCGCTCCAGGGACGGTTTCAACTGGACAATATCGCCTGTTCGCTGGCCTTGATCGAACTCGCCCGCGAGCGCGGGCTCGGTGTGTCTGAGCCGGCGGTGCGGAGCGGACTGCAGCATGTCGCATGGGAAGGCCGGCTGGAAATTGTTGCCGAGTCGCCGACGATCATGGTGGATGGGGCCCACAATCCTGCTGCCGCGGCTGTGCTGGCCGGGTATCTCGCCGATTGGCGGCGTGGCCGGCCCGGAGCGCGGATCAGCCTGATCGTCGGAATGATGCGCGACAAACATCCACGCGCATTCCTTGCGCCGTTATTGTCCCAGGCCGATACGTTGATCCTGACTCAGGCGGATCTGCCGCGTGCGTCTACCGGCTCGGAATTGCGAACGCTCCTGCAAGACTGTGCACCTACCGCCCAGGTGGCGGCCACCCCCGCCGATGCGCTGACTGCTGCGAAGCGATCCGCCGCTCCGTCCGATCTGATTTGTGTCACGGGCTCCTTGATGCTGGTCGGCGAGATCAAGGCCCTTCTCCGAGGGTGTTCCCTCTCACCTGTTCGTGGTTGAGATGGGGCCAGACCGCTACTCGGCTTCGATACGGCGGCGGGCGACTGGTTGTCCGTTCCCGATGATCCTCCTGACTCTTCTCCTCAGTTGGTTGCTGCTGGTCGAATCCGCCTCGGCGCAATCAACGGTGACCACCGCCTCACCCAGCAACCAGCCACTCACGGTGACGGCCGAACGCATCGACCATCTGCAGGAGCAGGAGGTATACGAAGCGGATGGGTCGGTGGTGGTGACGCAAGGCTCGTTTCGACTCACAGCCGATCATGTCACGATCAATTCGCTGCCGGGTACCTTAGTGGCGACCGGGCATGTGCATTTCTTCGACCCGAGTTCCGATCTGAAGTCGGAGCAGCTGGAGTTGAACGTGAATACCGAAGCCGGAGTCATCACCCATGGGTCGATGTATATCCGGCCAAGCAACTCGTTTTTTACCGGTCGCAGCATCCGGAGGCTGTCCGAGGATCACTATCGCATCAAGGAGGGCACGTTCACGAATTGCGATGCCAAAGACGGCGAAGTGCCGGCGTGGCGATTCAAGTTCGACGATCTTGATGTGAACACGGGCGAAAGTATCGGGATGAAGCGGGCATGGCTCTGCATGCGGGATACGCCCATCATCCCGGTGCCGACCCTGACCTATCCGCTCAGCAATCGTCACAGCGGGTTCCTCATTCCCACGCCCGGCTACGACAACCGCTTCGGGCTGCATTACCAGCAGGGGTATTTCTGGGCCATTAACCCCAGCCAGGACCTGACGATCGCACCTTCGTATTATTCGGATCTCGGGTACGGAAGCGATTTTACCTATCGCTATTATCTGGACCGTCGGTCGAGCGGGCAGTGGTTTGCCAGCTTTCTGCAGCAGACGAAGCTGCCGAATGTGTCGGGCGTCGATCAGACCGCCTCGGATGAGCGGCGCTTGCGAGGCTTGATCAGCGGCCAGCACGTGCAACAGGTCACGGACACACTGCTGGTGCGAGGCCAGGCGTCGTTTGTGTCAGATCGGCAGTATCTCCAACAGTTGAGCAACTCCGGCGCGCAACGGGCCTCTCCCAGCGGCGAATCCACATTGCTGGCCACGCAACGCCTGCCCTACGGCAGCGCCTATTTTCTGGGCCAGTATCTCCAGCCGTTGAACTCCGGCGGTCCCGACACGTTCCAGCGCCTCCCGGAGGTCGGCTATGTGTTGCCGAATACGTCGGCGTTCGGGCTGCCGCTGCTCATGAACCTCGACAGTAACTTTGTGAATTTTTATCGCGAGCAGGGATTTGCGGTGAATCGCATGGATTTTATGCCCGGGGTCACTACCGATGTGATCGATGTCGGGCATGTGATCGGGTTGACGCCGCATTTTAAGTTCAAGGAAGTCTACTATACGCGCGGCATTCAGGAGGCGAGTCCGCTCCATCGCGAAACGTTCTGGGCGGCCATGGATGCGTCTTCCAGGCTGAGCCGTCGATATACCGGGGGGGACGGCGGGAGTTTCCTGCACACAATCGAACCGAGTGTGATGTATGAATACGTGCCGGGGAGTAACCAGTCTCAGATCGCTCAGATCGATCAAGTCGATGACATCCCGAAGAAAAATTTGTTGACCTATTCACTCCGGACCAAGTTGCTCGAACAACAGGTGAACGGCCAATCGTTCAACTGGCTCGACTTGACCCTGGCACAGAGTTATCACGTGGGAGGGGTGCAGACCCGTGCACGGGAGTTTACTCCCGGTGTGTTACCGTTCCTGGGATCTCTCACGCAGCCCTTGCAGCCGGCGACGGTGGAGGTGCAGGGGCGAAAACTGTCCGACTTGTGGCTACGGGCGGTGATCGGCAATACCGCGCCGGAATTCTTTCGTCCACCCGGTGTCAACGAAGCGCTCGGAAAGAACGTCACCGGCGGACAGATGTTGCCTCCGACGAATTCCTATCTGACGGTCGATGCCTTCCTCGATCCGTACCGGGGGACGTTCAGCCAGTGGAATACCGATCTTCGCGTGCAGCAATCCAACTACTGGTACGTGGAGGTGGGGCAACGGTTCAGTCGTGACGGCAACCGGGTCCGGCGCGGCGATATTTGGAATCCGGTCTCGTTCAATGAAGTCTATGCTCCCACCGAGGAAATCCAGTTCGTCACCGCAGGCGGCGGATTCCGAACACCTTGGGGCTGGACCGTCGGCGCCAAGGGCTATTACGATGTCAAAGGTGGACGCAGTCCGGAGTATGATGTGGTCGCCCTTTATCAGAATCCGTGCAAGTGCTGGTCGCTCGGGTTGTACTATCTGCAGTTCCCGGATCGCCAGAGTTACTCCTTCATGCTGAGCATGACGGGCATCGGCTGGACAGAGAACTTCGGTACGATTGTGGCGCGCACGATTCTGGGTCCATTGCTGGTCGGGGATCGCGGCTTACCTTGGGCCGCGCCAGGTGGCCCCTACGGACGAACCCTGAATACGCTGCCGGTGCAGTCGATGCCGATGAGTCGGTATTGAATCGCGAACGCTCGCCTGACGGGTCGAGATTGAGCGGCCAGGAACGCGATGCGGAGACGGTGAGGGAGGCGCATCCTCGTGCGACGACACCAGCTCTTCCTGTTGGTCGGATTGTGCTTGTGGGTTGCGGTTCAGGGCGCGGTTCCGGTTCAACTGGCCGCGGCGGAGCAGCCATCGCATCTTCAGCGCGCGGCGGTGTTTCTCAAGGCCGCTGACTACCGTCAGGCGGTTGAGGCCTGTCAGGCGGCGGTGCGGGAGACCCCCTCGGCTCGAACCTATGTCTTTCTTACGTATGTGTATCACGCGCTCGATGGCTACCTTGAGCACCTGGCGACCACCGATCAATGGGTTCGCGTGGAACAGCTCTACCTGAATCTCGCGACGGGACGGAGTGAAGATTTGATTGATCCGCCGGATGTGCTTGCGCGGATCGCAAAAGAAGTGATCCAGCAGGCGGTGCAGCGACAGTCTGACGTCACTGCGGCGATGGCGGCTCGCCTGGATGAGGCCCTCGTGAAGCAGCTCTGGCAGGAGCAGGATGCGTGGCGACGCGCCAGGCCGACGGACTGGTGGTCGGGTGCGCCGGCTGAGTGGCACTGGGACAGGCCGTGATTTGACTCTCTGCAAAACCGTGTTATAGGATGACGAACGGTGTGTGGAACCGCTTCAACACATCGAAAAGCGATGACATGGCAGGTCGAGCGAAGGAGGACACTGTGGCAGGCGATGCGTTGAAGGCGACTGATGCGACGTGGGATGAGGATGTCATGAAGGCATCCGAATTAGTGATGGTGGATTTTTGGGCGGTCTGGTGCGGGCCTTGTCAGATGGTCGCGCCGATCGTCGATGAATTAGCAACAGAATATGCGGGCAAGGTCAAGGTCCGTAAGCTCAATACCGATGAGAACCCGGAAATCGCCGGTCGCTATCAGGTGATGAGCATTCCGACCATTCTCTTTTTCAAGAACGGTCAAGCGGTCGAGCGGCTGGTGGGGGCGCGCCCGAAGCGCCAGTTCAAAGAAATCATCGATTCGCTTCTCGCACAACATTCCGGCGCTGCCTAGCGCCTGATCCTCAGCGGCATGCTGACCGAGCTGCGCATCTCGAATTTCGGCGTGATCGAGCAGCTGGCTGTCCGTTTCGGCTCCGGCTTCATCGTGTTTACCGGTGAAACCGGAGCCGGCAAATCTCTCCTCATCGATGCGGTGACGCTCCTGGTCGGGGGGCGTGCCTCGACCGATCAGATCCGTGCCCAATCCGATGAAGCCGATCTCGAAGCGGCGTTTGTGTTGCCGTCCGACCATCCCATTCTCCATCTGCTCCGGACCAAGGAATTCGCCCGTCCGGGTGAAACGGACATTGTCATTCGTCGGGTGATTTCCAGGACGGGGCGCAACCGGACTTATCTCAACGGCAATCTCTGTCCGGTTCATCTTCTGGAAGAACTGGGCGGCGCGTTGGTGGATGTACATGGTCAGCATGAGCAACAGTCGCTGTTGTCCTCCGGGGCTCAGCTGGAGGCCTTGGATGCCTTCGGCCGACTTCATGCGCTTCGTCAGGACTACCAGGCCGCGTATCGGTCGTGGCAGGAGCGGGTGGCTGAACGTGAGACGCTGACTGCGCACATCGCCCAACGCCGGGAGCGAGAGGATCTGCTGCGGTTTCAATTTCAGGAAATCTCCGATGCCGCAGTGGAGGCGGGGGAGGACGCCCGACTTGAACAGGAACGTCCGCGCCTGATGCATAGTCAACAACTAGGGGACCTTTCCGACCAACTCCACGAATTGCTGTACGCGGGTGATCAGGGCGTGCTGAGCCTGTTGGCTTCCGCGCGAAAACTGCTCGCGAAGATGGTGTCGATCGATCAGACGGCCGTCGAATGGACGCGGGTGGTAGAGGACGCCATCGTTCCGCTGAGGGACCTGGCCGACCAGATCCGGCATTATCGTGATCAAGTCGAAGCCAACCCGGCACGATTGATGGAAATCGAGCAGCGCCTGGATCGCTTGCATCGGCTGAGCAAGAAATACGGCGGGTCGGTGAATGCCATGCTGTTTTTGCAGGATTCTTTACGCGTTCAGCTGGCTCAATTGGACACAGCGGAAACCAGGCTGCAGGACCTGGCCTCTGCCGTAGAGGATGCCGCGCGTCGCGTGGCTGAACTCGGCGGGCGCCTTTCCCGCAAGCGAATCGAGGCGGCCAAGAAACTCACGACGCAGGTGACGAAAGAGTTGAACGCGCTCCGGATGGAGCGAACCCGCTTCGCGGTGGAGGTGCTTCCGCTGCCCGGCGAGGCGTCCTACGGCCAGTTGGGGCACGATGCTGTAGAGTTCGTGTTTTCGGCCAATCCTGGTGAACCACTCAAGCCACTTGCCAAAGTGGCATCCGGGGGTGAGCTCTCCCGTGTCATGTTGGCGTTGAAAACCATTTTGGCTGAGAGCGATCGAGTTCCCGTGCTGATTTTTGACGAAGTCGATGCCGGCGTCGGCGGGGCCGTGGCTGAGGTGATGGGGACACGTCTCCGGGATCTCAGTCGACACCACCAAGTGCTCTGTGTGACGCATCTCCCGCAGGTCGGGTCCCAAGCTCATGCGCATTACCTGGTTGAAAAGCAGGTGCGTCAGCAGCGCACCATGACGCAAGTCCGGTTGTTGACGGAGCGCGAACGTGAAGAGGAAGTGGCGCGGATGTTAGCCGGGGTCACGGTGACCGACCGTGCGCGCGCGGCGGCGGCTGAAATGATCGGCGGCGCGAAGGAACGACGGGCGCGACCGGACTAGGTCGTCGGTGAGGTTTTTGCGATCGCGAGGGCGGGCAGGGAAGATTTGCATTCCTGCACGACTTGGGCAAACAGCTTCGTCAGTTTCGGATCGAAGTGAGTATCCGCTTGGAGTACGATCTTGCGGATGGCGTCGTCGATGGACATCGGGAGGTGCCCCGGCATATCAACCGTTAGGTTATCGAAGGCTTGGGCGATAGCGACGATGCGTGCCAGGAGCGGAATGCCTTCGCCCTCCAGCCCGTGTGGATTGCCCAGTCCGTCGAATCGTTCATGGTGATAGGCCACGATCTGTCCCACCTCGGCCTGAAATTCAAGCGGTAACAGCATCCGTGCGCCGGCTTCGGAGTATGCTTTGGCGAGGGCCCCGTTCTTGATACTGTCGTCATCGTCCGCTGCATACTTATAGTTGGGAATACTGATTTTCCCGATATCGTGGAGAAACGCGCCCAGCGCAAGGGCCTTCTGATCGGGAAGGGAGAGATTGAGCTGGTTGGCAAGGAGCGAGGCATAAAAGCTGACGCGGCTGCAGTGGTTGAGGAGTTGGCGATCCTTCGCTTCGAGGAGGTCGGATAACAGGGGGATCAGCGCGGTGACATCGCCTGGATTGGCGGAAAGCTCGGGGGCGGATTTGCCGATGGCAAAATAGTTGGCTTGCAGATCTCTCCACGCCTGGCCTGCTTCCTGTTCCGTGCCCCACAAGGCGGTCGATGTTTTGAGAAACGAGCGCAGGTAGTCCAGCCGCTGCTTTTTCTCGAGTGTTTGGTTGATGAGGGTAATCAGTTCGGTCACGTTGAATGGTTTGAGCAGATATCCCGCCGCGCCGTGACGGATGCCTTCCATCGCAGACTTCAAACTGCCATAGCCGGTAATGATGATGACTTCGATGTCGGCGTAGTCTTGCTTGATGTCTTGCAGCAGATCGATTCCCTGGCGGTCGGGTAGTTTTTGATCGAGGGTGATGAGGTCGATATGCTGATCTTTGAGGACCCGCAGGGCTGATTTAGCGTTGTCGGCGGAGTGGATGGTGAAGAACGGGCGAAGAATGACTTTGAGCGCGTCCCGTGGGCCTGTCTCATCATCGACGACCAGTACCGACGGTTTGATGCCTACGTATTCAGGTGATGTATGGGTCCCCATCCAGAGCGCTCCCGGGTGCATTGCAGGCGTTACTGAAGGACAAACGCAAAACCTATACCGCTCCTGCTTGTGCTGATCGGCCAATATATAGCAGGTCCCGCATATTCAGGCCACTAGATATTTGATGTAGGTGTTTCCACCTTTTGATGCAATGAGGCAGGGGGCGGGACATATTGCGCCAACCTGTGTCATTCTTGAGTCAGTGGAGGCTCGGGATTCACCCCGTTATCGGGCCGGCCGATGCCCAGGGAATCCATGCGGTACTTCAGCATACGGCGGCTGATTCCCAGCATGGCGGCCGCATGGGTCTGTACGTACGTTGTTCGCTTGAGTGCGTCCAGGATGATTTCACGCTCGAATTCCATGACGGCCTTTTCGAGCGACAATCGCCCCGCCAGGGTGTCGTCCCGGAGTGAGGTGGAGCGCGTATCGGTTCGCAGGATATTCGGTAAATGCTCCGGTGTGATGGTGCCGGAGCCTTTCGACCAGATAAACGCCTGCTCGATGATGTTCTCCATCTCGCGGACGTTTCCGGGCCAGGGATAGTGCGAGATCAACTCCAGCGAGTCTTTGGTGAATTCCTGAGGAGGACGTTTCTCTTCTTCGATACGTTTTGCCAGAAAGTGTTTGGCCAGGAGGGCGATGTCCTCGCCACGCTCGCGCAGGGGCGGTAGATACAACGCGATGACGTTGATGCGGTAATACAGGTCCTCGCGGAACTGGTTTTTCCGGACCATCTCATCGAGGTTTTTGTTGGTGGCGGCGACGATTCGGACATCCACCTTGATGGACTGCACTCCGCCCACACGGGTGAACTCACGTTCCTGCAGCACGCGAAGGAGTTTGGCCTGGGTCGCCGGACTGAGGTCCCCGATTTCATCGAGAAAGAGCGTGCCGGTATGTGCCAATTCGAACTGGCCCACGCGCCGCGCCGTAGCATCGGTAAAGGAGCCTTTTTCGTGGCCGAACAATTCGCTTTCGATCAGGGTTTCGGGAAGAGCCGCGCAATTGAGCGCCACAAACGGGCGTTCGCGACGCGCACTGTTGTAATGAATGGCCTTGGCGACCAGTTCTTTTCCGGTTCCGCTCTCGCCGGTTACCAGGACGGTGGTGCGACTGTCGGCCACTTGCTCGATCTTCGCATAGATTTCCTGCATCGCCGGGCTTTTGCCGATCAGATTGTGAAAGGCATACCGTTGCACGACCTGTGCGCGTAGTTGACGAACCTCTTGTTCCAATTCCTGTTTGCCCAGCGTGCGCTCGATGACGATTTGCAGCTCTTCGACATCGAATGGCTTGGAGAGATAGTCGGCTGCCCCCAGTTTCATGGCATCGACAGCCGTCTTGACCGATTTGGTTCCGGTCAGCATGATCACCGGTACGGTACGATTCTCGGTGCGCATTGTCTGGAGCGCCGCCAGACCGTCTGTTCCCGGGAGGATCACGTCCAGCAGGACCAGATCCGGCGCATCGTGTTTGAAACTCTTGAGGCCTTCCGCGGCATCCGCCGCTTCAAGAATCTCATAGGTCGGTTCCAGCACTGTTCTCAGCGAGGCGCGGACACGCGGCTCGTCATCGACAAGTAGTACCCGTTTTTTCATATTACTCCCGTGCGGCTGAAACTGTGGTGCGTGCATCCGGTGCTGGAAGATTCACGGAAAACGTCGAACCTGCGCCGACCCGACTTTCCACCAATAGCGTGCCGCCATGTTCGCGGACGATTTGATGCGCGGTGGTCAGGCCAAGGCCGGACCCATCGCTCGCGCTATTAGTATGTTTGGTCGTAAAAAACGGATCGAAAATATGCTCCAGATGGTCCGGGGCAATGCCGCATCCCTCGTCCTCGACCTCCAGTTGCACCCAGGGCGTACGACCGGCTAGCGGCAGCATGCGCGTGCGGATTTGAATCACGCCGTTTCCGTTGGGCATGGCATCGAGCGCATTCAAGAGCAGGTTCAAAAGTACCTGCTTGATTTGCTGGCGGTCGAGCGAGAGCGTAGGCAGTTGAGGGGCCAGTGTCGTGCGCAGACGAATTCCTCGGTGAGACGCGGTGGACGAGACAAATCCAAGGCAAGAGGTGACCAGTTCGTTCAGGTCCACGTCGCTCGGCTGGGGGGTCATGTAACTCGCATAGTCGAGGATTTCGTGCAGCAACCGCTCGATGCGATGGACGTCCTCAATGGCGACTTGGCTGAATTCACGAATGAACACCGGGTCCTGTTGGCGTTGCGGAGCTAATTGAATAAAGGTCTTGATCGAGGTGAGGGGGTTGCGGATTTCATGCGCAAACCCGCCCGCCATGATTTCCAGCGAGCGTAATCGATCGGTGCGCCTCATTAAGGTGGAGGAACGACGAAGGTCGTCCTGCGCCAGGTGATGCTCCAAGGCATTGCAGGCGATACGTGCGACGGTCTCTGCAATGATCACGGTTTCTTCGTCCAGGTGACAGTTTGTGCCGATCGGCCCAAGGGTGCAGAGTCCGAGGAGCTGCGTCTTGTTCCGGAGAGGAAGGCATACCGCTGCCTGTATCGACATCATGGCTGAGCCGGCGGGCGAAGATGAGGTCTGGTCGTATCGGAGCAGGCGTAGCCGATCGGAAAGACTCGTGACAAGGGCGTGGTTGTCCGGCAGGCTGGCCGGCAATGCCGCACGCGTGCTGTGTCCCAGAGAAGCAAGGAGATGGTATTGACCGTCTGCATCTCGTATCCAGATGGCGGCTTCCGGCAAGCGCAACTGCTCGCTGAGGACCCTTAAGATGCACTCGCCGACCTGTGGGAGGCCGGTGGCCTGCCCCACCGATTCGGCAAACGCGCCGATCATTCTGATGGGAGCTTCGGAAGTGGAAAGAATAGGGGTGTGCCGAATGTGCTCGTGGAGTGCCATAGTTCTGCGCAGAAAATATCCACCCGGACACCACCGTGCACGTGGTGTCGTCCACCGCGCCGCATGTCGTGTGTTAGTGACTGAAGTATATATGCGAGGTATTTTTTCAGCCAGCGGAATCAGGTTTTTCGGCGAGGGCGACCAGAATCTGTCCGGAGAACATACGCACGAGCCTTACCGGAGCCGAGGTGACTTGGGCGAGGGCGGTGCTGAGGCCCTCTTCCTGGAATGCGTGTAGTTGACCGACGCGCAGGGCGACGCAACACTGAGCCATACGATTGAGCGCAAGGCGGGCGTCTCCCGAGAAGGCATCGACGCCGAGTTCCTGCAAGGACGAGCGATAGGGGATGGCCATGTCTGCCAAGGGGGTGACGGCACTCACGATGAGTTTTCCGCCAGGGCGAAGCACGCGGAACAGTTCACGAAGCGCATGGAGAGGAGATCGTGAAAAGCTGAGAGAGAGATTCGCCAGGACGCGATCGAACGAATGGTCCGCGAAGGGAAGCGTTTCTACGGAGCGACCCAGTACCCACTGCTGACTGACGGGTGTCGGCCCGGAGATGCGTCCGGAGAACAGCCGATCCACGTGTTTCAAGGCATCATTCGTCGCATCCTGCGCAGCATGCAGCGCAGCCACTGAGAAGTCTACCCCGATGTATCGAAGCGGTTGATTCTGATTCCAGGTTTGAGCGCGGAGACGGTAGGAAAGGTTCAAGAGCAGGAGTCTGGCGAATGAATGAATGCCACATCCGACATCGAGCAGGGCCAGGCCTCCATCAAGCGGTTGGAGGAGTTGATACAGTTGGTCGATATATTGCCAATGCGCGGGGAGTTCATCCAAACTTCGTGTGAGGTCGGTCTGTGCGGCCCAGAGGCGCTCGCGGCCTGCCGTTCCGGCGGCATATTTGATGCGGAGTCGATCGCGTTCGAATCGTGCGCGGGTGGAGGTTATGCGTGAGAGGTCTAGGAGAGCCGGGACGGTGGGGTGGGGAAAGCGATCCGAAGCAAGGCAGAGCTGAGCGATCCGTTGCCAGCTTGCGATCAGTGCCGTTGGTGCGACAGCATCGGCAGGTAGAAGGGGAGCTTGTAGCATGACGCGACTGCCTCTTGATCCGAGCCGATGCAGCGCATCCTCCACGAGTGCCGGTGCCGGAGAGGGAGTCGGGTATTCAGCGGTGCCTGGACCGGTCGTTAGAAACACGACGTCGGTTCCGCAATGCGAGAGGTCCTCCTGAAGCGCGGTGTTCTCTGTATATCGACCGGTCACGGCGTCGGCCACGAAATGATCGATGTCCAGTGGAATCCCCATGAGGTTGCCGAGCCCGAGCCGGGTTCCCGCCAGATGTTCACCGACCAGATCCCGCTGATGAAGGCTCGTCAGGCAGTTTCGGATGTCGAGTGCCGGGTTGAGCAGTAAGAGCCTGTTGACCCGCCTGTGCCAGTCCTGGCGCCGCAATACGATGCGGCCGAGCAGGTCCGGTGCCAGCACAGTGAGGGGGATTCCGGGGAGCTCTTTCTGCGCAAAGCTCAGTACGGTATCGAGGTCGTCTTCCAGGGATGTGAGCGTGGTTTGCGTAGGGTCGCCGTCGCTCAGCCCGATGTGACGGCTGTGATCATAACGCAGGATTTGCAGCCCGCACGCAGCCAGTGTGTAGGAGAGGGCGACATAGGCCTGTTGAGTTGTCCCATACCCGGGACAGAGCAGCACCAGCGGGTACTGTGTGCCGTCTGTTCGTGTCGGAACATCGTGACACAGTGCAATCGTGAGGCCCTCACGATTGCGTAGATTGTGTGAAACGGTGAGGACCGGGGAGTCTGACAGCGGTTCGGCGAGATCTTGCGAAGTAGCGATCCTCGAGGAGATGAGGGCTCGCAGTTTCTGCTCCTGCGCGGGCGATAAGCCTTCAAAGCGCACCCCGAAGCGGCGTAGGTCTTCTGTCTGTGGAAGATTCAAGGTTGGCCTGGTCCGAGGCTGACTTGTCCAGACAATCCGAGCCGGCCAAGGGTTTTCAGAACCCTCAGGCAAGGCGGCGCCGATTGACGAAGTGTTTGGCTCGACAGGTGCCAAGTGAAGGATCTGCCGGCCAACAGGGAAGTCGTAGCCTCCAGGCACTTCGATGCAGGCCCCCTCCAGGCTCAGGTTGACCGTCACTCCGAGCGGACGGGTTGGCGTGACAGGTGAGCCGAGCAGTCGAATCGGGCATGGGACGTGTAGCCGTGCGGCCTCACGCCTTTCTGTCGGCGTTGCGATGGAGGGGCGAGGGGCGTCAGGGTTGTGTTCGGCGGTTGTGAAAAAAGGAAGGATCAATCCTTCGAACGTGACGATTGTTGAACCGTCTTGCAGCCCGTCGAGCAGTGAACGGAGGACATTGCGGTCGCGCTCGCCGCTCGATGAAAAGGAAATCACAAAGTTCTTGATGGCAGTGAGAGGCAGATCCGTAAGTGCAGCCGGTCGTTCATGCACGACGCCTTGAAGTTCCAGGAAGCTCACGGGTGTCTTGATCACCACGTAGGCTGGTTGCAGATGAATGGAGGCCGATAGGTCATGGATGGTGAGAAGGGCGCCGCCCGTACTCATGTTTCGTAAGACGCCTCGAAGGGTTGTGCCTCCGATGGATAGTTGCACGGGAAGTGCGAACAGCTTGCGCTCTGAACGCCGTCGGTCGGGTCGTTGTCCTGCGATGGGCTGCGATTGACCTCGAGCGAGGTCGGGTGTAGCGGGCGGGGCTGTGGACGATTCAGTGCCTTCTTCTGAGAACAGATGAGCAGGAACAGGAATTCGTACTGTGATGGTGAGACCGCTGTCTGGTGCATGTTCAATTTCGATGGCGCCACCATGTGCCCGGACAATTTGGTGAGCGCGGAAGAATTGCTCGGGAGAAATATGGAAATCCGGCTGTTCGCCGACGGGAGTACCGGTGCGCCCGGCGCTTTCCTTGATGGTGACGCTCACATACTCGCGCGAGGTGCTCGAATGCAGCGGAAGCGTGCGTGAAACGAGTGAAGGAGCGTCTCCGGAGGGCGGCGCCGTCTGGAGCAGAAGATGAGAGGGGGCGTCAGGCCGGGACGTGTATTGGTGTGCATAATTGAGGAGGATTCTCACGAGATCCTCCAGCGCGCCCGGTGAGCCCAGAATGAGCGGAAGGTGTTGAGCCAGTTGCATGGTCACGAGGAGCCCCGAGCCTGCTGTCTCATGCCGGATCGATTGCACCACGGTCTCAAGAAGATGGTGGAGATCGACGGGGGCAAATTCCAAAGGCGGAGCATGGATGGCTTGAGCCAGTTGATGACCAAGTTGGCTGGCCTGCGACGCCTGTTCGACCATCGTTTCGACATGTTGCTCGATTTTGCTGTGCTGTATAGAGCTGAGCAATCGTTGTGAATCTTGCAGGAGCGTGGTGAGCGGCTGTTGGAGCTGGCGGGATACCCGGGCTGCCTCCCGGGAAAGCGTGAGTTGACGGGTGGTTTCCTGGAGGCGCGACTCCAACTCGGTGAGGCGGTCCTGTTGCGCCTTCTGTTGTGAAAGGTCTCGCAGGACCCCGATCGTGCCGAGGTAACGATTGGCCGAATCGAAGAGCCCCTTGGCCGTTACGTCGACGGTGATCGATGCGGGAGGTGCATCGGGTAGGGCTTTCCGATGAAGCGTAAGCTCAAGCCTGCGTACGGAGCGGCTGCCTGCCCGTCGTTCGTTCAAGCGAAAGCGCCCTGCCGCCTCCTGTAGGGGAGGGAGTAGAAGCGAATAGTGTTGTCCGGCAAGCTCCTCGGGAGTATAGCCGAGCATGGCGGTCACAGCGGTGCCCACGTAGACAAAACGACCGTCCCGATCGAGCTCGTACACCAAGTCGCTCAGTGTTTCGATGAACCGCTGGTGCCGTTGAAAGGTGTGGTCCAGTTTCATTTGGAGGTCGCGCTTTTCAACCGCTTCCTGGACGGAAAATAACAACTCGGTGATAAAGGCGGGGGACCGTTTGAACAGGAGGAAGTCAGCGCCGTTTTGTAGCGCCTGGACGGCGGTTTGGGAATCGCTCTCATTCGTTTGGAGGAGGATGGCTGCATAGGGAGCATTCCGACGAAGGCGGGAAAGAATATCGAGACCGCGTTCAGGGCGTAAGTCGTGATCGATGAGGATGATGTGCCATTCGCCTTGATGGCTGAATGTCAGGGCTTCTTCGGATGAGTAGCCCGCTTCGATCCGGCAGCCGGGAAAAAACCCTCTCAGGCTGGAGGTCACCAGTTTGATTTCATCCGGTTGTTCGTTGATGAGGAGGATGTTGAGGGACGGTTCAACGGGCGACATGGAGGATTTCATGGTTCCTATGCAGGGGTATGATCGTTCTGCCTCGATGTCGCCGGGCGTACGCCTGGGACTTCACCACCGCACAGAGATGAACATGCGCTCGCTGTCAAAGGGACGATTGTGTCCTCAGGTAGTCGGTTGGAGTGCATGGTTGGTTCAATATCATACACCTTGTTGAGAATCCCAGCCCGCTGCCTGAGGGGGCGCGTTTACTTCAGTAGGGGAGTGTGCTGTTCGGAGTGGGCAAAAGTGATCATGCTCCACGAATACTGCGCAATTGTCGTTGGGGAGGGATTCGGAGCGAGGGGCTTGCCGGTCGGGTGATGCGCCGGAAGCTTCGGAATCGAACGGGATGCCCACCGCAATCGTTGGACCGCGGTGGGCGGGGAACTCCCCTATGTCTAGCGTGCTGAGGCGGTGTTGGCTGATTGGGGGCAAACGCCAGGGGTCATATACAGCAGGTAATTTCCCATTCCATGCTGAATATTCGGGTTTTGAAGCGGGTGGTGGTGAACCATCACCATTTCATAGTCATCGCGTTTGGTTACCGTGAACCCTTTGTCATCCCGGTACACCTGATGGGGGCGAAAATCACGAAACGTGCCGTCCGCATCCACTTCGGGCACCGTTCGCAGGAGAGTTTCTCGCGAGGTTTTATTCTCCAGGGCAACCATCAGTAACTCATCGTGGCCGTGCGGGTAGGCGAATTTGACGCAGCCGTCCATATTGAATTTCAGGGGCGCTGAGAGGACCGAGACCCCGGGCTTGATTTCGATGCCTTCGTCGGTCTGGTCCGCGCCACGCTGGCCGAACTTGCTGTAGCAGACAATGTTGACGCCCACCTGGTAGACATCCATTTCCTGCACCTTCGTGCCTTTCGGCGCGACATACATCGTGAAACGGGCCATCACGTCTTTTGTCGGCGGAGCTTTGTGGTAGAACGCCACAACGGACATGAGGTTTTGCCCTTTTCCCAGCTTGACTCCGTACCCGTCCGGAAAACGTGCTTCCGTCATTTCCAACCCGGCACCAGCGAAGAACAACGGCTCGCCGTCGCATGACACGCTCGGCTTGTCGTTGTTCAGCATGAGAATATGATGGAGGTAGTTCTTGGGCAGCGGCTGGCCGTCCTTCGTGAAGACCTCGGACTTATAGCCGATCATGTAGGTATCGTCCGGCAACTGGAAGACCTTCTTGGGCATGCTGGAGGCCAAATCGCCGTCATGGCCGGTCGGCAAATCGACCGGTCCGAACGTGAGCGTGACCGTGTGATCATCGATGGCAATCTTCGTGTCGCCTAAACTCGGCATGGTAGGAATGGCATGGTGATCGTGGCCACCGTCGGCATAGACCGTACTCGTGACCATCAGCAGCATCACCATCAATAGCAGCACACGATTCATAGCCCCTCCTCGTTATCACAGACCGGCCGTCCGTGAGTGTGTATGAGAGAATGTCGGGAAATAGGCTACCCGTTAGGGAGCCGTCGGTGGCGGGGTCAGTCGTTTCCACAGGTACGTACCGCCATGTTGCCGGGGCGGAATATTATCTCTGGTGCCGACACGCACGTACCACCAGATTCCTTTGGCTTCGGTGCCGTCCTCCGAAATCACGACTTCAAACGCGCCTTCGCGGTCGTTACCGGTCTGTTTCCAGGTCCCCTGCCAGCGCCGGTCGTTGAAGCTGGTGGTGGCGAACTGTCCCCCTTGCCAGGTGTAAGGACCGTTGCCCTGCGCGTCCAGAGTGGCGACGTATTTCTTGTTGTCTTCGACTTCAGTGACTTCCCATTCGCCGCTCAAGTCCGCGCCATTCGGCCCCGGCGCCGGATTGTCGGCCACGCGACGCACTAGGGTGCCGGGGGCAGCCAGTGCGATCCCCATTCCGGTATCGGGCTGTCTGGTGGATTCGTGCCAGGTCACGAGGATCCAGGTGCCATCCCGTCGTTCCATCACCCCTGTCTCACGCAGTGGAAGCACCATGCGTTGGGTCAGGTCCGTTGCGTTGAGATACCGGATGTAGTCGAGTTCCATCGCGAACCAGGCGATATCACCCTTGCGCCAGAATTGCAGGTAGGTGATGGGAAGTTCCAGTTTGGCGACCGAGGTAAACTCGGTGTGCATGTCGGCGGCCAAAGCCGTCCATCCTACGTATTTGTGTCCGTCGATCGTGTAGCCGACGGCGTCGGCGTCGTGAGACATATACTTCGACATGGTGGGCAGATCACGATCGGCGTTTGCTTGCACGATGAGGCGCAGAGTGGCTTCTGCATCGAGCGGCTCCTTGGCCGCTGCAAGGGAGCCCCCCAGGATGCTCATGAGGGAACAGATGAGGAGGCCGTGCCGCAACGAAGCGAGGCGGGATCGACGTTCAATGGGCTGAAAGTGCATAGAGATATAGGGAAATATGTGGACGAATGCCTCGTGATTTTACGAGGCGACGATTTTGCGAGGCTACCTGGTGCCTCAAGTTGGTGTCAATGGATATTTGTCTGATCGGGTATCTCAGTAATGGTGCACGCCACCACCGTGACGTTGTCGATTCCCCCCGCATCGAGCGCTGTTTGAATCAGTGCCTGGGTGGCAAGAGAAGGGAGATCCTGATGAGGCCTCACGGTCTGCAGCACGCGTTCGTCGGTCAACATTTTTGTGAGGCCGTCTGAGCAGAGCAATAGGAGGTCTCCATCGAGAAGATCGAAGACGAACAGGTCGCGTTCCAAGTGAGGGGCAAGGCCCATGGCTCGGGTGAGCACATGGCGGTTCGGGTGGCGCGCGGCCTGCGCAGGCGTGAGGCGTCCGTCTCGGACGTACTCATCAATCAGGGTATGGTCCCGAGTCAGTTGCGTGAGGGTGCCGGCTCTGACCAGATAGGCCCGGCTATCGCCGACGTTCAAAACAAGTAAGCGTGGCTTGGGTAGCGGCAGGAGATGGGCCATTACGAGTGTCGTGCCCATGCCGTGTAGCGGCGGGTGCTGAGCGGCATGGGCGAGAACGGAGGCATGGGCCTGCTCCGCCATGGTTGTAAGACGGGAAGTTGCGTGCTCTTCTGCGTCACGGCCGGGGGCAGTTGAAGTTCCCTCGAGAGTCGGCGCCAGTTCGGCGAGGGAGTCCATCACGAGGCGGCTGGCCACATCTCCCCCCGGGTGGCCTCCCATTCCGTCGGCCACCGCCCAGAGGCGATGTCGATTTTCGACGAGGTAGGTGTCCTGATTTGTGGGACGGACCAACCCGCGGTCGGTCTGCCCGAACGCGGTCCATGCCCATCTGGTCTGCTGTGTGCTCACGCTATCCGGCCGGTGTCAATGACGGGGGACCATAGCGCAGGGAGAGCCGGTCATAGAGCCAATCCGCCAATGGTTCAAGATTTCTGGTATCGGCAGCGTTGTAACGGACGAGTTGATCGAGCGCCTCCTCGTCGCCTGCGTGGTATTGGTGCCAGAGACGAACCGCTTCCATCCCGTCGAGAGTCAGCAGATCGGAGTCCCGCGCGATGTCCAGCTCGCGCTCGATGTGCTTGAGGCCTCCCTGCAGGCCCACGCGTCTCGCGGCGAAACACAAATCGAAATGAGGAATCGACACCCGCAGGCCCTTGAAGCAGGCTTGGAGGTAGGGGATATCGAAGACGCTGCCGAAAAACGTGATCAGCAAGTCGGCTTGGTCGAGTTCTTCCTGGATGACGTCACGCGACAGATCGTCACCGTTGATCAGGGTGCGCATACGTCCCTGGCGATAGAGACCGACGAGGGTCACCTGCCCATCGCGGGCGGACAGCCCGGTCGTTTCGATGTCGAGATAGAGCGCCCGTGGGCCGAAAGTCGGGAACAGTCGCCAGTGATCCCGGGTATGCAGGTAGTCGGCAAAGTACCGGGCGTTGTGGCGGTCGAGTTGCTCCTGCGCCGCCGCGAGGTCGACATCATACAGGACTTTGCGCGAGGGTGAGATGCCGGGGAGGTTCGGCTCACGGAGAAAGGTCGTCCAATCGGCGATACCGCTTTCCCAGAGTCGCCGCTCCGTGGATGGGCCGATGCCTTTCAGGTGGACGAATGTCGAGGTCAACATAACGCGGGTCGCGATCTCCCTCCGCCGGGATTGTAGCCTTGATTTCAAGGGATAAACAAGTTAGAGTCCGCGACTGGTGCGGAGTTTCGTGTGCTTGAGTTGTGCAGTGTAGCACGGTGTAGATGAGGGAACATGACCACGAATGGATCGGCGAAACGTATTCGAATCAAGGTCGGCGGGATACAGTTGGAGGCGGAGTTAAAAGGCACGAGAACGGCTGAAGAACTCTACCGGGCGCTGCCCGCTGAAGGACCATTGAATGTCTGGGGCGAAGAGTTCTATTTTAAGATTCCCGGGGTGAAGGACCATCGCGAAACAGCGACCACGCAGGTCAAGGTCGGTGACGTAGCCTTCTGGGGTGCCGGCCAGGTGTTGGCTATTTTCTTCGGGCGTACGCCGATGAGTATGGGGGCCGATCCCGTTCCGGCCGACCGGGTCAATGTGGTGGGTCGTGTCGTGGGGGACGCGGCGGCGCTGCGGCAGGCGATGAATGCCAGCACAATCCGGGTCGAACGGATTGAACAGGGACCGTCGATCGGATAGGCTCATTAGGATGGATCCGGTGAACAACACTGGGGTGTCGACGGGGAGATTTCCGGGATGAGGCTGGCAAAAGAGCGGGTCCATCATATGGCGGAATCAGTGATTGCACGGCTCCACGAGCTGGGCTACCTGGAGGTCACCGGGGATCGAAAGGCGCTTCGGGATTCGTTGGAACAGACGATGACGGAAGAGCTCGCAGTCGAAGATCGCCTCAATGCCGAAGTGCGCCGGATGATGCAACCCTATGAGCGGCAGATCGAGCAGGGACAGGTCGATTACCAGAAGATGTTCACGATGATCAAGCAAAAGCTGGTGCGTGAACGGGGCATCATTCTCTAGGTGCTGCCCGGTGTGTGAATCTTCGTCATATGAACGCGCAGAATCCCGCCACTCAGAACCGGAGTCCACTTCATGATCAGCGACGATAAAGCCAGCCATCTTGCCCACCTCGCTCTCGGCGCCTTGAAAAAGAGCCCCTCTTGCCGGTTTACTGAGGATGATGGGAAGGTGCTGCGCGAAATCAAACGGGTGGTGGCCGCAGAGTTGTTGTTGGAAGGCGAGATCGATAGGAAAGTACGGGCCAAACTGGCGTCCTACTCACGACAAATCGTGGAGGGGAGTCCGGAGTGGGACGTGATGTACCGGAAAACAGCTGAGGAAGAACAAAAAAAGCGCGCCAAGCCCTGATCCGGCATGGCGAGCGATTTCGACGAGGTTGCGCGATGAGAGTTGCTGTATGGGCAGTGTTTTTCGTGATGGCGGTGTCGTTGCCCGCCTGTACTCATTCCAAACCGCAGCCGCTGGTTCCATTGGAATTGGCCTATGGGGCCAAGGCTGACGCCATCGCTCTGAACAATCAGGGGATGCAAGCCTATCTGGCCGGACAGGTTGCGGAAGCCAAGAATTTCTTCGGCCAGGCCATCAAGGCGGCGCCGGATTCCGGCCAGGCCCATTACAATTACGCGCTCGCTCTGAACGCGTTGGGGCAAACGGACCAGGCACGTCTGGAGTTTATTGAGGCCGCAAATTTAGCTCCCGGAGATAAGGTGATCTGGGATTCTCCCGCGTTACGCCCCTTCGGCAGCCCTCAGGCACAAAAGGGGCCGGCCAGGGAACACCCCTATGGGACACAGCGTCCGGTGATCGGCAGCGGACCGCGCTGATCGGGTGACACGCAGAGTTGTATTGGAGAGGATTGAGACATGGCAGATGAACTAGACGTGGGGGCGAAGGCGCCGGATTTCTCCTTGCCGGACCAGGACGGCAGCACCGTGACGCTGAAAGGCCTCAAAGGCAAGCAGGTGGTGCTCTATTTTTATCCTAAGGACGATACCTCCGGCTGTACGAAAGAGGCCTGCGACTTCCGGGACTCCCTCGCGCCGATCAAAAAGGCCGGGGCGGTGGTGCTTGGAGTCAGCAAGGACGGGAAAGCCTCGCATCAGAAGTTTATCGCCAAGTACGGTTTGCCCTTCGCGTTGTTGAGCGACGAAGAGGCCGAGGTCTGTAAGGCCTACGGAGTGTATAAAGAGAAGAGCATGTACGGCCGGAAGTACCTGGGCATCGAGCGAAGCACGTTTGTGATCGATGCCACGGGTCGGATCAAGGCCCTGTTCCGGAAGGTGAAGGTACCCGGCCATGTCGATGAAGTGCTGGCGGCGCTGAAGGCCTAGTCGTGATCCACTATACTGGTCGACTGCTTGGTTGAATGACATGGATCCGCTGGAAAAAACCTCTCATGCCTGCCGTGCTGCCGCGCTTTCTCTCGTGCCGGGGCTGGGACATCTCTACATCGGGGAAAAGCGCGGCGGTCCTCTGCTCCTGGCTGGAGTGCTGCTGATCGTCCTCTGGATGGCGCTGTTCTCGTTCGCTCTCGTGCCGTTGATCGGGCTGGTGCTGTTTTGTGTGGGAGATACCTATCTCACCGTCAGCCGTGATCGCGGTCTCCTCGCCTAACCAAGCCGATCGTCCTCAGAAAAGGAACGTGGACCGTATCATGGCAGAATGGGTTCGTCTCGGGTCACGCATGTTCCTCCTGCTGCTGCTCTTCGGCTGGACGACGGCGGGCACCGGCGAGGCTGCCGAGAAGGTGCAGGGTATCCTGACCGTACAGGATGTGTTGACGTTGCCGAATCACCCGGTTCGTATCGAGGCCCAACTCGGCGGGAAGGCTCCAGGGGGAAGTTTCCTGTGGGGAGGCGTTGGCTTGCACCTGTCTATCGACGGCAAGCCGGTAGCGACGGCGAAGACTAACGACAGCGGACACGCCTCGTTTGATTACCTTGCGAAGATGCGGGGCACGTACACTATTGCGGTATCGGTCGATGACGCGGCGTCCGTTGCGGCGGACCATACTGACGCGACGCTCTGTGTGTGGGAGCGCCGGCGTCCGATCATTCTCGTCGAACTGGCCGCCCTCATCCAGCCGGTAGCTTCCGCCTCGACGGGAACGACGGCTGATTCATCCTTGCAGCCCCTGTCCGATGCCGCCGACGAATTGTCGCGACTCACGCAGTATTACTACAACGTGGTCTATGTGACGGGCGGCGAACAGCCGCCGGCGGAGATTGCCGCGATCGGGAATGTCCGTCGATGGTTGGCCTCTCATAAATTTCCGCCGGGTTTCGTGGCACCGGCGTCAGAAGCACTGGGCGCCACGCTGGAGACTTTCAAGCAGGCCGGCTGGGAGACTATGAAAACCGGCATTGTCCGCACGCGGTCGTCGGCAGAAACGCTGCTGCAGCATCGATTCGAGGTGGTGGTGGTCCCGGAGTTGCCCAAAGGCGAGATGCCGAGAAAGGCCAAGGCGGCGAAAGAGTGGAAAGACGTCAGAAAGAAGTTGTGAGGAGTGTCGGAGAGCGTGAGCGCGCGCGAGCGTCGCAGGGGTGTTTGATTTGCACGCGGCCTGTGAGCGTGAGCGAGAAGGTCTCGCCGGCGTTCATGGCGAGAGGGCGATTCACTCCCGGGGCGAATCATGGTATGTTCAGCGCCCGACAGAGTGCTATTTCATTGAAGGAGCAGGAGCCGGTATGTTGTTAGAAGGGAAAAAGGGTCTGATCATCGGTGTCGCCAACAAGCACAGCATCGCCTGGGCGATCGCGCAGGCTGCGGCGCGAGAAGGCGCGCAGATGCTGTTCAGTTATCAGAACGAACGATTGCGTGAAAACGTCGAGGAGTTGGTGCAGACCCTGCCGGGAGCGTCGGCCTGCGTGTGCGATGTCGGAGACGACAGTCAGATCGATGCGATGATGAAACAGGCTGCCGAGAAGCTGGGGCGGTTGGATTTTGTGGTGCATTCTCTGGCCTTTGCTCCTCGGGAAGAGCTTACCGGAGAATTCGTCAATACCACCCGCCAGGGATTTGCGACGGCCCTTGATGTCAGCGCCTATTCCCTCGTCGCCGTGACGCGGGCCGCAATGCCGTTGATGACGGAAGGCGGTTCAGTCGTCACGCTGACCTATCTCGGCAGCGAGCGGGTCGTGCCGCACTACAATGTCATGGGCGTGGCGAAGGCGGCGCTTGAAGCGACGGTGCGGTACTTGGCTCACGACTTGGGCCCGAAGAATATCCGGGTGAACGCCGTTTCTGCCGGTCCGATCAAGACGCTGGCGGCGCGTGGCGTGTCCGGTATCAGCAAGATGGTCGATCATCATCGCGCGTTCGCTCCATTGCGTCGAGCGACGGAGCAGGGCGAGGTCGGCGATACGGCCTTGTTCCTCGTGAGTCCGTTGGGGCGCGGTATCACCGGAGAGGTGATCTACGTCGATGGGGGTTATCATATTCTGGGGTCATTGGCTTCCGTCGATTAAGAAGCCCTGGGGGATGTCCCCACAGTTCTTGTCGCAGGCCTTGCCTGATCGAGCCGATCTCATCACGCGGCCCAGGCTGGGGTTTCTCGGCTCGTTCTTCTTGACCCTCTTCATTGTTCTTCTCACCCTTGGCCTGGCCATACCCTCCTTCTCTGCCGATCTCTCCGATCGCGAGGAGGACGGGTTGCTGGGTGACGTCCTGTCCATCGAAACCAGAGAGAGCCTGCTGGTGCAAACCGATCGGTACGATCCGGTCGGTCGCCTCATCGAGCGCGTTCAGAGCGGCGTGGAGACCTCTCAGGGATTATGGCCGCTTCGATTCGTTTATATCTACGACCAGGCAGGAAGACGGACTGCCGAGGTTGTGCAGGATGCGCGGGGTGCCGTGGTGAAAGAGACGCGCTCGATCTACGACGACCGCGGGAATCGTTCCGCCGAACTCGCGGCCTGGGGCGACGGCACGTTTGAGAATGTCTCCCTGTATGAATACGACGAATCCCGGCGGCTTAGGCGGGGCCTCCATTACAATGCGGTGCAGGTCGTCAACAGGAATCTCTATGCTTATGATGCCGCGGGGCGCCTGCTGCACGAACGACTCGAACGTAACTATTGGTATGACGCGACCGCACATCGGGTGGTGACGACGGATCGTTTTGATGTGGGGCACGACGTATCGATTACTTACGACGACCGCGGGCATGTGCAGAAAAAAGTCGTGTCGGATCTCCGCGGGCGGAAACAAGGCCATTCGGAGTTTCGCTACGATGAGCGGGGTAGTCAGATCGAGGAACGCAGTTATGATGCGGGCGGACGGCTTACCGACCGTAAAACGTACCGGTACGAATACGATGCCGTAGGAAACTGGGTCACGGAGGCCTTTCAGTGGTGGGAGGTTATCGACGGTCGTGCAGCAATCAAGCAGTCCTTCCTCAGAGAGCGCCGGATTTCGTACTATTAGTCGGTTATGTTGACCGTCAGCTTGGGCCGTCCGGCGTTTGGAGCGAACCCGAACGAGGATGGCGCGGGGAGAGAAAAGTGCGTCAACCACTTCCCTTCTGCGCGAGAGAGTGAGGCGGGACCTGGCCGCTATCTCACCGCAGTGAACCGGCGCTAGAATGACTCTATGTGCTTCAGCACTTCTTCACCGACCAGCCTGTGCCCGGCCTCGTTGTAGTGGGCATAGCGTCGAAAGGGAAACAGCGACAAGGGGTCAGGATGGGCAGCAAACACGGGGTGCATGTCCACCACGTGCAGGTTGAGACGTCGGGCGATGCCAAGCACCCGATCCCGGTCTTTACTGGCCAGTTCTGGGATTCGATACCGCTCCCAGGTGGGCAAATAGACAAATACCAGACGACCATTCCACGTACCGGCCGTCGCCTGGGCCTCGGCGAGAATACGCTCGAACAAGTGAAGGTCTTCCGCGGCCGCCGGTGCTCCGCGATGGCGAAGATGCTCGAGCAATTCGGCCGGTAAACCCTGTTCGACCGGACGTCGCTCATAGAATGACTGCACGGCCTGGCGGAGATGCTGCAATTTGACGATGGACTCGAACACGACCGGCGCCGTCGCCTTGGCCATCGCGGCATCAAGGTACTCTTTCAAGACGCGATCGATCTCAGGTTGGCGCTCGAATAAATGTTGAGAAAATGACGAGGACACATACTTCATCAACAGCGGCGAATTCTTCTCCCATCCATCCAGATCCCGCAAGTCATTGCCTTCATAGTAAAACCACAACACCAGTGTGGGTCTGAGGATCGGCCCATACTCTTTGAGCGTCGCCAAACTCGTCAGTGGGCCATGACTGTTGACACCCAAATTCACCGTCTTCGGGTGTCGCGCCCGTACGACGGCTACAAATCCTTTCTCCGACGGCACGCAGACGCCATGGGTATAGGAGTCACCCAGCGCCAGGAGTTCGACCGGTTTCCGCGCCCATATGCCGCGCGGATTGTGAAAGCCATGCTCATCGCTTTCATAGACGATATACTCGCCGCTTTCGTTGCAAAACACCGTCGTGGTCATCGCCATTCCCGCGACGGGCAGAAATTCCTCTCCCTGGCTGACCAATACGGACTGAATCTCCATTCTGAAAGACGGCTTGAACAGCACCATCGGAAACACATCCGGATACGCCTTCACCCCATGTGCCCGCATATCCAGAACCACGTCCAGTCGTGACCGGGTATCGAATTCCTGGTGGGTTTCCTGGATCGTCTTCATGCGTTCGGCCGCGACCCGTACGTTTCCATCCTGGGGAAACATGAGCCACGCATGAGCTCCCAGGGAGGTGATCGCTGAGCCGGAGTAAGTCAGCAGCAATTCGGCCCCATACACACTGACGAGGGTCGACAGGCCGAGGAGCGCGATGTTGATCTTGAAGGATGCCGGCAATCGCACGCTGAATCCCAACATCATCGCGAGCGCGAGTATGACCAGATAGTGAAGGGACAGTCCGTGACGCCAAACCAGAAAGGCGAACAGCGCCATGCAGAGCATGGCCCCCCACATGAGGAGGAGGCCGGCGAGCCGGCCTAATCCAGGCTGCAGAGGTGTCATGCGTTGCTCCTGCCCTCGTGCGCCGACAGATCCGGTTTGCCAGAGGTATAAAGGTCCCTCACGGAATCGTTCGGCCGATCTGAGGGATCCCTGTCCTTCCGAGACGCCATCTTCCCGTGCCGTGCCAAGATCGTTTCTATCGTCGTTCGATAGGCTCGCTCAAACTGTTCTGGCCTGTGCTTGGCGGTCGCTGTCTCCCACGCGTTTCGGGATCTGCGACGCAATTCATCGCCGGACATCCCGGCGATCGACCGTATTCCCTGTATGATGGTTTCGATCGAGACGTCCTTTATGAGCACGCCATAATCCTCGACATCCACGGAGGCTTCATAGGTCACCACCGGGATCACCCCTGCCGCCATCGTCTCTATCACAGCCGCCGCTCCCGCCTCTGAACAGGAGCAAAACACATGTGCGATGGATTGTTCCAGGATATTTCGGAACTGATCGCTGGAGTTATCGAGCCAGCCGACGCATCTGATATTCGGGGTATGAAACAGTTCGTTGTGATACGCGGTCGCAAACTCCGGCTCATTGAGCACCGGTCCCACGACCGTGAGGTGACAGTCGGGCAATTGTGTGAAGGCCTCAAGGACCAGGTCCAGCCCCTTGTGGATCATTCCACGGCTGCCGTACCAGAGAAATCGGTGGCGGCAGGCTTCGAGGTCTTTGTTCTCGAACCAGGGCCACGTCGTTTGAGTGATCGATGGGAGTCGAAAGATCGGCTTGCCGGAGTAGGCATAGGTGTTGATCGTAAAGTCATTCCCGCAGGTGGTGAGATACTGTGCGTGGTCGATGCCCAAGTGGGGCGTTTCCAAGCGGTTGGCCGGAACGGTGACGCCTTTGCGTTGTTGGAATGCCAGCATACGATTCATTTCGGCCACGTTCTGGAAAACCGCCTGTGCGGTGTCACAATGAAAGATTTTGATGCAGGTCTCGGGCAAATAGGGCTTGAGCCGTTGCAAATTGAACCGGACATCCACCACCACATCGTACGGTTTCCAGGGAATAAATCTCTGATTCTCACAGTGAATGACATCGACGTCATAGCCCAGATCGAGGAAGGTTTGGGCCATGACCATGGTTTTATAGAAGCTCGGGTGACTGATAGGGACGACCTCACCCCGCTGCTTGTATAAGAACCCCTCGTTATTATAGGAAATTAGCACGCTTCCTTTTGCTGCCCCCACAGCGCGCAAGGACACGACGCCGCCGCGGAACTTTCGCCCCACACCGCGAACGGCCATGATCGCTTCACGGCACCAGAGCACTGATTGAAAGCGCTGGAGATAGCGCCGGATTCGTTTCAGCACCGGTCCCTCTGCCATCCCTCGGGGATCGGCCATCCGACTTGTCGCCACCCGTCGACGGCGGCAATCCACTGGTGCGAGTTCAGCCGCTGGGCATCGACATGATGCATGCCGCCTTGAGTCCAGAGTCTCCAGCTTGGGCCGAAAAGCGGTCCGAAGGTCGCGGGACGCTCACGATAGGTTGAAGGCGTCAGCTCCGTAATCTCGAAGGCGCGCACCCTGGTTCCATAGACCGGGAAGCAGTCTTGCGCAAACCTCAAGATGCGCTTCCCGTCTCGCACGACTCGGCCGGCCGGTCTCGCAATGTGCGGGTTCGCCTGGATAATCGGGGACAGCGGATGCTCCTCCCAGGGTCCCCGAAGGGCAGGGGCCTGGTAGAGCCGAAGCGTGTCGTGGGCAAGGGCGGGATTGGTTTCGGTGAATAACCACCAGCGATCGTCGCTCATGAAGATCGAGCTGTCGGCAAATCGATGCCCTTGGATCAAGATGTCGGTGCACACCCAATCCGTCGGAAACGTCGTCGCTTCGTAGAGGCGCACGCTCTCCGCTTGGTGGGTTTCAGGAATCATGTAGTATCGCCCCTGCCATTCAAAGACATACGGGTACGAGAGATGAAAAGACTCTCGTAGCACGATCTTCTGATAGGTCCAGGCGAAACCGTCCTGGCTCGTGGCCCAGGCGATTTCTCCCCGGTCGCTATCGAAGTTATAGACTTCGAAAAACATGTGCCAGAGATCGCCGACGCGAATCAGGAAAGGATCCGCGACGAACAACGCCCTCACGTCAGAAACCGAGTACCGGGTCAGGACCGGATTGGAGGTGCCTTGAGCATGGCGAAGTCGCAAGGGCGATGCCCCGGTCACGATCCCGATGGACCATTCCTGATGAATGGGGCCTCGTGGACCCAGCAACCGATCCGCGATCTTCGAAGGACAATGCTCGCGGATGTTTCGCTTGGCATACCATTTTACAATCTGACGAATTGCCGCTGCGGTCATGCACCCTCCGTCACGGACAGCGTGAAGAACTGCGTTTGCCCAGTCTCATGAGCACAGATCGAGAGCGTCGCTCCGTTGCAACGTGATTTCGGCGGTCGGTCCGGCAACATGCCGAGTTGCACCCGCGCATGGTGTTCGTTGGGCATACGAGTCAATCTCGCGCTGATCGAATGATCCGATGAAACCCCACTCCAAATTTCAATCGTGAGAGCTGATACGTTGTGGTGAGTGTGCCTTCAGAATGCGCGCGATATCCCTCTGATAGGAGAAGGCAGAAATTGGATATCAGGTGTGCCGATTGGCGTCAACTTGATTTTAGCCTGAGCAGCCCCTTGGGTCGTTCCCTGTGCCGGCCGTGAATCCCGCCCGTGCTGTTCGATAGGAAACTCGGTTACGCAGGGGCTCCGTGAATCGGCAATATCGAACAAGAAGAGAATGCCGGAAAGGTGCGTTTCGTGGCTTCCGCTTTCCAGCCTGGTTTGTGCATCGAGTGGGGAGCGAGGTGACGACGCTCCGTTAAGGCGTCAGCGGCCCCGTGATGGGGCTGCCGGGTTTAGCCTCGATCGAGGGCCCAGCGCCTTCTTGCGGCAGGATGCGGAAATGAGTCACGGCGAAGGAGACGGCCTGCCCCACGGTGAAATGGAAGCGACGAAATTCTTCCTTGTTCATGCGTGACCGGAGAATCAACCCGTCCGGGGTTTCAATTTCGAGCCGGTACGCCACGCCGAGGAAGTAGATGTGTCGTAGCTTTGCCTGCTGACGGTACCGCGCGGGATCTTCCGCCACCTTCACGTAATAGGGACGAAATCCGACTTGGAGCGTCTGACCGTCGGAAAAGCCCGGGGCAGGGAATTCGAGCGAGCCGACTTGGACCTGCCCGCGCTGTACGAGGCCGGCCACGATATTCATCGAACCGATGAAGCGGGCGACGAACTCAGTGGCGGGTTCTTCGTAGACATCAGCAGGGGATCCGGCCTGCTCCAATTTGCCTTTGGAGAACACGATGATGCGGCCGGACACTTCCATCGCTTCTTCCTGATCGTGTGTCACGAACAGGCTGGTGACGTTCAGGTCCGTATGCAGGCGGATGAGCCACTCACGCAACTCCTGCCGCACCTTTGCATCGACGGCCCCGAACGGTTCGTCCATCAACAGTACCGACGGACGAGGAGCCAGCGCGCGGGCGATGGCGACACGCTGTCGTTGGCCGCCGGATAGTTGGTGCGGATACCGACCACCCAGTCCTTCGAGGCTCATGAGCGCGAGCAGTTCCGTGATGCGCTGGTCGATATCACGCCGGTTCCACTTTTTGATTTTGAGACCGAAAGCGATGTTGTCGAAGACGGTCAGATGTTTGAACAGCGCGTAGTGCTGGAAGACGAAGCCGATGTTGCGTTCCTGCACGGTGAGGTCGTTCACCCGCTTGCCGTCGATGAAGATATCGCCGGCGGTCGGAACTTCCAGGCCGGCGATCAATCGCAGCACGGTCGTTTTTCCGCTGCCGCTTGGTCCGAGCAGACCGAGCAATTCACCTTCGTTGACGACGAACGAGACGCCTCCCACTGCCGTGGCTGAACCGAACGTTTTCGTGAGCCCGCGTACTTCGATTTTCACTGGCTTATTGCGCTCCCGCTTCCGCTACCGTCGTTTCAGCGCGTGCCTTGGCGATCTCCAGCACGGTCAGGATCGCAAAGGAGACGGCCAACAGGGTCAATGCGACGGCGTTTGCCGCCACATAGTTGAAATCGACGTAACTTTGATAAATGTGCAACGTGGCGGTCTGCGTGAGCAACAAAATATTCCCCGAAACCACGAGGACGGCGCCGAATTCGCCGATCGCCCGCGCCACGGTGAGGGTCGCTCCATAGACCAGGCCCCATCGGAGAGCCGGCAGGGTGACCTTGAGGAATACCTGCCATTCACCGGCCCCCAACGTTCGTGCCGCTTCCTCTTCTTCGGTCCCGAGTGTTTGCAGCAACGGTGTCAGCTCGCGCACCATAAATGGAAAGGTAACGAACAGGGTCGCCAGAATCATGGCCGGCAGGGCAAACAACACCTTGATCTGTGCCTGCCCGAAAATCGTGCCCAGCACGGTGTCCGGGCCGAACAGCAATATGAGCATGAAGCCCGCGATGACGGGGGAGACCGCAAACGGCAGGTCGATCACGCCGCTCACGAGGCTGCGGCCCCAAAACTTCTGCCTCGCCAGCACCATCGCCGTCATGGTGCCGAAGATCACGTTCAGCACCAGCACGATCAGGGTGATTTCTGCCGTAAGCGCGAAGCCGTGCAACGCCTCCGGCCTCGAGATTTCGGTCCAGAATGCCGTCAGCCCCTCGCTGAAGCTTTGGCTCGCCATATAGAGGATCGGTCCCACCAGCAGGACGAGGAAGTAGAGCCAGACGATCCCGATCAATAACCAACGCATGCACATGCTCCCATCTCACCCATGTCCGGCTCTGCCGGATTCATCGTCTCAGATTGCCGCGGTCGGCACCACTGACTCGGAGTCGCGAGGATCCTTCTGCCGGGTCCATTGAAACAATCTTGGCAACCGTTCCCCGGGACGACGGGTCAACCGTTCCAAGAGCAAGAGAACCAGAAAGGAGATCAGTAGAATCAGCACCGAGACGGAGGTAGCCGCTTGGGGGTTGTAGCTCTCGATCTCCCCATACACATAGACGGAAGCGACCTGCGTCTTCATCGGAATATTGCCCGCCACGATCACGATGGACCCGAATTCGCCGAGCGCCCGCACGAAGGTGAGGAAGACGCCGGTCAGCAGACCGGGCAGGATCGACGGGACCGTGACTTTCCAGAAGGTGATCCAGGGGCTGGCTCCCAACGTGAAGGCTGCTTCTTCCTGATCGCGTTCGAGGCCCATCAGCACCGGTTGCAGAGAGCGAATGGTAAACGGCATGGTCACAAACACCATCGCCAGGATGATCCCGGGCTGGTTGTAGAGCACCGCCATCCCGCCCTGTTGAAGCCAGGTGCCCAGCAGGCTGGTCGGTCCATAGATCGCGGCGATCATAAGGCCGGCAACCAGGGTCGGAATGGCAAAGGGCAAATCAACGAGCGCGTTAAGGAGCCACCGGCCCGGGAATTCGTAGCGTACCAGCACCAGCGCCGACAAGGTGCCGAACAGGGCATTGATGGCAGTCGCAATGGCGGCGGTTTCCACGGTGAGCCACAGCGCTGCCGCAGCTTGAGGAGCCGACAGATCCTGGATGAACCGGTCCCATCCGGCCGCGAACGATTGATGCGCCAGCGCCGCGAGGGGCAAGAAAATCAGCACGAGCACATAGCCGACTGCGGCAGATCGTAAGGCCAGGCTGAGCAAGAGATGGGCGGTCATACGAGCGGTCTACCTTACTGGTTACGGTCACGCCTGTTCGACAGGCACCATTCCTATCGTTGGTCGTGATGATTCTTCAGGAATCATTTTCTCAGGAGGCTGCTATTTCTTTGATACGTCCTCGACGATCTTCGTCCAGAGACCTTGCGCGCCGAACAGCTTGTTGCTCACCTGATCCCAGCCGCCGAGCTCTGCAATCGTGAAGAGTCGAGCCGGTTGCGGGAGTGTGGCGGCCGGGGTACCGGCATGCTTGTCCAACGGGCGAAATCCCAATTCAACGAAGGCAGCCTGTGCCTCCGGTCCGTGGAGGAATGCGACGAACGCGTCTGCGAGATCCCTGGCCTTGTGGCGGTCGGCATAGGTGTCGACGACCGCCGCCGGGTTTTCGATCCAGACGGTTTCGGCCGGCACGATGATTTCATAGGGCCGTCCGCTCTTTACGCGCGGCAACAATTCGTTTTCGTAAGTCACGATGACATCGCCGACCCCGCGTTCGAACGTGGTCACCGATTCCCGTCCGCTCTTGTCCATCACCTTGACGTTGCGTTGGACACGGGTCAGTAAGTCCACGGCCTGCGAGGCCGCCGCATCCGGGGCGATCGGCTTCCCGCCTGCGCGCTGCTCCGCCAGTTTCAGCCCGGCGCCGTAAATCGCGATCACATCCCACATCGCGCCGCCGGATGTCTTGGGATTCGGGTAGAGCACTTCCACGCCGGGGCGCGCGGCATCGTCCCATCCCTTGATGCCCTTGGGATTACCCTTGCGGACACCGAGGGCCACGACCGACGCGCTGATCATGCCCCCGTGGGGAGCCTTTCGCCAATCATGGGTAATCAATCCGGCCTTGACGATCTGATCGACATCACCTTCCAACGAGAGCACGGCGACATCGGCATCGAACCCTCCGATGATAGCCCTAGCCTGGGCGCCCGAGGCTCCATACGAGCTACGCACACGCACGTCCTGCCCGGTTTTTTGTTTCCAATGTCGTTGAAAGGCGGGGATGATGTGTCGTTCGTAGGCTTCTTTCGGCACGCTGTAGGCGGCCAGGATGAGATCACGGGTTTCGGCGGCCTGCACCGGGGCAGTGGCCGGAAGGAGCATGGTCAAGCAGGCGCCGAGTGCAAGGCCCAAAATGGTGTGTGTCTGACGAGTCATAGCGGGTCGCGGCTCCTTCCACCTATTTCGAATGGGCGAATCGACTCAATGTGTAATGGTCGAGAATGTTCGCGATGGCATCCCGTACCTCACCCATGGCCTGTTGGAGCGGGCACGAAGGTTTAGCCGCGTAGGGGCAGTCCGCACACTTCTGGTAGGCGGTCTTGCTGACGCAGCTGATCGGGGCGAGGGGGCCATCCAGAATACGGATGACCTGGCCGAGCGTGATGTCTTCTGGTGATTTAATGAGGGAATAGCCGCCCCGGACTCCTCGACGACTGGCCAGCAGGCCGGCGCGTTTCAGCGCGAGGAGGATCTGCTCCAGGAATTCCACCGGGATATTCTGCCGTTCTGCAATTTCATGGCGCTGGAGGACGCGCCCACCATAGGTCTCGCACAGTTCGAGCAGTGCGCGGAGGCCATATTCACTCTTCTTGGAGAATTTCATGCCGGGAGATTTTGTCTAGTGAGTTGCTCAAGATTTCGAAGAATAAACCAGCGCGTGCTGTGATTCAAGCATTTCAGATGCCGGACGGCTGACGTGATTCGCCCTTCCTGCTGCGGGAATCATGAATGCAACTCATTGAAATCGGAGCTTCAGTTTCTTGACACCCTGTAACCGTTCTTGCTAGCTTCAGCCTGTTTTTCATCAGCCACCACCAGCAGCCTGCTGCTAGATCTGGATACCCGGTGAATTTCCAAGACCTCATTTTGACCCTGCATCGTTTCTGGGCCGACCGCGGGTGTGTCGTTCACCAACCCTATGATTTGGAAATGGGCGCGGGAACATTTCATCCCGCCACGTTCCTCCGTTCGCTCGGTCCGGAGCCCTGGCGAGCCGCCTATCCGCAAGCC